>Ga0164313_10001950_pt1 | contig 18534 bp, 16 predicted proteins | sample GuaBasSedimGuay4_FD_113735 | JGI IMG/M metagenome (GOLD analysis project Ga0164313, IMG submission 113735) | Subseafloor sediment microbial communities from Guaymas Basin, Gulf of California, Mexico - Guay4, Core 4569-4, 0-3 cm | ecosystem: Environmental > Aquatic > Marine > Hydrothermal vents...
GAGCTCTACCCCCGCATCGCCGAAGAAACCGGCGTGGTGCTGGTTCCGGGCTTTGTCCGCGATCTCGGCGCCGACCCGCAGCTTCTCCAATCCGATGGGCTCCACCCCACCGCCGAGGGTCAAAAGTTGCTTGCGGATGCTCTGCTACCCACGCTCATCGAGGTCCTCGAACAGCCCGAATAGCTGGAACGGCGGTGGCGGATCTCGATGATGGATTCCGTCTGTAGTTGGTGATGGCCCATGAAGCCGAAATTGATTCAGTGAGTTTCAGTTGCGATGCAGACTCAGTATGCATGTTAGTATCGCACCAGCTTATCCACAACATAACACCAGGAGGTCTTGCATGAGGCACCTACGTTTTTCCGCCGGCCCACCGATCGAGTTGGCGTTCATTGCGTTGACCACTATGGCTCTGGTTTGCGCAACACCGTTGGTCGCGTCGACCCCGGTCGGCACTGCCTTCAACTACCAGGGCCAGCTTGCCATCGGAGGCGGACCCGCCAACGGGGTCTTCGATCTTGTCTTCGATCTGTACGACGCCGAGGTGGGCGGCGCCCACATCGGCGCCACCGCAGTCTTCGACGACATCGTGGTCTCCAACGGCCTTCTCACCCTCGAACTCGACTTCGGCGAGGCCTTCTTCGGCGATGCCATGTGGCTCGAGATCGGTGTCCGTGACGGCGGAAGCACCGGCTCACACACCGCGCTGTCGCCGAGGCAGCCGCTCTCACCGAGTCCGTTTGCGGGTTGGGCGCGCGCCGCGTCGTGGGATGGCTTGACCGATCTGCCGACAGGTTTTGCCGATGACATCGACGACGATGTCGTCGGTGGACTCAGCTGCGCCGATGGCGAAATCGCAGTCCAGGGCGTAGGCGGTGTGTGGCAGTGCGGTGTCGCGGGAGCCGGCGACATCACGGGGGTCGCCGCGGGCGACGGTCTCTCAGGCGGTGGCGACAACGGGGATGTTTCGATTTCTGCGGTCTTCAGTGGAAGCGGGACCGCTCTCTCGGCCGCTCATGGTGATCACGATCACCTCGGGCAATTTTGGTCCGGCAGCTCGGGACTCAGTGTGTCTTCCACCGCCGCCGACGCTTTCATTGGAATGTCATTTAGACCCAACGGAACCGCAGTTTCCGGATTTCAGACCGGTGGGGTTCTCGGAGTCGGTGTTAAGGGGAGCACCAACACTCCCCACGGCATAGGCGTCTACGGTCGTAATGATCTGGACGGGAACGACCCAACCGTCGGTGTGAGGGGCGACGTCTCATCAACCTCCGGAACCGCCGTCTACGGCGTCGCCACAGCCTCCTCGGGAACCAACTACGGCGTGGTCGGCAAAACTGCTTCCTCCAACGGCTATGCGGGCTACTTCCTCGGCGGAAGCAACTACTTCGAGGGATCGGTCGGGATCGGCGACGACGACCCCCAGACCAAACTACACATCCGCCAGGAGGATCTCGGTCTGCCTTCCTCGCCATTCGGCTCCGACGATGTCGTCATCGAGTCGACCGAAGCCGTCGTTGGTCTCTACAGCACCGGTGGCGACGAATGGGGATCGGGCATCGCCCTCGGTGAGGTCAATGGATCGGGCGGTCTGGAAGACATGTGGAACATCAGGCGCCAGGCCTCGGATGCCTCGACCGGACCCGATCTCCGATTCTCATATGGACCCAACGCCACCGAGGGAGGGAACTCAAACTACTTCGTACTCGGATCCAACGGACGAGTCGGCATCCGACAAACCTCACCACAGGCCACTCTCGAGGTGCTTGCGCCCGCCGCCGAGGATGGCTTTCGGGTCCGAATCGACGGAGGCACAAAGCTCCTCGTCAAAGAAAACGGCTACGTGGCTATCGGCGGCAACTTCACGCCCTCCTATCAGCTCGAGGTGGGCGGCGACGGCACCGCCGGCAAACCTGGCGGCGGCTCATGGTCCGCCTCGTCGGACCGGCGGCTCAAAAAGAACATCCACTCACTCGACGGCGCCCTCGACACATTCACCGCGCTGCGCGGGGTCACTTTCGAGTACATCGACCCTGATTCAATCAACGAACTCCCGGGCACCCGGGTCGGGATGATCGCCCAGGAGGTTGAGGAGGTCGTTCCCGATTGGGTCTCCACCGGTCCTACCGGCTACAAGAGGCTCACCTACCGCGGCTTCGAAGCTCTCACCGTCGAGGCCTTCCGCGAACTCCGCGCCGAAAAGGACGCACTCGAGCAACGGGTAGCCGAACTCGAGCCGCTCGAACGGCGGGTTGAGGATCTCGAGATCCTGGTGGAACGATTGCTGGATCGAGGAAGCGAGCGATGAAGACCCGAATCCGCAGATCGATCGGGTCGACCACAATGGGCGCGCTGGTGGTGGTGCTGATGCTACCGGTGGTTTCCAGGGCCGACGTGTCGACTTCCGCCCGGGAGGACCTCATTCGCCATCACCCGCGCGCGATCAGCCGACTGAGCCCCGATCAGCGTGCGGTGCTCGAGGTGCTGAGCCCGGATGAGGCCCAACGTTGGTCGACCGGGTCTCCAACCGACGAAGTGTTGACCCTCGACGGCCGGACGCTTGCCGACTGGTTGGCAGACACAAAACTCGCCGGCACATCCTTCGAGATGTCCTGGTGGAGCGTAGATGGCGGAGGTGGCGTCTCCAACGGGGACGGATTCACCCTTGCAGGAACCATCGGCCAGCACGATTCGGCGATCTCGGCCGGAGGTCCCTACGCCTTCAGGGGTGGATTTTGGACGCCCCTGGCCGCAGACCCACCGTTCTTTGCCGACGGGTTCGAAGACGGGACAACCGACGCGTGGTCGTCCACCTCACCGTGAGCCGAGGACGAGCCCGAACCTCCGCACCTCGGCGAGCAGCTCTTGCGCCGCGGCCACCGCGGCGTCCGTGCCTTCAGCGGTCGATGCTGGAACCGGCGAAACCGCCAATGAATCATCAGGATCGCCGAGACCCGTATCACGGAGACCACGCATCCGCCCGAGAATGAGATCGCGGATTTCTTCCGCGTTGTCCACCCCTCGGAAATACCCGATGTGCATATTCATGGCCTCAGCGAGTTCCTTCTTCGACTCGCCGACGGACTCGGAGCCGCCACCTGCGGTCCTGACCTGGAGATCTGAAATCCCAAAGAGACGCTGAATCGGACCCTGCTTGAGCGACAGATTCTGAATGTTGGCAAAGGTCATGGTCCGTTCGCGAACCGAAAGGAGGCCCTCCCGAATCCTGAGGCTGGTGTCGGTGATCATGTACCAACGGTAGCGATAATCGAGGCGAACCATCAGGAACGACAGCGGAAGCTGGACAAGGAAGAGGCCGATGCCGACTGCCTCGAGCAGCATCGCCACCTCACGGCCGATGGGAATCGCGGCGAACTCGATCCCTCCCGCGAGAAAGGCGAGACCGACCACCAGACCGATGAGGGTCCCGACCTGACCGAAGATCCACACGGCGAGCCGATAGTGGAAATACCCGGGTGCGGCGTTGAAGACCCGGACCGATCCAGGGCTCCCCAGCGGCGGTTCGGGTTCCGGAGGCACCTTGAGAAATCGCGTAATGAGCCGGGTCAATCCTCCCTCAGCCATGATCCCGACCTCCCTCTCCACCGGAAGACCGATGCTCGATCGCGGTCCGAATCGCTCGGAGTTCGGCCACGGCTTCACGCAGGACAGACGCCACTTCGGTGGAGTTTCCAGGCACCGGGGCTGCCGATGGGACCGAAATCGGAGTCGAGCCGGTCAGTCCTTTGGCGCCACGCATCCTCGAGTAGAGGAAATCGCGCAACGCGCCATACTCGGTGACCCCCTCGATGACCATCTCGGCCTTGGCGCTACCGCTCGCTGTCTGGATCTGGATCCGCGCAAGCCCGAGCCATCTCTCGACGAAGTTGCTCGTCAGGTGGATGTCCTGGATCCGAGCAAAGGTGAGGTTGATTTCCTTGCGAAAGAGGATCCCCCACCGCATGGACACGCCCTCTTCTGAGAATCGATAACGCATGGTGTGGTAGCGGAAATAGAGTGGAATCAGGACAAAGAGAAAAAACGGGCCCGCCACCAGCGATGCCAGGACGTAGTAGCTCATGAGCGACGAATCCGGCCGCTCGATCCGGAAAATCTCGTCAGGGGAGAGAGGGGATCCCGCAGGTTCTGAGGACATGGTCATCTCCAATTCGTCCGATGTGGTCGATGGAGACATCATACCCGCGTTCGTTTCCGTTTCCGTTTCCGTTTCCGCGTCCGTTCCCGCTCCCGTTCCCGTTCCCGCTCCCGATGTCCGAAATCGGAACTGGCTCGCGCCTCGGGAGAACGCAGACAAATAGCGCCACACCGGGACGCCCCCCAATGTCACCTTGAGCGGAGCGTCCTCCGAGGACACGCAGTCGAAAGGTCCCCACATACGCGGGAGCGCGCTGCTCGCAACTCACCGCATCAGGTCTTGAGGAGATCCTTCGACTCACTCGCGGACTCGTTCGCTCAGGATGACATGTAGGAGCGACTCTAAAGGTGGGGCCAGCCCCACCCTACATCCCGACAACGAGGGAAATATCGCGCTCACCGGGGCGTGCCGAGATCGCCACCGAGTCCGCGGGGATATGGCCTCCACCGGGGCGTGCCGGGCACGCTATTGTGCTAAGAGAGGTCGTACCGGCTGCGCGGCCCGCCCCGCACAATGGCGCTGCCGGGCAACCCTCGCGGCGGGAAGATCCGGGACGGCTGCTCACGTCGGAAGGAGGCCGCCGGCGCACCCTCGGCGTGGTCGCAACCCTTCAATCGTCCCTCTCGCGACCACGTCGATGGTGCGACGCTGGACCGCCAAAGGCGGGCCAGAAGGCCGGTGCCGATCCGATATGGCCGCGGGAGCCACCCGTAGCAATGTTCGGAATCAATGTTCCGCCGTCTCAGCAGGGTCCACAGCCGAACAATGCAACAAGTGGCACCCCGTTCGAGGCCACCACCTCGTCCTTCCGTCAGAACGCGGGATGGGTGGCTGGCACCAGCAACGCGATGGATTGTGGCGCAGGCGTCCCGCCCGCATGCGATGGATGAGATGTCATCTGAGTCCATCTGCGTCATCTGCGGGCAATCTGCGATGTTGCGATGACTGCGATGGCTGCGATGTCATCTGTGTCTATCTGTGTGATCTGTGGGCCGCAATGAGATGGTGCGATGGAATCTGCGTCTATCTGCGTTATCTGCGGGCAATCTGCGATGTTGCGATGACTGCTATGGCCGACCTTCGTGTTCTTTGCCATGCAACTCTGCAATGGTGCGATGCTTGGCGTCCTTCGCGCCTTCGCGGTTCAACCCTTCCGCACCCACGCTTCCCACGCGTCGTCGCCGATCTTGCGACAGAAGACCTCGTGACCCTTGTTCTTCATCGCGTCAATGAGCGGCGCGACCTGGAAGGTCGAGCGAACGAGGATCGCCTCCCCCACCGCCAGCCCTGCCAGGCTCTCGCTCACCTTGCCCACCGGCGTCTCGCCCTTGGCGAGCATGGCATCGGCGTCGAACTCACGCTTGGCGCCCGCGGCAATCCAGCCCGGAGCCTCGCTGTCGCCCGTCGATCCGCCACCATCGTCGGCAAGATCGCCCACATCCTGACCCAACGCCTCGCGAAGCGATCGGACAAGCGTGTTCACCGGCATGTCCGCCACCCTCGCCGCCTGCTCGAGGGTTGCGATCTTGGCGACGGTTCGCCGTAGGACGGGGTTCTTCAACGCCTTGAACTTGGGCGCGATGGCGATGAGCGCCTCTTCAGCGTCCGGATAGGCGTCGAGGAGATCGCCGACCTTTGTCTCGGGGGTGATGACCGACCCACTCATGTGTGCGCTCCGTCACCGGGAGCTTCCGCCAGCAGACGCCGCTCTCCTTCGAGGGCCCGCATGGGTGCGATGTCCTGGGTGACCTCGAGAGTACCCAGATAGTCACTGCCCTCGTCGCGTACCGCGAAGTAGCGGATGTGGACAAACCGCGGGCCCATCTGGATCCAGAACTCGGCGACATCCCGCCGGCCTGATTTGAGATCCTCTACCACAGCCTCGACGATGTGGACGCTCTTGGGCGGGTGGCAGTCCTCGACCTTGCGGCCGATGATGGCGCGGTTGCGGGCAAAGACGCGGTCCTCACCCTCGGTGAAGAAACCGACCCGATCGTCCGCATCGACAAAGGTGATGTCCATGGGCAGGGTGTTGAGCACTGCGGTCAACTGACGCAGGCTGAGGTGACCCGACGGCAGGGTGATGGCATCGTCCGACGGGAGTTCCACCGGCTTTTCGGGAAGTTGCGGCAGCAGCGGCAACCACACCCCGGCGGGCTCGACGAGACCCTTACCGAACTCGTCCCACTGGCCACGGACGGCCTCCCAGTCGCGGATCGTCAAGTGCTCGAGACACATGGGCCAGAGGATTCGATCCTCCTTGCCGGTCATGCTCTCGATCTGCTCGAGCATGGGTTCGATGACGGTCTCGACGGCGATTCCGAGCATTTCAGCGTCGAGGTCGCCGGCGTTATCGAGGAGATCGACCGCGGCCGTGATCTTCTCGCGGATCTCGTCGTGGACCCCCCACATCACCTTTGGTGGTCCGGCGATTCCCGCCTTTTCGAGATAGGGGAAGACCAGGTATTCCTTGCGGAGGTAGTGGACCTCCACCCCGACGAGCGCCTGCTGCGCCAACCGGCATGCCTCCACGGCGCCGTCGCCGCCGAGGCTCTCGATGGCGGTGCGATAGTCGGCCACCATCTCCCGGATCGCGACGTTCTCGAGCTGAAAAGTGTGGACCGGATGGCCCGCCGGAACTTCCTGAGGGGCGCACGACCCTGCGCCACCGAGCACGGCGGCGTGCACATCGCACATGCGCTGGATCTCGGCCTGCTCCATCCCATCGGCCATGAGCGAGTTCTCCATGGCCGCGATCTCACCGACACCGACCTCGGCGAGCAGATCACCGAACTCTTCTTTGAGGCTCTCGGGGTCGGCCCCGTCGTGCAGTTGTTTGATGATCCCCTTGAGGGTTTCGATCCGGTGGCGGCTGTTGTCGAGAAGTTCGCTCATCGTTCCTCCTGATGAAGAATATGAGCCTCAGTCGCGATGATGTCCTTGACCGAGATCAGGTCCGGCACAAAAAACCGGGCCCCTCAGGGCCCGGTCGTCTCTCTGAATTGATTGGTGATCGATCAGAGTTGCGTCTGTTTCCCTTTGATTTCAAGACACGGGAAAGCCGAGATACCGAAAAACGGCGGCACACTCGGCGCAACGGCGGGCGTGGCGGCTCCAGGTCCGGACATAGCGTGACCGTCGTGGCTGCATGGCGAGCATCGAAGGGCTGACATGGCCACCGCGTTCGCGCATGGCCGGGACGCGCCGGAACCTGATGGAGAATCCGGGATCCGCCATTCTCGCCACGAGGGCGTCGAGGCCGACGCGCATCTGGCCGTGGTCTGCTGCGGCAATCATCCTTTGTCTTCCATGGCTAGTTTACGTCAGATCCGGCGATCGTGTTGCCCGAAAACCGTGATCCCGCGCACGGAGGGGCGTGGGTTGATTTGCAGAAGCCGTCCAGACGGGCAGGCACAACGAACCGCTGAGACGCAAGGGGCGCCGAGGTACCGCAGAGCATTTCCATATCCAACAAGAGGCTTTCGCAACGGATCGAGGGAGCCCGGGTTTGAGAAACGCTCCCGGACGATTCGCGCTCCGAAATACTCCCAGGGGGGCACCTCGGGCAACCGCCTCCCGGGGCGGCTGTCCACGGAGCGGAGCAGGCCGCCGGCGGACCAGAAGGCCGAGGCTGCGGGACGCCGAGACCGCAACCGTGACCGCACCCGAGCACGAGGGGGGACCCCCTCATCGGGGCGTGCCGGGCACGGAATGTGCCGGTACATCCTTCCAGCTACGCGGCACGATCCACACAATGGCGCTGCCGGGCAACCCTCGCGGCAGAGCGTTCCGGTGCATCTGTACCGGCTCGGGAGGAGGCCGCCGGCGTGCCATCGGCGTGGTCGCATCTCTTTCCCGTCGCCCTCGCGCGACCACGCCGATGGTGCGACGCTGGGCCGCCTCAGGCGGACCAGAAGGCCGGCGGGGCTCCGGGACGCCGAGAGAGACACCGCACCAGGACCTGCGGACACCCCAGCCCCATATGTCACCCCGGGCGAAGGAGTCCGACGACCGACCACAACCGGCGCCTCACGACTTACGAATCACGTTCGAAACCGATAGCGATAGCGATAGCACACAGGTATCAGATACAGACCAGGGTGGGTTATTGCCAGGTGACGCGATATTTGCAGACGCTGCCGCCGGTGGCCCGGCACTCGTCTTCTTGAATCTGGACATTCTTGGCGCCGCAGAGTTCGAGGGCCTTGCGGTACCAGCCGATGACGGTCAAACAATCGGTCTTGGAGAAGGTCTCGGCGTCGTGAGTGGTCAGGACACCCTCACGCTCCCCCGTCTGCTCATACTCGCGCCAGCCCACGTCGTAGTAGAGCCGATAGATCTGCGGCGCCTTCGCGAGGAACCCCTGAGGATCACCCGGCGCGAGGAAAGCACTGTGGAGCGTCCCTAGATTGACCTCGGCTGACTCCTCGCCAAGGCGCTCGAAAAAACGGGTGCTCCCGCCACCGAGAGCCTGAACGATGGCGTCGTCGAGGCGCTTTCCGACCTCGAAATCGACCCACGCCACCGTCACCAACCGACCGAGTGCCTTTTGGTCATCTTCCGGCAGACTCTCCACCAATGTGGCAAGCCCGTCGTCGCCGATCTCCTTGCGGACAAATTCGAGGCGGGACTTGAGGATGGACCCCTTGATCTTCTGATCAGTCATCCATCAATGGTATCAGCGGATGGTCCATTTTTGACGAACTTGACCCAGATTGAAACTGGGTGCTGCATCAACCGGCTGAAGACTCGCCATGCATTAATCGATCCCCTGAGAATCGGCGACACGACTCGGTGGAGCCTGACCACACCCTGACAACAGACACGATGATAAACTCAAACAGACACCAGGTGGGTTCCGGCGGGACCGGATCCGATCAAAAAGGCAGCGTCACGGGGGGCGTGTGTTGCGGCCACATCAGCGAATGAGGAGACGTGCGAGATGAACACCGCTGAAACCGGATTCGCCGGCGGATGGATTCTGCCCACACTCGGTCTGATTGCCGCAGCCATGGCCCTGGTGGTTCTGGTGACCCTGTTGCGGGAGCGGCACCATCGGAAGCGGCGGGAAACTCTGGAAACTCAACTCTCCAGCCTCGAAGGGGTTCTGGTCGGTCTCGCAGGGACGACATCGGAGAGACCGCAGACCTCGACTTTGGACACGATCGACGATTTATCGATGGCCGAAGACAGCTTTTCCCCACGAGGACCGCTCTCGACCGCCATTTCAATCCTCCAGAATGACCTCAGACCGAATCTCCCCGGACCGGACCGGGTGGATCTTCGGGCGACCTACCACGTATACGAACATCTTCAGCAACCGCTCACCCCGGCCGATCTCGCCGATGGGCTCAATATCTCGTTACGATCGCTCCAACGAGGCCTCGCCGATACCCTCGGCTGTACCCCCAGGGAGTTGATTCTGGCCATCAAAATGCGTGAGGCCAAACGGTGGCTGCTCGAGGAGGATGCCCGGGTTCAGGAAGCCGCCCGCGCCGTCGGGTTCGACGATCCGTTCCACTTCTCGCGTAGATTCAAGGCCTACTACCGAGTCTCGCCGACCGAAATGCAGGAGCGGATCAACCGGCACGTGGCGTGATCCTCGACTCGACCGCGGCAGCTTCATCAAACCGGCCGGCGTTCTGAAGACACTCCGAGTAGCCTTCGAGGGCTTGGATGGTCGTCGGATGTTCCATTCCAAGACTCGGCTCGAGGACCTCGAGAGCCTGACGAAAGAGCTCGAGCGCCTCGTCGATCCTCCCCTGGTCACACCTGACGGAGGCGAGGGCCTGGACAGAATCGGCCACGAGCGGGTGGTCGGACCCTTTTGCTGCAGCTGTGATTTCGATGGCCTGACTCAGAAGCTCCGCGCCGCGACCGTAATCTCCCTTGAGGGCTGCGATGCCACCGAGCGAATGAAGCACGCTCCCGACATAGGGATGATCGTCTCCATATGAACTGCGATAGACCTCCAGCGCCATCTGGAACGCCGCCTCGGCTTCAGCGAATCGATCGAGCTTGCCCAGAGCAAAACCCAGCGTGGATGCCGAGTGTCCAATATAGGGATGATCCTCGCCATCAACCTCGATCCGGATCTCGAGCGAAGCTCGGGCAAGCTCCTCGGCTTTGGCGGGCTGACCCTGAAAGGTCGCCACCGCGCTGAGTTCGGCGAGATCACCGGCGACCTGGTGGGATCGGGGGCCGTATGCGGCCTTGTCGAGTTCGAGGCACTTTTCAAGGGCCGTCTCCGCCTCGTCCAACCGACTGAGCTTGCGATAGACGCTGGCCACCTCATAGATGGCATCGGTCAGGCCGTAGTCCAACCCATCAGGGTGAGCCTCGAGGATGGCGATCGCGCTGAGCAGAGGCGCTTCAGCGGCCGCCCACCGCCCGCGGTCCTGATCGATCCCGGAGAGGTCGATCAAACACCGCGCCGACCCCACGGATTCCTCACCGTGGACCACCTGGGAGATGCGGAGGGACTCCCGCAACAGTCGTTCTGCTTCGTCATAGTGCCCCGCGGCTCGGCGCAGCAGCCCCAACTCTCTGACCGAAACACCCAGTTCCGGGTCATCCGGCGGCAACACCGCCCGACGGATCTCCAACGCCTCCTCGAGCAGCGGCGACGCCTCGTCGATGCGACCCAGGTGGTAGTAGACCATTCCAAGGGTGTGCATCATCCGAGCGCGGACCGCAGGCTGCTCCTCGAGGGTCTCATCGATGGTCTCGGTCCCACGCAACAGCAGTTCGCTCACCGAGACATCCTGACCCTGGGAAACCCTTGGAGAGGCCTGTTCGAAGAGGCCCACCAGAAAATCCGAGACCTCACGGGCAGTGGCCGCCTCCTTCTCGGCCCGCCGCGCCTCCTTCTCGGCCCGCAGGAACTGCACGGTCATTCCGGCGCCGAAGAGAGCGAGGACCGCCCAGACCGCAGCCACGAGAAGACGGCGGCGGCGCATGCGCGGTCTGTCTCGGATCACCCGCAGCATCTCGGCCGCATCAATGGCGGTTGGCCGGCTCTCGGGGACCAGGCTCTGAAGCCGCCTGATCAAGGTGGTGAGTTCGGCCGACAGCCCTGACACGGGCTCCACCTCGGCCCACATGGCGCGGCGGTGGCGCTCGGGTGCTGGAAGCTCGTTCGGGATCGGCGGTTTGCCTGTGAAAACCTCCTGTAGGAGCAACCCCACCGAATAGAGATCACTGGCGGCGGTGGCGGGTTCTCCCCTCGCCACTTCTGGGCTCATATAGCCGATGGTCCCCAATACCGTCCCAAAAGTGGTCATCGATGAGACCGCGCGACCCTCTTCGGCCCTCGCTTCATCGCCGGAGATCTCGATCTCCACACCATCATCGCTCGCGGACATCCGAACCGCATGGAACTCGCCGGACAGCGAATCGGGGTCCTCCACCGGTCGGGCAAGACCGAAGTCGAGCACTTTGACGTTGCCGTCTTCGGTGAGCATGATGTTTTCTGGTTTGAGATCGCGGTGGATCACCCCCTGGCCGTGGACGGCAACCAGAACATCGAGGATCTGTTCGGCGATCCGCATGCCGAGATGATCGTCAAGCCCTTCTTCCATGGCATCTCGGAGGTTCCGCCCCTCGACCAATTCCAAGACGATACAGTCCTGCTTATTGCCCTCGATGAAATCGTGAAACTGGCAGACATTCGGGTGATCGAGGGTGGAGAGCACCCGGGCCTCGCGTAGGAAACGGGCCTTGCGGATGGGATCGAGGCGTTGATCCTGGCGGATGACCTTGAGGGCGACCCGCCGACCGAGATTTTCGTCGAGCCCGACAAAGACCGAGCCCATGCCACCCTGTCCAACCTCGCCCACCACACGGAAATGGCCCATGCGGCTTTCGCTGTTGGCGAATCTCTGATCCTCCGACATCTACGTATTCTACGCCCTCTCGAGTAACGAACCCATTCCGAGATCTTCATAGAGGGCGCTCAGGAACCTCCGAGTGTCGCGTTTGTCCATGCTCTTGTCGCGTTTATCCATTCCCTTTCGCCCTTCAAAACACCATCATTGATGGACAAGGTGGGACTCAAGGTGGAATGCTCCCCGGTATCTGCCCTCAACCGTTCGAGACGACTCCTCCTGTCTCGAGCTGGCTTAAATGGCCAACCGGCCGCGGACGACCAAACCGCGGCCGTCTTTTTATCCTGAATTGAGCGATTCCGGCAGTCGTGGATCAGGGATTCGACCCGCTCCACGTCGACAGATCGCCGCTCTCGAAGCCATCGGCAAAGATCGGCTGTCCGATCTCGTCGGCGCCGATGTCCGGCTCGGCATCGCGGAGCTGACCGTCAAAGTCGGCCTCGGCGGACCCGGGTGTGAGAACCGTTCCCCCTCCCACCGGGCTCGAGTTCGAGTCCACAAGATGGAGATCTCCAGCGGTCACGTCGGCAAAGAGGGCCAACGGCGCGTACTCGGTATTCGTGGCGAGATACGAAGTGCCGCCGCGGTCCCAGATCCGATCGGTAACCAGGTTGTTGGACAGGGTCACCGAGGTGGAGATGTAACGCCACTCGATGGACGAGGCGCTCGGCGCCTGGGTCGAGGCGACGGTGTTGTGGTAGACCTCGGCGTCATCGGCGCCCCACAGGCTGATCCCGGAATCAAAACCCGATGACGACGCGAAGAGACCCGCGTCGTCGGCCGCCACGAAATTGTTGCGGATGATCCCGCCGGTGTGACCGTCGGCGCCTGACCCGAGACCGAATCCGATGCCTCGGGCACAGTCGATGATGAGGTTCTCCTCGACAACTGTATCGACGCACCGCCTCCACATGTGGATCCCGTGCTCGGAGAGGCCGCTCTCACACCAGAAACCCTCGATGAGGTTTCGCCGCACGAGCCACCCGGTCGCAAGGTGGGCGTCGAGGCCACCCGTGTAGCAGTTGTTTCGGATGAAGGGACGCCCGACATCGGTGAGCTCGAGGTGCGAGCACTGAAGCGTGCTGTTGTCGACCGTCCCCGCGCCCACCGGGTTGACCTTCACCGCCTGCTCGCCGGGGTCGATGATGTGGACGTTGTGGATCAGGATGTTTTCGATCGGTGTGTCCGGTCCACTGGCGTGGATCGGGTGGTAGTAGGCCCTGCTCAGGCTGATATCAGCGATCGTGGTGTCGGATGCCTGGATGCTGACCAGTTCCCCGGTGGCATAGCCGCCGTCGAGGATGACCGCCTCGCGGTTACCGCTGACCGACCGCAGGGTCAGACCGGGTGTCGAGAACACCAGCCGGTGCGTCGAGTCTCCCCCGCTCATGTCGTAGAACCCGTCGTGAAGGAGAATGGTGGTGCCGGACGCCGCCCCGGCGATGGTGCTGCGGAGACTCTCGGCATCCGAGGGGAACTTTTCGATGGTGGGCCCCGAGGGAGGCGGCAGCGGGGAGCACGGAATCTGGGCGGACCCGACCGACGACCAGACCAGCATGACCACCCCGATCGTGATCACCGAACCCTTGATTCCCATACGGACCTCCGAACCCCATCATGGGATCTCGGGTGACCGCGGCGGAGGACGACCATCACACGCGGATGGGTGGTCCCGGGTCGTTGGTGATCTGAGTCACGCCTCGGAAGATTCAGTTCACGACAACGTCCCACTCCTCGGCCAGCCCGGACTCAAAGCCCGAGCTGAAGAACTCGCAGGTGGTCGTTGGCGACAAGGCCGACTCCGGCAACCACGGGTCGTACGTGATGGTCCCCCCGGGTTCGGCAAAAATACCGTCGCCGGTCCCGGGACCCTGTTCGCCCGGCCCCGTCGTACTCCCCCACCAGACCTTTCGTGCGTCCACCGTGACTTCGCTGTCGAGATACATGCCGAAGGTGTTGTCCGCGATGTCGTTGCACTGCACGCTCATCGGTCCGGATCCGCCGAGACCCAACAGAGCCACCCCGGTCCCGATGTTCGAAACAAACGCGTTCCGCCTGACATAGAGCGATTCCACATCCACATTCTCGCGCCTGACGACCAGCCCTTCGGTGGCATTCCCCTCCGCGACGGAGTCGAGGACCGTCACCGGACCGACATCGGCATCGATCTTGAAACCTTCCTCGAGACCGAAGTTGGACTCGGCATCCCTGATGAGTACCGATCCGGCTGTGTCGTCGATCCGCACTCCGGTCCAATAGTTTCCGTTGGTTCTGGCGCCAACCACGATCACTGAACCCGTAACGTGCTTGACCCTGATGCCATTGCCGCCCCCGGCCAGACCGTTGTTGTTGGCCGTGCAGTCGATCACCGACGCGCCGTCAATGGGATCGGGATCCTGCCACTGAAGGTCGAACCCGGATCCTTCCTGGTTGTCGTTAGCGACACAGTCCTGGAAAAAGATGGTCCCCGAGATCTCGGTAACGACGCCGTCTTCAAAGTTGCTGCTGGCGGTGACTCCGATGACGGTGGTGTTGCCGGTCACCCGAAGGTCATAGCCGTCGTCGGCGTTGCCGTTGGCCTCACCGCCGTAGATCTCGAGATCGCCGACCACGTCGGACTCTGCCGTGAACCCATCACCGCCGCCGCTGAACCCATTGTCGTTGAAGGTGCAGTTTGTGACGACCACGGGGCCTCCAACGTCACGCAAACGTACGCCGCTGTCCCCACTGCCATGACCGTTGTTGCTGACATCGAGGTTGGTGAACGTCACTGAGGTGACAGGATCGGGGCCGTTTCGTTCGACGTCGATTCCCCGCTCGACATTCCCGGTAATGGTGGAGTCGATGATCGTCAACGACCCGGACGTCCTGACGAAAATACCTTGTCGATCATTGTCGGTAACGGTGGCTCCTGTTATAGAGGTCGATCCACTCGTATCAACTGAGATTCCCTCAACTGTGTTGCCAACGGCGGTCGGGTTGATGAGTTCATTTGTGCCGAGGGTGGTCACGATGATCCCGGTGTCCGGGTTCGAGTTGCCGGTGCAATCGGTCAGGGAGGCGCTTGCCGCCCCATCGACCGCGATCCCGTACCGCCCATTGTTGTTGGCGGTGCATCTTTCCATGGTCACCGAGCCTGGATTGTCGAGGACGAACGCGGTGTAGCCACAGTTGTTCGCGGTCACGTCGCGCAGCACGACGTCTCCCTGGTGGTCGAGGAAGACGCACGCTGAAGTCCCGGCCGAGGTGAAATCCACGCCATCAACGGTGACCGTGTTGGTGTGGGAATCTCCATGCCGCAGGGTGTGACCCGAGGTCGGCGCCACGAGCACCGTTCCCGGCCCGCTTGCCGCCTCGAGAGTGATGTCGCCAACCGACAGCATCCCGCGGAAATCGACCTGCTCGACATACGTTCCGGGCGCAACGCTGATGACGTCGTTGCCGATGGAGTGCCCCACCGCCCCCTGGATGGTGCAGCACGGTGTGCAGGTAGCGTCGCTGCAACCGGTTTGGGCAACATTCCAGGTAATGGCTGAAGTGGTTCCTGTTGCCAGGAGAATCATCACACCGCAAGGAAGTGCACGACTGAGACTCATTCTTGACCTCCATATAGCCCTAGCAAGGCACATCTCAAAATGATGTGTCTTATGTTGGCGCGAATGGCAGATTGTGTCAATTTTTTACCAATCTGGAGGAACAGCATGTCCGCCCTCTTCGCCAAAACCATCGGCTAACCCGCACTTGGCATAGGATCATCGCGGGTGTATTGTAATGGCACCCGTCCACGCCGGAAAGGAATCCGGCATGGAAAACCCACGTCAATCCATCACTCTTACCCTCGTTTTGGGCTGCGCCTTCTCGTCATTCGCGGGGACCAACCCTCCGCTCCCCACCCCTACTCCAAGACCCGGGACGTTGGCCTCCGTCGCGGGTGGTCGATCTCTGGTCCGAGCGAGCGGCACCGACCTCACCAAACCGATCGTCATCACCAATGAGAATCTCGGCAAACTCGCAGAGGGCGCTGTGATCACCCTCGTCACAACCACGGCTGTGGAACTCCCATCGCTCTCCACCACCGACAGCATCAATCCGAAGACCCGCGAGAAGTGGCGGAGGAAAGTGCTCGCCCAGAGCCAGACCATCGCCCAACTCGAAGCCAAACGAACGACAGGCGAAACCGAAATCAACCGCCTCGAGCGCGGCCGACTCGACGCCGGGACCCTCGACCGCATCGCCAGGGCGGAGGCAAAAATGGAGGCGATCGACCAGGAGATCCGACGCAAGAAGGCTGAACTCTCTCGGATCGTCCGCGAAGCCAGGAAGGAGGGAGCGCAGCCGGGGTGGTTTCGATGAATGATGAACGATGAATGATGAATTTCATCGCAGCATCGCACGGATGCCGTGGGGCTCAAGGAGGTGAGGTCTTGGGGAGATTGGTAGGGTGGGGTTAACCCCACCATCAGAGTCGCCGCTGCAACCCATGGCGTTGCTCGACAGTCATCCAACGGACGTCAAAGTCTATGAACTCATGCGTCGCGACGAACTCAGGAAGGTCACTGAAGGTGGGGCCAGCCCCACCCTACAAACGCGGGCTAGGTGTGCCCGCAGGCGGGCCCTGTGGCTCAGGCGGGGTTGTCGAACTCGGTTTGGACCTCGTCGACCAATCGGCCAAGGGCGACGCCGTCGATGAAGATGTGGTTGACCCCGAGACCGACCGGGACCATCACCCGCCCAGCGTCCTCAAAGAACTGCCCAAAGGCCACCCGAGCCCTCCCATCCGTCCGATCGGCGGGGGTGGCGTGGGTGAAGCCGGTGAAGCGGACCCCCGGAAGCGCCGTGAAGAGAATCGTGTTGCCCTCGGCCGTCGCTTCGAGGGTTGCCGTCTGCCGGGCGCGCTTTGACACCTCTGCCGCTCGACGGAGAAAGCTCTCGAGATCTGAGGCGTAGTCGAAGTGTGCGAAGCTGAACGCGCCTTGAGGTGCCGGCAGGGTCGCGGCGATCTCGAGGTGGTCATGAAGCACGATCTGATCATTCAGCACCCGATAGTGGAAGTCCTCGACTCGGCTCATTCCACGAGCGAAGAGATAACACTGAGTGAGGTAGATGGGGTACTCACGGACTGCAGCAAACTCCTTCACCGCCGTGACATCGAGATTGAAGGTGATCGTGTAAAACGGCATCTCATACGCTCGGAAGAAGTCGAAATGCTGGCGACGATAGTAGTCCTCGACCACCCGGTAGCTCATGGTTGTTCCTTGGCGGTCAGGAGATCTACATAGGCACGCGATTCGAGGTCCTCTTCGAGAATCCCAAGGGTCCGCATGAGATCGCCGGCAACACCTGCACCGTACTTCGTAGTCTGGCCGTCTTCGAGCACGACCTCGAGTTCGAGCCAGTCGCCCAGACCCTCGACCTCGTCGAGGTGGATGCGGGTCTGACCGACGAGATAGAGGGTCCGTCGTTTGCGGACCGTACCGATCTCGCCGAGGGCGGCCATCATTGCGGTGGCCATGGCGGCGGGATCGCTCGTCGGCGCCTTGAAGAACTCCGACTCGGTTGGCCCTTCGGTGTCGAGACGACGGTAGAAAATCAGCTCGCCGGATTCCTCAGAGAACCGGCGCAGTTTCAAACGCCCTGCTTCACAGGGGAAGAACACGTCTTCCTGGACAATGAGTTCGGGGCCGTGATCGGCGCGTTCTCGAACAAGACGCTCGACCTTCTCGCGGTCACGAAGCCTTGCCTTGATTTCGACGTTGCTCGGCATTGGGGGATGGTAGCAGGAGCGTTGCAGCAGCAGCAGCCGCATCCGAAACCGAAGCCAAACCGGAACGCGCGGGAATCGCGCCTCCACCGGGGCGTGCCGGGCACGCCATTGTGCACGGACGACCTTCCGGCAACGCGGCACGATCCACACAATGGCGTTGCCGGGCAACCCTCGCGGCAGTACGTTTCGGTGCGGCTTTACCGGTTCGGGAGGAGGCCGTCGGCGTGCCATCGGCGTGGTCGCAGCTCTTTCCCGTTACCCTCGCGCGACCACGCCGATGGTGCGACGCTGGGTCGCCAAAGGCGGACCAGGAGGCCGGTGTTCCGGGAAGCCGCGAGAGCTTCGCGCATCTCCCGCACACCGGCGCGTCCCACTGCCTCTCGGAAACGCAATACCTGCCGCTAAGAGTCTGAAGGTGGGGCCAGCCCCACCCTACATCAGGCGGGACGCCCGCCTCCACAATTCATCACAGACCATCGCTTCGCCAGTGGCAAATCATCGATTCTCGAGTGTCGAGTATCTCGCTGAACTGCTATCCTCCCCGGCCGGAGCAGTGATGACCCTTCCCTTCGAGAAACCCCACCGCGAAGACATCAAAAAAAGGCGCTTCCGGGAATCGTGTGGAAACGGGATACGATTGACATGCTATGCATGACAAAGAGCTGTACGCGACGATTCTTGGAGTGACGTCCCCGTGGGTAGTTCGGGAAGTGGAAGTGCGAGCC
>Ga0164313_10001951_pt1 | contig 18531 bp, 12 predicted proteins | sample GuaBasSedimGuay4_FD_113735 | JGI IMG/M metagenome (GOLD analysis project Ga0164313, IMG submission 113735) | Subseafloor sediment microbial communities from Guaymas Basin, Gulf of California, Mexico - Guay4, Core 4569-4, 0-3 cm | ecosystem: Environmental > Aquatic > Marine > Hydrothermal vents...
GCCATCGTCCACATCACCGACGCACCAGCGCACCGGCCCGGGGACTATCTGCCGCAAATCCCCGGCGCTCACTCCCTCGACGCAGCCATCGCGAGCCTGACCGCCCAGGGTGTCTCGGTCCTCGGCATCGCCTCGGGGGCGGCAGCTCGGCCTCACCTCGAGCGGGTGGCCCTCGCTACCGGCGCCGTGAGCGCCCCCCTCGGTGACACGTGCCCGACCGGCATCGACGGCGGCCGCCACTCGTCGGTCGACGGCGTGTGCCCCCTCGTCTTCGACGTGGACCCAGCGGGGACCGGCCTGTCCACCACTCTCGTGGACGCCCTCCTCACCCTCCTCGACTCGGTCCGCTACGAGGAAGTCTACGGCGTCATCGAAGAAGACGACTTCGGCTTCGTGAAGGCGGTCGAAGCGACGACGGCCCGGGTGCCTCCCGGCGCGGCGGACCCGGTCCGGGACGATCGGCGCCCCCCGGGCGACGGAATCTTGGACACCTTCTTGGGGGTGCGCCCTGGCAGCGAGCTGTCTTTCCGCGCGCGTCTCTACAACGACCGCATCCCCGGGGCCGACTACGACCAGGTCTTTCGCGTCACCGTGGCCATCTACGGGGACGACCTGCTCCTCGCTCGGCGGGTCGTGCGCATCACCGTACCCCGGGGCCGGGTCTCTCGAGACGCCGGGGTCGATGGCGGCGCCGCCATGGACGCAGCGGTCGATGACGCCGCGGTCTCGGACGCATCAATCCCGGATGCGTTGGCCGATTCTTTGGTCGGAAGCACGGACGGAGGTATCGAAGACGGGGGAGATGTTGGCCCCTGAGGGACCATGCGCGCCGTCCGAGAATTCCAAGCCGCACGTAACAGACGAAGCACCCACGGGATGCTCGTCCTACCCCTGCTCCTGGCGCTGCTCATCCCCGTGCTCCTTCACTCGAGCGCCTGCGGGGGAAGCTGGAACGGCGGAATCATCGCCCGCCTCGCGTGGTCTGAGGTCGGAGGCCTCCGGGTCGTCGACGTCCCCCGGGACGGCGCCGCGTGGGCCGGGGGCCTGCGCCCGGGCGACCGAATCATCCTCATCGACGGTGAAGCCGTCGAGGGCCGGAGCGAACGCGAGGTCGTCCAGGACCTGCGCGGCGAGGTCGGCTCGGAGGTAGTCCTCGAGGTCATGCGAGATGGCGAAACAGAGTTCATCCGCGTGGAACGGGCCCCTTACCGCTCCGAAACCCAGCCGTGACCTAGAGCCACGATCGGCCCCCCCCCGGTCCCGGGCCACATTGGTGAGGAGTTGCCCGAGACGCTGCCTTCGTGGACGCCCCTGGGGATCCAGGCTAGAAGCCACGCGATAAGCGCCATGACCGACCTTGCCACCATCCACGAAGCGCTCTGGCTCTACCTCACGGCGCCGATCATCGTGCTTTCCGCGATCTACGTGACCGTGCGCCTCAAAGCACCCCAGATCACCCGCATCGGCCAAGCGTTTCGAGCGCTCAGGGAAACCGATCCGGAGGCGCCGGGGGATGTTCCCTCGGGCACCCCGGCGATACTCGCGACGGCGGCCTCCGTCGGCGCCGCAGCCGCGGTCGGTGCTGCGACGGCGGTCGGCCTCGGCGGCCCCGGGGCGCTCTTCTGGGCCTGGGTCTTCGCCTTCTTGCTGGCGCCGCTGGGCTACGCCGAGGTCGTGCTGGCCCGGACGAACGCTCCGGGCAAAAACGACCCCGAGGCCAGCGGCTCCCTCACCCGGCGCCTGATTCACCAGGGCGGCACAGCCCGCATCCTCGGCATGGTGCTCTTGGTCCTCCTCGCCATCACTGGCTTCGCGTTCGTCGGGGGTGTGCATGGCGGAGCCCTCACCGACGCCAGCCTCGCGCTCCTGCCCGACGGCGCAGCGGCCGTGGGTTATGGCGTCGCCGGCGGGGCCGCCGCCCTCGCCCTCCTAGGCCTCCGCCGCGGCGGAGTGGTCGCCGGCTGGCTCGCCGCCGCCGCCCTCGTGACCCTGGCCGCCGCCTGCATCCTCGCGATCGTCGGGGCCCCGGGCCGCGCCTTCGGGGCGATCCCCCGCGCCGTCTCCGAAGCATTCTCCGGCGCCCCCATCGCCGAACCCTGGATCGGCGCCGCCGTAGGAGAGATCTTCGTCGCAGCTTTGCTCTTCGCCGTTCCGCCGCTCTCGGCCGGGACCGGTGCCCTCGGCGGCCTCTACGGCGCCGCGAGGGCCCAGACGACGCGTCGCCTCGCGGCCACGGCGCTCCTCGGGCCGTTCCTCTACGCGATCATCGCGACCCTGTTGGTGATGGCCTTCGTCGGCTCCGGCGGCTACTACCATCGCGCCGACACCTCGCGCCCGTTCTCGGAGATCGGCGTCTACGGCTCCCCCTTCGCGAGCCAGGCCGAACGTGACGACCCCGGGCGGGTGCACACGGGTTACCTGCGCATCGTCGATGGAACCGCACGGGACCTGGCCCTCTTCTTCGCGACCGACCAGGGCATGGTTCGCGATGCGCGCTTCGAGTTCCGCGGCAACCCCGCCGATGTCGCCCTGCACTTCACCGATGGCCGCGTCGAGCGCATGCTCCGGCCCCGGGACGGCACCCTCGTCGAGGTCGACATGGACCAGGAGCTCGGCGATCTCGTCATCAAGGGCCGCATGCTCCCGGAGGGCGGCGGCTTGCTCGCCTCGTCCTTCAGCCGCGGCAGCGGCGCCGACCTCGCCGGGCGTCTCGCTCTGGTGGCGCTCCTGCTCCTCCTCGCGGTGGGCGCGGCGGCCTTCGGCCTCGCCCTCGGCCGAGGGCTCCCGGCCGGCGCCCCGGCATGGGCTGCCCCGGCCCTCAGCTTGCTGCCCGCTGCCGGGATCGCAGTCGCCGGGGCGGCGATCGTGCCCAGCTTCGGCCTCATCGGAGGCCTCGCCGCCGGATTGAGCAGCGCGGCCGCGGCCATTCTGATCGCGTCGCGAGCCCGAGAAGCTTCTTAGAGCGGCGAATCGTTTGAATGCCGCGCGATCTCGCGCCGATAGCGGCCCGCTGACCGTCCCGCGGCCCCTCGAAAGGGGGGGGGCCCTGTCGTCGTCCCCGCGAGCCGCCCAACAAACCACTCTCGACACGATCTCATCGCACATCCAAATGAATCGACGCTCTAGACCGGGTGGTGGCGGCTCCGGATCCGGGCTAGGGTGCGCCGCTTCGTGAATTGGGGAACTGGCCCCACCGAGGCGGGAGCACGAAATGCGAACCATCGGTGTCATTGGGGGAAGCGGACTCTACGATCTCGACGGCCTGACGTCCGTCCAAGAGCACCGCGTCTCGACCACCTTCGGCGAGCCGTCGGACGCGGTCATCTCGGGCATGCTCGGCGACGCGAAGCTGCTCTTCCTGCCGCGCCATGGCCGGGGGCATCGCATCCCCCCGCACCGCATCAACTACCGGGCGAACATCCTCGCGCTCAAGAAGCTCGGCGCCGAGCAGATCGTGAGCGTCTCCGCCGTCGGTTCGATGAAGGACAACATTCACCCCGGGGACGTCGTGCTCCCGGACCAGTTCTTCGACCGCACGCGAAATCGGCCGAGCACCTTCTTCGACGATGACGGCGTGGCCGCCCACGTCGCCCTCGCCGACCCGATCGACGCCGCGCTCCAGGACGCCCTCTATCGGGCCGCCGTCGCCGCCGACGTGCGCACTCACCGGAACGGCACCTACATCTGCATCGATGGGCCGCAGTTCTCGACCCGCGCCGAGTCGAACATCTACCGCCGATGGGGCATCGACGTCATCGGCATGACCAACCTGCCGGAAGCACGCCTCGCCCGCGAAGCCGAGCTCCCCTACGCCACCGTCGCCCTGGTCACCGACTACGACTGTTGGCACACCGAGCACGACGCGGTCACGGTCGAGCAGGTCGTGGCGACCTTGACGAAAAACGTCGAGACCGCGCGCAGCATCATCCGCAACGTGGCGGCGCTGGTCCCCGACCCGGCGGAGAGCCCGGCGACCAACGCCCTCGAGCATGCCATCATGACTCGTCCCGATCTCATCACCGAGGCGGCTCGGGAGCGCCTCGATGTTCTCATCGGCAAGTACCTCGACAAATAGGCAAATAGGCAAAGTAGGATAGGAAAAAGACGATGCACCCCATGCTCGTGGTTGGCTCGGTCGCGTTCGACACGATCCACAACAACACCGGTACGCACAAAAGGATCCTCGGTGGCTCAGCGACTTTCGCAGCCATCGCCGGGTCCGTCTTCTCACGCGTGCAGCTCGTCGGCATCGTGGGCCGGGATTTCCCGGAGCAGACCGTCGAAGCCCTCACCGCCCACGGCATCGACATGTCGGGCCTCGAGCGCAGCGATGGCCTGACCTTCCATTGGGAGGGGCGTTACAGCGACGACCTCACCTCGCGTGAAAGTCTCTGCACCGAGCTGAACGCGTTCGCGGAGTTCCATCCGAAGATCCCAGAGGCGTTCTGCGACACGCCCTACGTGATGCTCGGCAACATCGCCCCGGAGCTGCAGCTCGAGGTCCTCGACCAGGTGCGCAATCCGAAGCTGGTCGTGGCCGACACGATGAACTTCTGGATCGAGTCCAAGCGCGAGAAGCTCCTCGAGGTTCTTCGCCGCGTCGACGTCCTCGTCATCAATGAAGAAGAGGCCCGCCAGCTCTCCGGGAAGCACCACGTGACGCAGGTCTCGAAGGCGCTCCTCGCCATGGGCCCGAAGATCGTCATCGTGAAGCAGGGCGAATACGGCGCTCTGCTCTTCCACAATGGCGAGGTCTTCGCCGCGCCGGCCTATCCCATCGATCAGGTGACGGACCCGACGGGCGCTGGCGACACCTTCGCCGGCGCCCTCCTCGGCTACGTCGCTCACCACGGCAACGCCCGCCACGACACGCTGCGCCGCGCCGTCATCTTCGGGTCGGCCATGGCCAGCTTCTGCGTCGAAGGCATGGGGACCGACCGGGTCATGTCGGTCGACCGAAAGGCGGTGAACGAGCGTTTCCGCGCCTTCCGCAAGCTCGCCCACTTCTCCTCCGAAGATGAGGTCAACGAAGTCGAGCGCGAAGATCGCGGTCCCGAAGCCCAGCCCACGGTTTAGAGCACATGAAGAACAAGCATCTCTCGATCCTGCTCGCCCTCGCCCTGCCCTTCGCCGTTGCCTGCGGCGACGACGGGACCACCCCCACCGACAGCGGAACCGGGGACAGCTCGATGGGGGACACCGGCACGCTCCCGAGCCGGTGCACCTTCCCCGACGAGCAGACGGACCCGTGCTGTCAGCGCACGTCGAACGCCGATCAGCTCGACGCACCGGAGCTGCGCATCTCCGGCGTGCAGCTCTCGCAGCCGTCGTCCCTGTCGTCGATCATCGTGAGTCAGCTGCTCACCGACGCCCTCAACGACGACCTCTTCAACTGGCTGCTCACCGCGAACATCACGGGCACGACCGCCGAGATCACGACCGGCTTCGGGCAGAAGAGCCCCGCCGCGGTCTTCTCCTTCACGATGGACGCAGCCCCCGCACCCGGTGATCCGAGCCGATGGAACCCGGTGATGATGACCGGCTCGATGGACGGCGAGACCCTGTCGGCCCCAGAGCTGAGCGAGACCTTCACCGTGCCCATCTTCACCGAGGACGGCACCACCGTGCAGCTCGAGCTCCCGCTTCGGAACATGACCCTCAGCATGCTGACCTTTACTGAAGAGCGCAGCTGCGTCGGCGGCACCCAGCCCGGTGGCCGGTGGGACACCGCCCAGGGGTCCATCCAGGCCTACATCACCGTCGCCGACGCCGACGCCGGACGTCTCGTCGCGGGCCCGATCGATACGACGCTCTGCATGTTCACCGCGGGCATGCCCGCCATGGACGGCACGTGCGCCGACTACCCGCAGTCGGGCTGGGCGGTCCAGCCGGACGCCATCTGTGACGACACGACCGGCTGCGCCGCCGACCCCGGCGACGGCACCGTCTGCGACCCATCCACCACCTGCAACGCGTGGTTGATGATCGGCGGCATCGCCGCCCAGGCCGTCGACATCCAGTGACATTTTGGGCCTGAGGCGGCTGTCGCCCCAAGCCCGAACCCACACCAACCCACACCAAGCCGCCCAAACCGGCTCGAATGACGAGGCCCCCTTCGCCCTACGGCGATCGGGGCCTTTCGTCTCTGGCAGGTGCGAGCTACGCTACGGAACGTCGGGATTCGTATCATTTACCCGAGGCCCCGCCGAGCATCGCTCGGGCGAGGGGCTCCTCGGGCTCCGGAGCAGGTGCATGCGCTTATTTAGAGAGAATCACAGGGCTTTCTTCCTCTCCCTCTCGGTCTTCGTGCTGATGGCCTGCGGGGACGGCGGTTGCAGCAGCTGTGCGAGCTGCGGGGTCGCACCGATCCCCGGCGGCTACCCGATAGCCGACCGGATCGACAACTCGATGCAGGTGCGCCTCACCGACGACGGCATCGGCTTCATCGAAGACAACATTGGGGCCATCGTCGCGGGCTTCCTGCCCGGGGGCCTCGACTTCCCGGTGCCGCGCTCGGACTTCGGCAGCGGCCTCACGTCCGGGACGATCTGCCCCGCCTCCAACTGCGTCGCCCACATGGAGATCCAGGACATGGAGCTGACGCCGGTGGCGCCGGACACGCTGCACGCTCACCTCTTCATCGTCCTCGACAGCCGCAACCTCGCGGGCATGCGCGCCGCCTGGCCCATCGACCTCGCCATCGGCGGCTCGAACCTCGACCTGGATAGCCGCCGCGGAGCGCGGACCTTCATCGGCTTCGAGGCCGACATCCGTTTCCTCGAAGAGACCGAGGCCGCACGCAATGGCTACACCTGGATCTCGGTCGAGAACGCCCAACTCGTCGACGGCGAGGGCATCGAAGACGCTGACCTCGACTTCAGCGGCGGCTTCCTGTCGTGGCTGCTCAACGCGGTCAAGGGGATCCTCATCGACATGATCGTCGACCAGATCACCGGCATCCTCGACTCCACCCTCGCCGAACAGCTCTGCACGACCCAGGGCGAGTATGGCTGCCCGACGGGCACCGTCGCCGCGGGCCCGGACCCGACCGACGTTTGCCAGTACACGGCCGGCGGCCGCTGCGTGCCGACGCTCCTCGGCACCGACGGCCAGGGCGACCTCGGTCAGGCCTTCCTCGGCGGAGTCTCCCCCGGGACCCACGCCCCGGGGCAGTTCCTCCTCGCCTCCGGCGGCGAGGGTGAAGCCGTCAACGGCGGCATGAGCCTCTTCTTCTACGGCGGCTACCGCTCGACGGACCTCTCCTTCACCACCTCCCCGGCCCACAACCCCTGCGTGCCGGTCATCGCCGAGCCGCCGCTGCCGGCGATCCCCCGGGCCGCGGCCTTCCGCAGCAACACCATCCCCGGCACGGGCGCTAGCGCTCACGTGGGCATCGGCCTCTCGGAGATGTACCTGAACCACGCAGGCTACGGCATGTTCGACTCGGGCCTGCTCTGCATCGGCGCGGGCACGCGGCTCAGCCAGCAGCTCTCGAGCGGCCTGCTCTCGGCGCTCATCGGCTCGCTCCGGGGCCTGACCTTCCCGGAGCCCAACGCCGCGGTGGCGATCTCCGTTCGGCCCCAGCGGCCGCCAACCTTCGAGATCGGCGCCGGCACCGCGGACGAGGCGCTCCTGACCATCTCCCTGGGGGAGCCGGATGACGAGTTTCCCCTGCCCGGCGTCGACATCGACTTCTACATCTGGAGCACCGAACGCTACGTGCGCTTCATGACCTACTCGGCGGACCTCGCCATCCCGCTGAACCTGCGCGTCGAAGACGGCGCCATCGTGCCGGAGATCACCGCCGTCAACACGACGGGGAGCGTGGTCACCAACTCCGAGCTGCTCACCGAGGACCCCGAGTTCCTCGCGTCGATCGTCGAGACCGTCATCAGCGAGTTCGCCTCGTCGCTCACCGGCGGCCTGTCCCCGATCACGCTGCCCGACCTGATGGGCCTCGACCTCGTCATCCCCGACGGCGGCATCGTCGGCGTCGATGACTCCGGGGAAGAGTTCCTCGGCATCTTCGCCAACCTGGCGATCGCCAGCACCGCGGCCCCCTACACGGCCCTCGTCGACACCGACGCGGTCCTCGAGCAGATCGAGATCGACCCGGTCAGCTTCGCCCCCGAGACCTACGGCCAGGGTGAGCGCCCCTGGGTGCGCGTCGTCGCCGACGGCGCCGGGCCCATGGGCGTCGATTACGAATACAGCTGGCGCGTCAACGGCAAGCAGTGGAGCGCCTGGACGGAAGAGCGGGTCCTCGAGATCCACGACTCGGCCTTCATGCTCCAAGCCCGCCACGACCTCGAGGTTCGCGCCCGCATCACCGGCGAAGCCGGGAGCACCGACCCGTCCCCCGCGTACTTCGAGGTCCTCGTCGACGTGCTGGCACCCTTCGTGAGCGTCGAGCAGAGCGGGCGCGGCGTGTACATCGTCGCAACCGACGTGCTCACCGCCCCCGAAGCCCTCGAGCTTCGCTACCGCATCGACGGCGAGGCCTGGACCGACTGGCAGGCCCTGCCCACCGACGCCTTCGTGCCCCTGCCCTACACCGACGCCGAGCTCGAGGTCGAGGTCCGCGACGAATCCGGCAACGTCGGCGCCGCGCGGTCGGCGCTCATCCGCGGCCTTCCGAACTCCACCGTCGACAGCGGCTGTGGTTGCTCGACCTTCGAGTCCGAGGCGACCCCCTGGTCGAGCCTCGTCGCCCTCTTCGCCTTCGCGCTCTTCTTCTTTCGCCGCCGGTCCCAAAAAGGCGGAAGGGCGACGTCAGTCGACCGGAGCCTGGATTCGGACCGGAGGTCCCTTAGACCGGGTTCGGTAGAAGGCGGAGCGGGCAAGCTCCTCGGCCTCCTGGTGGTCGTGCTCTCTCTCGTCGGCCTCGTGGGCTGCGACTGCAACAGCGACCCGGGCGGCCCCGACGCGCCGTCGGGCCCTTGCGGCGGCGCGTGCGTAGACGCCATCCCGCCGGCGACGGCGGGCAGCGCGTGCTGCGAGATGACGAACATGTGCGTGCTCTACGACCTCGCGGAGCTCTGCGACCCCGGATACATCTGCTCCGGCGGCGACGCCGTGACGCTCGACGAGGGCTGCGGCGCGAGCTGCAGCGACTGCGTGGTCCAGCCGGCCCTGAACCCAGGCGTCCTGGCGACTCACCTCGACATGGTCGTCGGGGCCGACGGCTCGATGATGCTCTCGGGGTACAGCCCCGGGGACGCGCCGGCGCGGCGCTACGGCGACCTGGTGGTGGGCTCCCTGGCCTCGGCCACGGCCGAGCCCACCTGGGAGATCCTCGACGGCGCGCCGTCCGAACCGATCACCAACGACCCCGGCGGGTACCGCGGCGGCGTGAGCATGCCCGGCCCCGACGTCGGCCGGTGGACGAGCATGGCCGAGAGCGGCGGCCAGTACTTCGTGAGCTACTGGGATCGGGACGCCGGTGCGCTCAAGTTGGCCGTCGGCACCCCGGGGGCGTGGACCGTCACCGTCGTCGACGATACCGGGGACAGCGGACGCTACTCGTCCCTCGCCATCGACGCGGCCGGCAATCCGGCCATCGCCTACCTGCAGATCACCGCCGCCGACGACGGCACCGGGGTGGTCACCAGCCGGGCGAAGGTCGCCGTCGCCGACTCCCCCGCGCCGACCGGCCCCACCGACTGGCTCTCGACTGAGATCGCAACAGCTACGATGCTCTGCCGGCCAGAGTTCTGCCCTGAAGGCCAGAGCTGCACCGAGGCCGGCCTCTGCGTAACCGCCTCCGGCGATTGCGGCGGCACCTGCGCGAGCGACGAGGTCTGCTCCTCGGGCGCCTGCGAAGCGGCGCTCGCTGATGACTACGTCGAGGACATGCCCCCCGCCCTCGGCATGTACAACTCCCTCGTCAGCACCGGTACCGGCCTCGCCCTCGTCTACTACGATCGGACCGCGGGCAACCTCTACGGGGCTTCCAACGACGGAACGAGCTGGGCCGCTCCCTTCCTCATCGACGGGTACGGGACGGACACTCTCGGGGTCGGCGACTCGGGCCAGGCAGCGAGCCTCTTCGTCGACGCCGCCGGCATCTGGCACGTGAGCTACGTCGACGGCGCCGAGGAGACCCTCCGCTACGCGCGCGTCGACGCCGGTACGACCACCGCCGAGGTCGTCGACAACGGCGCCACCGACGGCACCACCCCGAACCCCGACGGTCGCCACATCGTCGGCGACGACTCCTCGATCGTCGTCACCGACGGCGGAGAGATCCGCATCGTCTACCAGGACGCGACCTCCCAGCGCGCCATGATGGCCCGCCGCCCGGCGAGCGGCGGCGCCTGGGCCATCTCGTCCTTCGACGCGATGGACAGCACCGGCTACTGGCTGGAGCAAGCCCTCTTCGGCAATACGAGCGTCGTCGTGACGTACTACCGAGCCGGGGATACGGGCGCGGTGCGCGTCTTCAATATCGATTGACGGCGCTGCTGCGAGCGACACGACGCGGTTGAGCGCGATGACGGCGTCGCTGTTGGTCGCGGTTGAGCGCGATGACGGCGTGGGCGGGGGTGCCTCCAGCTCCAGGGGCTTTGTTGCGCGGTTCGCGGAGTTGGCGCTGTGAGGGGCGGGAGTGATGCAGCGGTTACCGGGTATCGCTCGGGGGCCGGACGCTTTTACTTCCGCTGGAGGCACCCCCGCCCACGCCTGATGGACCTGAGCCGGGCGAACTTCGGCTGAGATGGTGGTCTCCGAGGAGCTTGAGTGGTGGGGGTACTAGACGGGGATCATCGGTCTCGCCGGCGGGGCGTCTGCTCCGCTCCTAGCTTTCGCAGACGCCGGTGGGATGCCGCGACGACGGAGGATCATTCCGTACCGCATGGCGTGTGTGGTTGCGATCGGGCCTCCGCAGCCGCCCCACCGGCGAGCCCTCACTTCGCACAGAGCTCCCTGCCATTGAGTTGGGACTGGGGCCGCCGCGCGCGCTGTTGGCAAAGTGCGGAGGACTCTCATCGTGGCTCTGAGGGCAACTCATCCAACTACCTACAGAGGTCCCGGTGGCCGGGTGGACCTGCCCCGGTTTTGTGGACTCTGAAAATGGCGCAACAATGCGCGGGAGGAGTTCGAGATGGCGAAAAGGACGAGAAGGTCGTTCACGGCCGAGTTCAAGCAGGAGGCGGTGCGGCCCCGCGAGGCCGGGGACCGCACCCCCGGGAGTCAGCGCATGGCGGTGACTCGCTGCCTTGTTGGCGCAGTCGTTCTGGTCGCGTCGCTTGGCGGTTGCGTGCTTGACCAGCCTTGCGGGTGGGACGAGGCAGTCTCCACCGAAACCGACTACGATGTTGTGCTCCTTGAACTCTACACGCCCGAATCCACGATGGCCGTCTATCTGCCTGAACACGATCTCGTACCGCCTATCCCGAGCTGCGGAGAACTGGGGGACGTGAACGTCGGGGAGGTGTGGACACTCCGCGCCCATGAACCCGTCACCGGTCAGTTCTGCTCGCTCCATGCCGGGGAAATCACCTCCCCCTCGCTCGACCTCGGCACTCCGGTGCCGGTATTTCTCAACAACCGATCAACGAACTTCATCGCGGCCTCAGGGCGCCGGGATTTTGGAGGTGGTTGCCAGGGAGGCTGGGAGTTCACGGTCCACGCGACGGGTGACGACCCGTTCCGGCCGGCCTCGTCGTCGATCTACCCGATTGTCATCGCCTATCGCGTTCTCTTGGCGGGGTCGACGGCGAACGCTGCGTGTTCGACTCTGACTGGGCAAGAGCCCACGTCCGGTGACTTCCGCTGCGGTGACGCCTACATCGCATCAATGGCGCCTGCGGCGGGTCCGTAGCCGCCCCGCTTCACAGCCCTCCAGGATTGATTGCGTCGTTGCGGAAACGCGTATTTCGTAGAACGTGTGATCTGGCAACTCGCGCAGGCCGCAATCGGTTTCATGATTCCTATCGGCTGCACGACGTTCCCATCGTTGGCAGGGAGCAAAGGACTCTCATCGTCAATTTGAAAGAGAGCTGGTCCCAGAGGACCGAGTGCACTCGCGCGAAAGTTCGATTCACACCGAGCCAGTGGTGCCCCCGAGGTGCCTCCCCAATGAGTCCGGCTCGCGAATGGAAAGGCGTCTCACGCTGCTATCTACAGAGGTCCCGGTGGCGGGGCGGCTGCGCAGGCCCGATCGTGATCACGCCCGCCATGCCGTACCGAGATCGCAGTCGTCCCCGCGACCATCCTCCGTCAACTGCGATAGTTAGGAGCGGAGCAGACGCCCCGCCGCCGGGACCGGTCATCCCCAGTACACACCACCAACAACAAGGTCACCCGAGACCACCATCTCAAGAACAGTTGGCTCTACTCAGGCAAAGCAGGCGTGCTCGGGGGTGCCTCCAGCGGAAGTAGAAGCGTCCGGCAACCGAGCAAGCCCCGGTATCCGCGACATCATCCCCGCCTTCAACAGCGCCAACTCCGGTCGTCGCGCAACAAAGCCCCTGGAGCTGGAGGCACCCCCGAGGACGCCGTCAATCCAGAACACAGCCCCACCGCTCATGCGGTACGACCCTGAGGCTAATCACTAGACGCTAAACGCCGCGCTCTAAGCGGAAGCCGCAACCGGTACAGCTACCGGCGCCGTCGTTTCACGCTCGACGAAGCTGCGGCGGGTTTCACCGACGAGGGTGAGGAGCTCGTTCTTGTCGACGAGGCCCGCGTCCTGGAGGGCCCGCATGTAGCCATCCGCGTAGCCGTGGGCCCGCGAGAGGCGAGCATAAGCGGCACCGTCGAAGCGGGCTTTGAGAACCTCTTCGAGGAGCGCTACGACCGCCGCCTTCAACTCATCCTTGTCCATTCGACCTCCGCCGGCTCGTCGCCGGATGACAAAGGCGATACCCCGCTGGATCGACTGAGGTCAAAAAAGGGGACCGTCTACACGGCAGACAGCTCAGCGCAGACGCGATTGTCGCCAGACCGAGCGGAAACCGGGCCAGGAGCCGGTGATCAAGAGGCCGACGCGGAAGAGGCGGGCGCCCAAGCGAATGGACAGCCAGGTCGACAGGCCCAGCATCGCGAGGGCGCCGGTCACCTCCCACCACGGCACACCCGCTGGGTCGAGGGCCATGCGCAGGATGATGGTGAGCGGCGCAGTGAACGGGATGTAGGTGAAGACCTGGGCGAGCACGCCGTGGGGCTCGGCCATCAACACCGTCAGCATGAGCATCGGCATGAGGCAGAGCAGGCCCCATACCATGGTGAACTTCTGGCTCTCGGTGGCGCTGTTGCCGAGGGACCCGGTGGCCAGCATGAGGCTGCCTACGAAGAAGTACCCGACGATGAAGAACACCGGTGCCACAGCGAGCGCCCGCCACGGGATGCCCACGGACAGTTCGCCCAGAAGCCCCGCCATCCACGTGAGACCCATGATGAAAAGACTCGACCATGCAGCGAACTGCAAGAAACCCGCGGCGCCGAGGCCGAAGAGTTTTCCGGTGAGGATCTCGTCCGGATCTGCGCTCGAGAGCAGCACCTCGACGACCTTGTTCTCCTTCTCGACGGCGATGGCCTGGACGAGGTAGCCGGAGGTCGTCATCAGGGCCATCAGGAGCAAAGCCGCCAATACGATCGGGACCAGGAGGCGCGCGATGATCTCGAGCCCCCGGTCCTCGACCTCCCGCAATGCGCCGGAATCGTCGATCTCGAAGTGCTCGAGGTCGAGGGGCTTCTGGATTCGCTGGGCGAGGGACCAGGCCACCTCCCCGAGGAGCAGTCGTTGAACGAGCAGGTGTTCGAGGCTGCGGGCTGAGGTCGCCGCGCCGACGTCGAAGGGAGGTCGGCCAGTGCGTTGGTAGGAAAACACCCGCCCCTCGTCGAGGTAGTCCGCGGGCACGACGAAGTAACCCTCGATGTCGCCGGCCCCGATGCGTTCACGAGCGGCCTCTTCATCTTCGAGCACCAGGAACTCGAGGGTAGAGAGATCGAGCCTGCCGTAGTCGAGACTCAGGATGTCGTCGGTATCGACGAGACCCCAGTGCACGGTCCGAGTCACCTCATCGGCCACGATTTGCCGCTGGAGCACGGTCGGCAGAGCCGTGATCAAGCCGAGGAAGAGCGGCAGGCCGAAGGTCATCACCAGGTACGACGGGCGCCGCACCGCCGACACCAGCTCGAAGCGGGCGATGATCCGTACTTTGCTGGGGCGAATCACGCGGCGTCCCTCCCCACGACATCGAGGAAGACCTGCTCGATCGGCACCAGCACTCGCTCGAAGTGGTTCACCGCCGCCCCGGCCGCCATGAGACGCTGGAGGTAGACGTCCGCCGCAACTCCGTCGTCGAGGGGCACGAGCCACGCGCCGTCTCGGGTGCGCTCGGCGGGACGGGCGCCGACGACCTCGGGCAGCTCTCCCTGGGCGAGGCGGACCCGCACCTCACCCCGAGAATGGGCGCGGCGAACCTCCTCGGTCTCGCCGTAGACCACCAGGTCACCCCGGTCGACCATCGCGACGCGATCGCAGAGGGCATCGACCTGATTCATCATGTGCGTCGAGAGGATGGTTGCCTGGCCACGGTCTCGGCGCTCGACGATCAGGTCTTTGACCAACTGCACGTTGACCGGGTCGAGGCCCGAAAATGGCTCGTCGAGCACGCAGAGATCTGGCTCGGGCAGGAGCGTCGAGGCGATTTGCACCTTCTGCCCCATGCCCTTCGAGAGCCGGTCGACGCGGTCCCGCTCATGACCGGCGAGACCGACCTTTTCGAGCCACAAACCCGCCCGGCGCATGGCCTCGACGCGGCTCAGCCCCTTGAGCTGGGCAAAATACGTCAGCACGTCGATCACCCGCTGGCGCTGGTAGAGGCCCCGCTCCTCGGGCAAATAGGTGACCCGGTCGAGGTCATCCCGGTCGAGGGCTCGGCCGAAGAGCGTGACCACCCCCCGGTCCGCGCGAATGATGTCCAAGGCGATGCGAATCAGCGTGGTCTTACCGGCGCCATTCGGCCCCAGCAGGCCAAATACTTCCCCTCGCCGCACCTCGAGGGAAATCCCCCGGAGAGCGTGAAAGTCGCCGTATGACTTGTGAACATCCTCGAAGGCGAGCTCGGACATGCCGGGCGGAGCCTAACAGGTGAGGCCCGAGGCAGGGAAAGCGGACGAATCGGATCGAGTTGCGCTATGGTGGGCTCCGCCGCCGCGCTCGCGCGCACGCTTGGGGAAATGCGCTACCTCTACGCCGATTCGGAGAGCTTTCCGCTCGACTACGACTTCCTCGCCACGTTGCGAGGGTTCATCGAGTGCGGTGCTGCATGCCTCAGCGCCGTCGCGACGATCGATACCCGCCGCGCGGCGGTCGCGGATGAGCGAACCCGCAACAAGCGCAACCACGGGGCCCTCGACCGATACCTCGAGGACGCCCGGGGCGGCCTCGAAGCAGCCCACAAATCCAACCCGGCAAAAGAAGCGGTCGTCCTCGTGGGCGGCCGAGCGATCGCGGCGGTCACCCAGACGGTCTCGGCGGAGAAGTCGAGCATCGACGACCGCCTCGCCCAGCTCGAGCGGGAGGCGGCGAGCAAAATCGACAGCCAGGGCGAGACGATCCGCATCGCCCTCGAACGGTTCCTGCTGAAAGAGCGCCTCGAGGTAGAGGAAACCTTCTTCGAGCTGGCCCTCGAGGACGAGGGCTACGCCATCTCAGCCGTTTGCCAGATGCCCGAGGGGCTCTCGGTCACCTACGAGCTCGACGCCCAGCGCAAAAAAGAATGGCAGCGCCCGCGCAAGATGACCGAGTTCGTGACGGACCTCGAGGTCCAGCTCGGGATGAAAAAGAAGTTCCTGGGCAAGAAGCTCATCCCCGAGGTGGTGAAGGTTGGGGACTGGGCCCTCGTGGCCGCCACCCTCGGGAACGGCCGCGCGTCCTTCACGCTGCGCAAGAAGCCCGAGTCCGACCGGGATACGACGGTCATCAGCGTCACCCGCGACAGCGAGGGGCGGGTCAGCGGAGAGGTTCGCCGAGGCGTCGAAAAGGGAGCGGACGACCAGAGCCGGATCCCCCTCGCCGCCGAGGACCGGGACAAGCTCATTCGCCTGTGGAAAAACGTCGAGGCACGGTGCCTCGGCGCCCTCGCTCACCGGGAGTCGGCGCATGATTTCCGCCTCGACGGTGGCGACCTCCTCGACGACGGCCAGGTCGTCGATTTCGTCCAGCGCTACGTGCGCATGTACCAACCCTTCGTCGAACAGATAGCCCTTCGCAGCCCGTCGTCCAAAGAGCTCTCGCTCAAGATCGAGCACGACGACGGTCACCGCGAAGAGATCTACCTGCGCCGCGACGAACTCGCGGATGTCGTCGCCGGCCTCGGCGACGCCGAGATGAAGTGCTTCGCGCCCCTCGATTTCTTCCCCGAAATCGAAGTCGAGTTCGACTGAGGCCGACAAGAAGGCGTGCGCAAGAGGCAGTTCGCACGCAACTCACCGGCGCTGGGCCCGAAAAGGACCCATGCGCAACGACTCCGCCAACGTCCATCCCTCCGTACTCCCCCTTCCCCGTCCGACCGTCCGCGAGCGGTACCGCACGCGCGTCGCCGCGGAGCTCGGCCAGGCATTCGTGAACAGCGACCACGGACGCGGGCTCGATACCGAGCTGGCGATGCTCGCGGCGCTGACCCTCACCGAGCGCCACCTGCGCATCGGGGGCCACGAGCGCAGCTTCAGCTCGTTCGACGCCGCCTCGTTCTTGCGCTGGCTTCCCACCGAGGCGCTCCTACCCCCGGAGGTCGTCCCACCCCTCGTCGAAGCCTGGCTCGCTTTCGTCCACTTCCTCTATGAAGAGGGCCGCCTCGACGAAGTCACCGCGGCCCGCCTCCGCCGAGACCTCATGGTCGGCGAAGCGGGCCTCGTCCGCACCCTCGGCGCCCGATTCGACGCGATGATGACCTCCCTGGACGCGAGCTGACGGGGGGGGTTGATCCAGCCTTCAAACGGGAGACAATAGATCGAGTCTGCCGGCCATCGCCGACGGACACAGTCTCGAAAGGCCAGCGTGCGGGGGGATCCTATCGTAGCCGGCTCGCTCATCGCGGGTCGCTACCGCGTCGAGAAGAAGCTGGGCGCCGGCGGTATGGGCGCGGTGTATCTCGCCACGCGCATCGAGGACGGAGCGCGGGTCGTGATCAAGACCATGCTCGCTTCGTGGGCGAAGAACCCCGTGGCGAAGAAGCGCTTCGCCCGGGAAGCCGAAGCCGCCTCACTGCTGGTCCACCCCGGCCTCGTACGAATCCTCGAGTTCGACGCCGACGCGGAGACCCCCATCCTGGTCATGGAGCACCTCGATGGCCGCACCTTGACCGAGGTCATCCGCGAACCGCCCATGATGGACCTCGGTCGGGCGGTGGAGCTGCTCCGGCAACTCCTCGAGGCCCTCGGCGCGGCCCATGGACGGGGAGTCACCCACCGGGACCTCAAGCCCGCCAACATCATGGTCATCCAGGGACCGGACGGCGCGGAACAGATCAAGGTCCTCGACTTCGGCCTCGCGCACATCCTCGACGAAGAACGCCGCACCCGGCTCACGAAGACGGGACAGATCCTCGGGACCCCCGGGTACCTCGCACCGGAGCAGGCGAAGGGAGACCCAGTCGATGCGCGTACCGACCTTTTCGCGGTGGGCGTGATTTTCTATGTGATGCTCGCCGAGAAATTGCCCTTCCCGGGAAAGGACACAGCGACGCGTCTCATCGCCATGCTCACCGAGGAACCGGCCCCGCTCTCGCACCACCGGCCCGACGTCCCCGACAGCATGGTCGTTCTGATTCAACGATGTCTCGAGAAGGAGCCGGGCAATCGGTACGCATCGGCTGCAATGGTGGCCCGCGCCCTCGCCGACGCGACGCGCGCGGACGCGACGCTTTCGATGGGCGCCCGCGGGGTGCCGACCCTGCCGACGCGTCGCCTGCGGACGGGGCCCGTAGATGCGCCGGTCACGACGCGCGACCCAACCCACGTCGCCGCGCCAGTGGCCACGAGAGCCGCGACCGCAGCCCAAAGTGCGATGGCCGGGGCCGCGACGCCACCCACGGCCGCGGCCCGAAGGGCGAATACCGCCGCCGGCTCGGCCCCCCGCCGCACCGAACGTCGTCGCCGCGGGGGCGCCCTGTGGATCGTCGCGGGCCTGGTCGCGGTGTTCGGGATGGGCGCAGCGGCAGTCGGCGCGGCGCTCACCATCGGTACCGCACCGCCCCTCGAATGGCTCCCGAGCCCCTCGCCTGTCGTGCCGGTCGGCTTCCCCGCGAGCCAGGCGATGCAGCCGAGCCTGCCGGATGCGGTCGCAGAAGGGGCGCCCATGGTCCCTGCGGGGGCGCACGCGGTGCCGGCCGAGCCCGCCCTGACAGCAGCGGCGCAGACCTTCCCCCCTCGCACGCCGGGTACAGCGCCTGCCGAGCCAAGCACGCCGGTTGCGGCGCTGGCCGCGGGCAGCGCCGCCGCCGCGGCGCCCGCTGAGCCGGGCCCTCCCGCCCCCCCCTCCCCGACCGGTCCCGCGCCAACCGAGTCACCGATCGAAACGCC
>Ga0164313_10001952_pt1 | contig 18521 bp, 16 predicted proteins | sample GuaBasSedimGuay4_FD_113735 | JGI IMG/M metagenome (GOLD analysis project Ga0164313, IMG submission 113735) | Subseafloor sediment microbial communities from Guaymas Basin, Gulf of California, Mexico - Guay4, Core 4569-4, 0-3 cm | ecosystem: Environmental > Aquatic > Marine > Hydrothermal vents...
CCGTCCAGGTGCCGAAAGGCAACCCACGTGTTGCCGTGGGTCAGGCGGGCCACCGCCTCGAAGCGCTCGTGGTTTGGACCGAGGGCCATCGGATCCGACACGAACGAGAAGTCGGTGCGCATGCGGAGCGCGTGTCGGAAAATCAAGTCATCCACGAATCCGACGAAGCCCCAACGGCCCTCCGCGTAGCGAAACGCTTCACTCACCACACTCAGCCCGAGTTCATGCGTGCCGTAGCGTCTGCCATCCGGCGCGAGCTCGAAGAGCGTCGTGCTCGAAGAGAGGGTCTCCCGCTCGAACCCCTGCGTCGCCACGGCCCATCGACCGGCCCCCCATTCCACCGCCAGACCTCCCCTCCAGTGGATGCCCCGCTCGAAGCTCTCGTCTTCGTCGGCGATGACGACGGGCTCTTCCATCACGCAGCAGGGGTCCTCCGCACCGATGCGCGGTGGCATCCTCCAGTCGTCGGCCTCGGGGTAGTCACTCGGCCGCGCGTCGGGCCCGAGGTCGGGATCGGGGTCGGCAGGCAGAGGTGCGCCATCCGAGCTCGCGTCTCTTCCGATGTCACTGTCCGCGGCCGAGTCCCGCGGCGTTGGTGCGGGCGCCCCCGCGTCACTCTCATTTCCGTGCCCCAGATAGCATCCTGGAAGGAGGAGGAGGGAGAGCGCAAACGAAGTGAGGCGAATCGGGGTCATTGTCATGAACGTCGTGATCGGGATGCCGCGAAACACACGAGGTTCGTGATGCAAGCCGCGCGCCGTTCGATTCTCCCACAATCAGGCACGTCACACGCGCAATCCGCCCGACCCTCGTGCGTATGTTGACGGCTAGAGGAGGATAGTCCGCACGACGCCAGTCGCCGTCCGCGGGAGTCTACGGATCGCGCGTTCTACGAAGCGCGGACCCTTGCTTCGACGCGATCAATACAGCACGGCTGTGAAGCTGGGCGATGGCGAAGTGTTTCGAAGCGAGTGCGCGCAGTTCCGGGGGACATCGGCACTGAGCGCTCTCTATGCCGTGGCCAACAATGGGCGCGTCACGGCGCTAAGTCGCAGTGAGGTGGACCCCGTCACCAACAATCCGGCCACGCGCGATCATGAACTTGTCGCGAACGACCATCCGAAACCCTTCGTCAGTCACTAGTCGCTTCCGCCGTTCGACGTGATGGAGGCGGGCGCCTTCTCCTCGGCATCCCTCACGGCAGCATCGATACTCCCGCGTCCGGACCACTCTACCCACGTCGGTTCGGAGATGTCACCGGCGTGTTGAAACCTGGCGTAGTAGAGGTCGGGGCGGGGTTGATCGTCGGTATCAAGAGAAACGGGTTCGGAGGGCCTAGCGCACCTGGACGAAATTTCGCTTCACGATGAGTCCATCGTGCCCTCGAGGAGCCTCCACTGTGAGCCCACCTCGCCAATGGAACGGCGTCTCACCCAGCTATCTACTCGAGGTCCCGAAGGCGGGGTGGATGCGGAGGCCCGTGCGCCCCCGCGCCCGCCATGCCGAACTGTCAAAGGCGGCGTCCCCGCGACCATCCTCAGGGAACAGCGAACGCTAGGAGCGGAGCAGACGACCCCCGCCGGGACCGGGAGCATCCCCAGTTCACACCACCACCAAGAAGGTCCCCGGAGACCACCATCTCAGCCGAAGTTCGCCCTGCTTACGCAATCAGGCGTGGGTGGGGAGGTCTGCGAGAAAGCGTCGGGCGACGTCAGTCGACCAGAGCTGGATTGCCGACCGGTGCCTCCAGCGACGGTCAAAGCGTCCGGCAACCGAGCGAGCCCCGGTACCCGCGACATCAACTCCGCCCCTCACAGCGCCAACTCCGGTCGTCGCGTAACGAGCGCCCTGGAGCTGGAGGCACCCCCGCCCACGCCGTCATCGCGCTCAACCGTGTCCAATCACGCCGTCAATCCAGCTCACATCCCCACCGCTCGTACATATCGCCCGGCGCCGGGATCAGCCCCGCGGGTGATACCTCTCGTGCATGCGGTTCAGATGCTCGCCGCTCACGTGGGTATAGATTTGGGTGGTGGCGATGTCGGCGTGTCCGAGCATCGTCTGCACAGCCCGAAGGTCCGCCCCCCCGAGGAGCAGGTGGGTCGCGAAGGAGTGGCGCAATTTGTGGGGGCTCATGGTCTTGGTGATACCGGCGGCTGCGGCGTGGCGCTTGATCAGCTTCCAGAACCCTTGCCGGGTCATCGCCCGGCGACGAGAGGTGACGAAGGTCGAACCATCTCCCGGAGTGACCCAGTGGGGCCGCACTTCGCGCAGATAGGTCTGTGTTGCTTCCACGGCGACCTCTCCGAGGGGAACGATGCGACGCTTGTTCCCCTTGCCGAAGGCCGCGACGAAGCCCGCTTCGAGGTTGAGGTCACCGAGGGCGAGGTTGGTGAGCTCGGATACCCGGAGACCGGCGGCGTACATGACGGCGATCATGGCCCGGTCGCGCACGCCGCGCTTCGTGCTGGGGTCCGGGGCGACGAGGAGCCGGGCCACTTCGTCTCGAGAGAGCACCGTCGGCAGTCGGCGACTCAAACGCGGGCCCTCGATGAGGGTCGACGGGTCGCGCTTGAGCTCCTTTTCGGCGATGAGGTACTTGAAGAACCCCCGGAGCGAAGAGAGATAGCGCGCCTGCGAACGCGCGTTGAGGCCGCGCTTCGACAACGACACCAGGAAGGCCGCAATGGTGCCGACGTCCGCGTCGCCGAGGGCGATCCCCTCGTCCTCGAGGAGCTCCATGAACGACCCGATGTCACTCGCGTAGGCCTCCACCGTCAGCGGGCTCAGCGCACGCTCTACTTTGAGGTGCGCGAGGTAGCCGTCGACGAGAAGGTCCACCCCATTGGGTTAGCACGCCTCTCGGTGGGCCTCAGAAAAACTGGCTGAATGAGACGTAGAGCCCGATGGGTGACCGCGTGCTGTTGAGGCGTCCGTCGCTCCCGATAGCGTTTGGATTGCGGGTGAGGGGAACCCCGACGTCGATCGACATCACGCCGGGCTGCACCCCACCGTAAGTGTAGTGAAAACGAAGGCCTCCGCCGACCTCGGCCGCCAGTCGAAGCCCCCCGTCGGGGATGGAGTCGAAGGTCATGCCGCCCCCGGTCCAGACCGCGAGCTGTATCTCCCTCAGCCAGGCCAGGTGCACCAGGTTCCAACGAAGGTCAGAGAGCGCCGTAATCCGATGCTCCGCCACGAGGTAGGCCTTGCCCCGTCCGACGAGCTCCTGGGTGCCGAAGCCTCGCAGCAGAAATCGCCCACCGAGCTGCTGGAGCTCACCGGAGAGCGCATCGCCGAAGGTCCATCCGACGCCCCCGACGAGCAGCATCGCGTTGCGCAGACCCATGGTGATCATGTGGCTCGCCCGGAAGCCCAGCCCCGCGGTGACTCCGAATTCGTCGTCGTCGCGAACCACACCTCCGACCCGCCCGGAGAACACCGCCGAAGACCCCTCCCGCGGGTCGACGAAGTAGGTCCGCGTGTCGAAGCCGGCGCTTCCGATCAACGAGAGCCGGTAGCCCCCGACACCAGCGCCCACGAAGTCATCGCGCACGCGGTCGAAGTCGAGGCCGACCGATGCTGCGCCGATGCGCGCGTTGGTGTGACGCTTGGGGCCGATACCGCGGACATACCGAAAGTTGCCGCCGGTCGTGCTCGAGAGGTGAGAGAGGGTGAACGCGAACGACTCCTCGAGGTCGTAGCGCCGACGCAGAGCAAAGCTGACGTAGCCGAAGACCTGTCCCTCGGTGAGCGCGAGGTTCAGGCCGAGCCCCGTCAGCAACGGCGGCCGGAAGGGCTTGCTCGTCGCATCGTCTCCGCGGGGGTGGCCGTCGGCGACCTCCGGAGCCTGGCTGAGGCGGTGTCGCGGGTCGATGTGCACGTCTTCGATCGGCGCCGGCATGTGCGCCTCCACGACTCCCCGAGGCCCGGCGCCATCCCAGACGACAACCTGCTCGTTGCCCTCGTCGTCCTCGATGAGCACCTCGACGGGCTCCGGCCGGTCCGCCCCGTCGCGAAAGACCTCGACCCGGTTGACGTAGCCGCCGCTCGGATGGGGCTCTGAGGAGAGCTCCCCGTACCGGTAGTTGACCCGCCGGTTCGGAGTATCGAGCCACACTTCGAGGCGGTCCGCCGCGCTTTCATCGAGGCGCTCGAGGATGGATGCAACGGCTTCATCCCCCTCGAGGAGTGCCTCGGTTAGCTCACGAAAATCGTCTTCGTGGAGGGCATCCCGGGCGCTCTCGAGCACGCGTCGGCCTCGCGAAACGTGCCGACGGGACCGCGCCGGGTCATCGCGGAACGGGTCCGGTTCGTCGATCGAGCCGAAGAAGGTCTCGACGTATTGAAGCTGCGGCGCATAGAGCAACGCGTCGACCGAGGGATGGAAGGCCGCGAAGCCGACGAGCTCCTCGGGGGTCCGGGCGACGCCGTGGCGACGCGCATCGTCGACGTCGACCAGGAAGACCGCGCGGAAGTCGTCAACCCAGTCGCGGTCCCCGGGGGCCTCGGTCGCATCGGAGATCGGCGCGACCAGGTGGCGAAAGAGCGCACGCCGGAAGGCTCGATGATGGAACTCCTCGGTTACGTCGAGGGGAAAGATCTCGTAGATGTTGTCGGAGCAGAGGATGAGCCCCGGCGCCGTGGTCGCGAGCTCGACCCGCGAGGGCACCATGGCCACCACCAGGTCCCCCCGCCGGTGAGGCACCCGCGCCTCGGCGAGGGTGGCGTAAACGTCGGCCACCGAACGCTCCATCATCGCCGGGACGGGAATGCGGTCGATGTCGCTGAGCGCGGCGAGCCCCTCGGCGTTGGCCGACGGCTCCGTATAGAGCGGCTCTGGCGAGAAGATTCTCAAAGTTCGGCTGCCCACCCGTCGAACAAGCTCATGCAGTTCGGGGGCAGCGACGACTGGGACGAAGGCCCCGGTTCTCTCGACATACTCACCCGAACTCACCCGCTCCCCGCCGACGAGGAGCGCGAGGCTCTCGGTCGCATCCACGCGCACCCGGTGGGGAACCGAGAACCGGTACGCATCGCCATCGACGAGCAACGGATACCAGGGGGCGGTGAGAGTCACCCGGTCGTCGACGGCTCCGACCCGGCCGTAGCGCTCCGGCAGGTCCACTTCGAAGCGCAGGCGGACCGACACCGGCCGACGAGGGCCCGCCGTGATCGGGACCACGAGATCGGCCCCCGCAAAGTCCCGTCCCCGCGCCGAGCCGGGGGGGTGGCGCTCGAGCTGTGCCGATGCGTCTCGTCCGTCGACTCGAAGGTCGGAGATGCGCACCCCACCGGTGCTGACGCCGCCGGGATAGATCCACCGGCCGGACATCTCGCCCATCGCCGAGGGCGGCACCTGATTACGGTCCGGGTAGAGCCAAAAACGCAGCTCCTCCTCGCCTTCATCGACCCATACCTCGGTATGCATCGCACCGACGATCACGCCATCCTCGACCTGAAGGCGCGCGTTCACGGCATAGGAGATCGGCTCATTCGCCCGAGAGACGGCGACGTCGCCGAAGAACGCGATGGCGAAGCTGACCAGCGAAATCGCGACGCATGCCGTTCGTTGCTGGCCCACTAGGCGCATGCTACCTTTTGTGCTGTTCAGGAACGTCCCTAAACATGCCATTGGACATCGACCCGAGTGCGGTGCTGGTGGTGTTGGTCGCTGGGGCGGGCGCAGTAGCTATCGTCCGAATCGTCGCCAACCTAGCGCGACGCCGTGTCCGACAGAGGACGCGCGAACTATTGAAATCGTCGACAGCGTTGGCCCCGAGGGGCGCCGCGGACGACAACGCGGCGACCCGCCGTCGTGGAGAGTCGTCCGGGGAATGAAGTATCGCCGCCGCGGGTAAGTCAAAGAGGGACCGGGAGGGTTAGACGGAGCACGAGTTATGGGAAGAATGTTGGGATACATGGCGAACCGCGCCGACCGATTGCACGACGCCCTCCACCAGGAGCGAGACGTCATTCGGCTGCAGAACCCCGACGGGCCCTCGGGCTACGGCATCGGCTTCTATCAAGGGGGCGAAGTGCTGCACAAGAAGCGCCCGCTCCTCGAGGGGAAAACCCTCGACTGGGAGCAGGTCGCCCGTGGCGTGCGCTCCGATTGTGTGGTGATTCATCAGCGCGAAGCGACCGTGGGCGACTTTCGCGCCGACAACACCCACCCCTTCCGCATGCGCTCGTGGCTCTTTGCCCACAGCGGGACCATCGATCGCTTCGATGCAATCCGCCCCCGGCTCCTCGAGACGATGCCAGATTTCGTACGGCGCAACGTCCGCGGCGAGACGGACAGCGAGTACTTTTTCCACGCGGCCATCTCGTTCCTGAACGATGCCGGGCAGCTCGATCGTGGGTTGGCCGATGACGACGCTGTCATCAGCGCGCTGCGCTCGAGCGTGCGCCTCGTAGAACGTCTATCGAAAGAGGTCGGCGCCGCCGAACCGGTCCTGAACTGCATGCTCACCAATGGCCACTCGATGTACGCGCTGCGGCGCGGCAAGCCGGTGAAGTACATCGAGCGTTCCGGTATCGATGACCCCGCCGAATCCAGCGACGAGGGCGAGCACCCGGGCCGTCGGGACGGCGTTCGATACGTGATGGTCGTGAGCGACGGGGCGGATGTCCCGCACCCCTACGTCGAGGTCCCCGAGGATTCGGTTTGTTTGGTCAATCGCGATCTCTCGGTCTCCATGCACCCCCTGTGATCCACGCTCTCTACTTGCTCAGCCTCGTCGCCGCCTGCGGAGGCGCGCCCCAGGAGACGGACAGCCGGGCACAGCTCTTGGGCGAAGCCGCCCCGACCGAACCCCTCGGAGCGCCATCGACCCACCGCGATCCGCCGCCGTACACGCCTCTGCCGGCTCCGTCCGCCCAGACGGGTGAAGCGAGCGCCCTCCGGGCCGCAGGGGGCTACGATCAGGCCCGGGCGGTGGCTCTCGCCGTCGTCGAAGCCGTACGAGACCGAGATGAAGCAACCCTGAACCAGCTGGTCTCGGACCCCGTTGGGCGGGTGCTGCCACGGCTCTCCGGCCCTACCCGATCCCGCGACGCCGTGCTGCGGCAGATCCTCCACTCTCCGAGGCGCCAGGCCCTTGGCCCAGACATCGAGCTCGACGCGCTCATCGACGCCTCCCGGATGACCGTGACTCCCCTCTCTCGTCTCCCGAGCCAGGCAAGTCTCCCGTCAGGGCTCCTCGGCAGTGACCTGATGGTCCGATTCCCCCTCGCTGCCACCGGCCGGCAACTCCTCCGCTACGTGCTCAGCTGGGCCGTCGAAGGGGCCATCGTCGTGCGCCCCGGTAGCGAGCCACGGGTCATGGCGCTCTGATACCGTACGCACGAACGAGGATTGTAGGCTCTCTCCATGCACCGCCACGCCGTACAGATCTACTACGAAGACACGGACCACTCTGGGCTGGTCTACCACCCGAACTACCTCAAGTATTTCGAGCGCGCGCGAGAGCACGTGCTCGGTGTCGACGAACTCGTCCGGTTGCTCAACGAAGACGGCATCGGTTTCGTCGTCTACAAAGCCGAAATGACGTTCAAGAAGGGCGCCGTCTTCGGGGACTCGATTGAAATCCGAACCCAGGTCAACCGCGCCAGCGACTACCGGCTGGTCTTTCAGCAGGACGTCTATCGGGCAGAGGAGTTGCTCGTCGAAGGTGTCGTAGAAATGGTCTGCGTCGATGCGCAGGGCACGTTGACGCGGGTCCCGGGGTTCGTGCTCACCCGCCTGCGCGCCTGACCGCCCCGGGCCCGGGATCGGACCACGAGCCGCCGCGCTCTGGTACCGTCCGCTTCATGACCGACCTCTCCCTGGTCCTCGTAACGGCCCCCAACGACGACGTCGCCGCGCGCCTCGCCCGCGGCCTAGTCGAAGGTGGCCTCGCCGCATGTGTGAACGTGGTGCCGGGCGTGCGCTCCTTCTACGTCTGGAAGGGCGCCCTCGAAGAGGAGACCGAGGTCCAACTCCTGATCAAGACGCGCCGCGAGCGTTTCGACGAGCTCGCCGCCTGGATCGGAGAACACCACCCCTACGAGGTGCCCGAGATTCTCGCAGTGCCCATCGAAAACGGCTCCCCGGCCTACCTCACGTGGGTCCGAGAGCAGACGAAAGCTAGAGCGGTGCTCTAGGCTTTCCCGATTGCGCGCACGTTGCTTCGCACGTCGAAGACGCCGCGCTGCTTGGCCGCGGCGAGCAGGCGCAGCGCCTCGCGGTAGCTCCGGGTGAGCAACTGGCGTGCATGGCGCCGACCGACGAAGGAGAAGTTGCCGAGGTCGGCGGAGACATTGAGCACCGTCACGTGAGGGTGCTGGCGGGCCAGCAGGTCGATGCCACGTTTCTCTTTTTCGGAGAGCACGATATTGAGCGCCTGGCGACCTACGGCGGCCCCCCCGGAGTGAACCAGGGACCGGTGCTTTCTGCGAGTGACGTGGGGCCGGTACACGTTGGACACCACGATGACGTCGGCCCCGGCAGCGGTAGCGAGGTCGAGGCTGAGAGTGCGGATCACCTCCCCATCGACGTAGTACCGGTCACCGATGCGGTAGGGCCGGAAGAGCAGAGGAGAGCACGAGGAGGCGGCGACCGCCTGACTGATGGGCACGTCCTCATCGTGACCGGGGCCAAAGACCACTCGGCCTCGCCCATCGACATCGCAGGCCGTGACGAGGAGCTTGTGCGAGAGCTGGCGGAAATCGTTGACCGGAAGACGGTCTGCGAGAAAGCGCTCGAAGCGGTCGATGGAGAGCAGGCCGCTCGTGAGGTACCCCGGGCTGCGCCACTGCTCGGCGTTCGGAGCACCGAGAAAGTGTCGGGCCCGGAGGGGGGCCGCCCCCCGACGAAGCCAAAAGGGGCGAAGCCAATCGACCATCTCGTCGACGCCAAACCCTTGAGAAAAGAACGCTCCGGCGATGGCTCCGGCGGACGCGCCGACGTAGACGTCGGTCTCGATCCCGAGCTCTTTCATGGCGTTCATCACGCCGAGGTGGGCGATGCCTTTGGTCGCCCCCCCGGAACCGACGAAGGCGACGCGCGGCTTATGAGTATTCAGTGACACGTCAGTTTCTCCCTCGGCGGCCGCCCCGGAGGACTCGAATATTGAGCTCGCCGAGGTGGCGTCGGGCATCAGGGGCGAGAGCCGACCGCGGCCAGCGGCGAGTCAGAGTGCGCAGAGCGTTGCGCGCGTCGTCGATGCGGTCGATCTCCTCGGCGCACTGACTCAGCAGCCACATCGCATCATCCTGCAGTTCGCGGTCGATGTTCTGATCGACGACAGCCTGTGCGAAGACGATAGCCTCGCTCTGGCGGCCGAGACGCCGGAGGGCACTCGCGAGTTGGAACTTCACGGCGGGGATGTGGGCACCCTCGTCCTCGAGGTCTATGGCCGCCTGGAACTTCTCGGCAGCCTCGGCGTAGCGACCGGTACGCATCAGGTCGAGGCCTTGCTGGTAGGCCGCAACCGAGAGGTCGAGGCGGAAGCGCTCGACGGTGTCGCGGAAGAACGCGGCCTCGGCGCGGGTCACCGGGACCTGACGAATCCGATCGTAGGCGTCGACGACCTCCCGACGCTTCTGCTGACGAATGAGCTCGTAGTAGGCCGCGGCGTCGGCCTCCGCCCTCCCCGCGGCTTCGACCCGCTCGGTCTGCTCTTCGAGCTCGGCGGTGAGCTGCCGGGCATGCTCTCGGAGCTCCGCATGGGAGGCCTCGATCTCACGAATTCGCGCGTCGGAGGCGAGCTTGAGGCCCACGAAAGCGAGCGTCGCGAAAAGCACGTAGGCAACGGCGCTGTTCCAGTTGAACCGGCGCTCGTAGCCGGCCTGGCGCTTGGCGATGTGTTTGATGTCCGCGGAGAGGGAGTTCACGAGGTTGTTGGTCTTGATGGTCAGACCCCGAGATTCGATGATCTCCTTCTTGATCTCGCGGATCTCCTCCTCGGCTTCGCGCATGAGCGATGGGAATTAGCCTGCCAGAGCCGGGTTTACAAGGTGTCAGCCGGGTGTGGGCCAGGACGGGTGCAGAAGCGCCCCACGTGTTCTATACAGAGGGCGCGCGGCAGCCTGTTGGGCCGAAAAATGCCGCACGGGAGTGGAACCGAGACCATGTACGAGACGTCCGACATCCGAAAAGGCCTGAAGGTCCTCATCGACAAGCAGCCCTACAACGTCGTCGATTTCCAGTTCGTGAAGCCGGGCAAGGGCCAGGCCTTCACCCGGACCAAGATGAAGAACATGATCACCGGCGCAGTCCTCGAGCGCACGTTCAAGAGCGGCGAGAAACTCGCACCGGCCGATGTGGAGTCCAGCGAGATGCAGTACTTGTATCCGGAGGGCGACGGCTGGGTCTTCATGAATACGAAGAGCTACGACCAGATGACCCTCGACGCCGACGCCGTCGGGGACTGCAAGCACTACCTGCTCGACGGTCTGATGGTCGAGGTCCAACTCTTCGACGGGAACCCCATCGCGGTCACGCCCCCGACCTTCGTCGAGATGATGGTCATCGAGACCGAGCCTGGCTTCAAAGGCGACTCGACGAGCAACGTACAGAAGCCCGCAAAGATGGAGACCGGCCTCATGGTTCAGGTCCCCCTCTTCGTCGAGCAAGATACGAAGCTCAAGATCGACACCCGCACCGGCACCTACGTCGAACGCGTGAAGTAACGAGCCGGTGGCCCGCCACAAGCCCGCCGCGATCGTCTGCCGACTCCCCATCGGGAGCCGCGCCACGGTCGCTGGCCGGGTGGTGAACATCGACGGCGGGCGCGTGCGCCTCGTCGATGGCAGCGGCGCTCTCACCCTCTCCCTCGGCCATGTATCCCCCGGGGCGCCGGCCCTTGGGCAACTCGTCCAAGCGACCGGCGTCTGGGACGGGACCGCCTTGGTCGTCGAAACCCGGCGTGACGGAGTGGCCCCCCTCGACAGCTTCCCGAAAGCCGAGGGCGACTACGCCCACTTCACCGCCGACGGCGGTCGCCGGGTCGCCAACCTCCACCGCCGCGCGGCGGTGCTCGGAGCCATACGGGTCTACTTCGACCAACGAGGTTTCCTCGAGGTCGAAACCCCCCTCATGGTTCGGAGCCCCGGCACCGAAGTACACATCGAAGCCTTTTCGGTCGACGGGGGCCGCGACCGTCGCTTTTTGATCACCAGCCCCGAGATGCACATGAAGCGGCTGCTCGGTGCTGGCCTATCGAAGATCTACCAGATTAGCCGCGCGTTTCGTCGCGACGAGGCCGGGGGGCATCACCAGCCGGAGTTCACGATGCTCGAGTGGTATCGGGGCTTCGCGGACGCCTCGGCGGTCATGGAGGACACCGAAAACCTGGTGGCGGCGGTGGCCGAAGAGGTCCGCGGCGAGGCCACGGTCCAGGTGGCCGGCCGAAACGTGAGTGTAGCGCCGCCGTGGCACCGCCTCCGCGTCGACGAAGCCCTGCTCGAGTACGCCGGCCTGACTCTCTCGGAGGTCCTCCCCGACGAAGAGCGCTTCTTCCACGCGTGGGTGGAGAAGGTCGAGCCCGCCCTCGGGCGAGACCGCGCGACCTTCGTCACCCACTGGCCCGCATCGATGGCCTCCCTCGCTCGGCTCCTCCCCGACGACCCCACGTCGGCCGACCGCTTCGAGGCGTACGTCGGCGGCATCGAGCTGTGCAACGGCTTCGGCGAGCTGGTCGACGCCCGAGAACAACGCGGACGCATCGAGGCCGAAGTCGCGCTCCGCGAAGCCGAGGGCCTGCCCGCCTACCCGATCGACGAGCGTTTCCTCGGCGCCCTCGAAGAGGGCCTTCCAGACTCCGGCGGAAACGCCCTCGGCGTCGACCGCCTCGTGATGATGGTATGCGGCGAAGACAGGGTCTCCGAGGTGATGGCCTTCCCCGCCGACCGCGTCTGAATGCCGCCCTCGCCAGCCCACCAATGAGTCGATGAACAGACCAGATCAGGGATTGCGACTCCCGGAGCTCCTCGCCATGGGAGTCGGCGGAATGATCGGCGGAGGTATCTTTTCGATCCTCGGCATGGCCGTCGGTATCGCAGGCCACGCCGCCCCGCTGGCATTCGCCGTCGGAAGCCTGGTCGCCGGGGCGGCGGGCTACTCGTACATACGACTCGCTCTCGCCTTCCACAGCGACGGAGCGAGCTTCACCTACCTCGATCACGCGTTTCCCAAGCATCCAAACATCGCGGGGGTCGCCGGGTGGACGGTAATCGTCGGCTATGTGGGCACCCTGGCCCTTTACGCCTTCACCTTTGGAGCCTACGGGGCAGACTTGATGGGCGCTGGCGGTTCTACGCCGGTGCGCGTCGCGTTATCGGCAGGGGTGCTGCTTTCCTTCATGGCCGTGAACCTCCTTGGCGCCCAGGCCACCGGGAAGACCGAAGTGGTGATCGTCCTCGTCAAGGTGGTGCTGCTGGGCATGTTTGCCTTCGCCGGCTCCACCAACATCTCGCGGGCGCACCTTTTCCCGGTATTCGACCGCGGCATCGCGTCTCCTCTCGTCGCCGGAGCGCTGGTCTTCGTGGCGTTCGAGGGTTTTCAACTCATCACCAACGCGGTCATGGAAACCGAGAACCCTGGGCGCGATATCCCGAGAGGCATTTATGGTTCCATCGCAATCACTTCGCTGATCTACATCGGGGTGTCCGTCGTCGCAGTCGGCAACTTGGACGCCGCCGAGTTGATGGCCGCCAAGGAGTACGCCCTGGCGGTTGCAGCACGACCCGCTCTCGGCAACCTCGGCCCCGTTCTCGTAGACATCGCGGCTTTGCTCGCGACCGCCTCAGCCATCAACGCCACCATCTTTGGCGCATCGCGCATGCTCGCCGAGATGGCCAGTGAAGACAGAGTCCCGCGTGCTTTCAGTCATCGCAGTACGGCGCAGGTCCCCTGGCTCGCAGTGGTGGTCATCGTCGGGCTCTCGGCAGCGTTCACCGCTGCGGCGAGCCTCGATGCGATCGCGACCTTCTCGAGCCTCACCTTCCTCCTCGTGTCGGTAGCGGTCTCGGCAGCGAACTTTCGCCTGCGTAGTCAGACCCAGAGCAAATCGTGGCTGGTCCTATCCGGGATCGTCTTGATGGGAACGACCATCGCCCTCCTGATCCACCACGTGTGGGCGGAAAACCGGATGATGCTGGTGTGGGTCGGCGCGATCTTCGTGACGATCGCCGTCGCTGAGATACTCTTTTTCGAGCGAGTCACCCCGAAGACGAAGAGCAAGCTCCCGCGCTAGGGCGGCACGAGCCACTCGACCGCGTCGTCGAGGACCTCGAAAGGTCGCATGTTCACGCCGCTCTGCATGGCCATGGCCATGACGACGACCCGCCACATGGCGTTGTCGACGACGACCGCCACCCGCGTGAGCTGGGCCTTTCGCTGGGCGTGCCATTGGACGAAGAAAGCTCGGGACTCGTCGTCGAACCGGCCGGTGTACCGGAGGTCGTAGAGGACGTAGTGGCAATCGGTGTCGATATCCGCGAGGTGCTCGCGTAAGCGCCCCTCCGCCACCTGGGGCGGCAAGGTGATCCAAGCGCGGTCACTGAATATGTCGAGAGCTGGCACGTTCGTTTGGCCTCCGAAACAGTTGTCCAATCCCCACCTCTGGTCGCTAGGGTCGGTCCCTCCTACGGGCCACCCTCGCCAAACGAGGACGCATCAAAAGACCTCCCCGGGCTCTTCCGTGCGCTCCAGTGGGGACTGCGCCATCATCCGCGCCCGATGCTCGAAAGCGCCCTCATCCTGACCGTGCTCACCGCCGTGGCGGCCGTTTTGGTCTTGCATCCGCGGCTCCAGCGTTCGAGCGCATGGAAGGCCATGGTCACGCCGCTCTCCTCGATCATGGGAAGCGGGTTTCTCGTCTGCGCCCCGCTCCTCGCAGACAACGTCGGCTATGACGCCGTCCTCGCCATGGGGGGGCTGCTGCTCATCGCCTTCGCCGTCGGCGGCGCCGTTCGCTACAACATCCGCTACGTCGAACCGATGCTCGCAACACAGAGCGGCCCGAAGGCCCTCGGGCGCCTCGAGAACGGTGGCCGCTGGGTGCTGAGCGCAGCCTACGTGATCAGCATCTCGTACTACCTGCAGCTGCTCGCCGCCTTCGTGCTGCACATGACCGGCGTCGACGACGCGCTCATCGCCAAGCTCGTGACGACGGGTGTATTGGTCGCCATCACCGTCATCGGCAGCACGTGGGGACTCGACGCCCTCGAATCCGTCGAGCGCTACGCCATCGGCCTGAACCTCGGGACCATCAGTGCGTTCCTCCTGGGCCTGGCCTGGTTCAACATCGCAGAGGTCCATGAAGGCATCTGGGCCATCCCCGACGTGCCGCCGAACCTCAACGCGCATTCGGGGCGGGTGGTCCTCGGCCTCTTGATCGTGGTCCAGGGGTTCGAGACCTCCCGCTACCTCGGCGACGGCCACCCCCCGGAGGAGCGCATCGCTACCATGCGCTGGGCCCAGCTCCTTTCGGCGGCGATCTACATCACATTCCTGAGCCTGATGACAGTGCTCTTCGAGCGCCACATGGGCGGCGGGGTCACCGTCATCGTGGACGTGGCCGGGCGCATCGCCCCGGTCTTGCCCGTGGCCGTGGTGGTCGCCGCTGTCGGCTCACAGTTCAGCGCCGCCGTCGCAGATACGGCTGGCGCCGGGGGCCTCGTCCAGGAGGTGAGCGGAGGCCGGCTCGATGGGAGCCGGGCCTATCTCGTCCTCGGCGCCCTCACCATCGCCCTGACCTGGCTGACCGACGTGATGCAGGTGATCTCCATCGCATCACGGGCCTTTGCGCTCTTCTACGCGATTCAATGCGCGGTCGGCGCCGTCGCCGCGACGCATGCCTCGCACAAGCCCCGGGCAGCGTGGTTCGCGCTGCTCAGCCTGGTGTGCCTCGCCGTCGTGGTCCTCGGCATCCCGTCGGAATAGGAGCGAGCTACTCGACTTCCCCATTGACGTCCGTGCCGGGAGTCGGTGTCGGCGCCCGGGCAGGAGTCGAGGTCGGAGCCGGGGCGACGTTCGGAACCGGCTCGGGCGCTTGGTGATACGCCGCCGGCGGTTCGGGCACCTGGCTCCCCACCCGATAGTTCTGCTCCGCCGCCGCGTGCTGCTGCCGCACCTCCTCGTACCGACGCCGGTGCACGGCGACGTCCGCGAGGGCCTCCTGGTATCGCTCCTGGGGGTCGATGGCGATGGCTTCTTCCAAAGCAACCGACGCCGCACGGAAATGAGCGTCCGCCTCGCCAGGTGCCCGCGGGGCGTAGAGCCGCGCCATACCGAGGTCGTAGAGCACGCGCGCGTGGTCCTCTGGCGCCAACGTGCGTGCCGCCTGCGCCGCTTCTTCGAGCATGGCGCGCCCCCGGGACCAGTCGCCGCCTTCGATGCGCGCGATGGCACCCTGCACCTCCGGAAGCTCCACCTCGAGCAAGATCACTTCGACCTCTTCTACCTGCTGGTCGACCATCGCCCCGAAGAGCTCGGCGAGGGTCCGGGTGGCCCGGGTTCGCATGGCGGCCGGGGTGCGCTCTTCTTCGCTGGTCTCGAGATGAATGACCTGCTGCACCGTCGCCGTGGGTCCGTCGTAGACGGTGACCGTGAGACTCGCCGCGAGGACCGGCACGAGATACTGGTACGAGCGCCGCGATGTGTAGCAACCGGTCGCACCGCAGATGGTCTGCGGACGACTCGTCCAGCGGGTGGCGGAGCTGTCCTGAAAAACGAGGCGCGGCAGGACGACGACCGTCGCCGGGGGGATACGCCCCGAAAGTCGCGCGGGCTCCAAATCGCGGAGGGGCACGACCCGGACATCGGCATCTCCGGTCAGGTGAGCAACGAGGGCGTCCGCAAACCGCTGCTCGACGAGGCTCTCCCCCCCGATGATCCAGACCCGAGGAAATCCGCGAATCGGCACCTCCGCAGGGTGAATGACCTGACCGCGGACCGCGTGAGTGCCCGCGCAGCCGGAAACCGAGACGGCGAAGAGGGAGAGCGCGAGCCAATAGACTCGAGAGAGACAAGAGAGCCCCGAGGGCGCCATGAGCGGCCGGTCCACACCCCCATCATGAAGCGGTATTGGGCCGCCGGAAAGAGTCAGAGCTCCTCCGCCTTCGCTCGCTCCCACAGCGCATCGAGGGCCGCAGCATCCAGCTCGTCGAGGCCCTTCCCTTCCTTCCGGGCCGCCGACTCGGCGTGGGTGAAGCGCTTCGAAAATCGGTCGAGGGTGCCGCGGAGGGCGGCTTCGGGGTCGAGGCCCCGTTTCCGACCGAGGCTCGCGAGGGCGAAGAGCACATCTCCGAGTTCGGCCTCGGCCGCCTCGGTCTCATCTGCCGCGAGGGCTCGGTCGAGCTCCCCGAGCTCCTCGTCTACCTTGGCCCGGGCGCCGCTGACATCCGGCCAGTCGTATCCTACCGCCGACGCCTTCTCACCGACCCGAACCGCTCGGAGCAACGCCGGCATGGCCGCGGGCACGCCATCGAGGGCCCCGCGGCCCGCCTTCTCCTTCTTCTTCAAGCGCTCCCAGTTGGCGAGGGCGCTGGCCGAATCCGAGGCGGTCTCGTCCCCGAAGACGTGGGGGTGTCGGCGGATGAGCTTTTCGCAGACCGCGTCCACGATGTCGTCGTGACCAAACCAGCCTGACCGCTGGGCGAGCTCACCCTGGAAGACGATCTGCAAGAGCAGGTCTCCGAGCTCTTCCTTGAGCATTTCCGGCGATCCCCGGTCGATGGCGTCCACCACCTCGAAGGCCTCCTCGATCACGTAGGGGCGGAGGGTCTGGAGGGTCTGCTCCCGGTCCCAGGCGCACCCGTCGGGCGCGAGGAGGTCCCTCATCACCTTCACCAAACGGGGGAGTTTCTCGCCACGCTGCTCATCCGTCTCGGCCGTCTCATCCATGGGGAGGGCCGTACCACGGGCCAGAGGGGCGAGCCAACACGGGCCCATGCGCCCCCGCCCCGCATCGCTGTGGTACTAATCGCCCGCCAAAACCCTCGGGAGGCGAATCGTGATCATGAACATCGCAAAATTTTCAGGACTGCTGTCTTCGATACTTCTACTGAGCTGCGCAGGCGGCCTCGGTCAGGCCGGCGGCGGCGGCGGCGGCAGTGCCGGGATCAGCAGCCAGTGTCGCGGCGGCTTCGGGGCATCGGCCTCGGCCCGCAAGCTCTCGGCCTTCGTCAACGCATCCGCCGACTTCGCCGCGGGCGCGGACGACATCGCCCGCACCCTCGAGAGCGCCTGTAGCGACATGGGGCGTGAGCTCGGCATCCCCGCTTCTCAAATGGCCGCGAGCGGCGATACGCCGGCGGTGAAGGCCGCCTGCGACGCGGTCGCCGCGAAGATCCAGTCGGAGATGACCGACCTCCGCGCGACCGGCGAACTTCGCGTAACGATCGTCAGCGAGCCGCCCCGATGCGAGGTGAGCGTCGACGCCTACGCGAGCTGCGCCGCCGAGTGCGAGGTGGACTACGACCCGGGCCAGGTCGAGATGCAGTGCGATGGCGGCGAGATGCGCGGCGGATGCTCCGCCGAATGCACCGGCAGCTGCTCGGTCGAAGCCAGCGCGTCGTGCTCCGGAACCTGTGAGGGCACCTGCTCGGGTTCGTGCAACGGTTCGTGCAACGGAACCTGCGAGGGCGAATGCTCCGCGACCAACGCCCAGGGCCAGTGCACCGGCACCTGCAGTGCGGGATGCCAGGGCTCCTGCGAAGGTGGATGCGACGGCACCTGCGAAGGCAGCTGCGTGGTCGAGGCGAGCGGTTCGTGCGAAGGTGAGTGCCGCGGCGGCTGCTCCGTCGAATTCCAGGAGCCTAGTTGCACGGGCACGGTGCGGGCCCCGTCGGTCAGCGCCGACTGCGAAGCCAGCTGCGACGCTCAGCTCGACGCCCGGGCCGAGTGCACCGCCGGCCACACCGAAGTCACCATCGAAGGCAATGTCGGTGCGGACGCCGAAGAACGCCTCGGCCGCCTGCGGCAGGCCCTGAGCAACGGCCTTCCCCGCATCCTGTCTGTCGGGGCCAAGCTCGAGCGTCTGCAGCGGTCCGGCCAGACCCTCGTCAACCGCGCCGGCGACGTGCCCGGAGCGGTCAACAACCTGGGGCTCACCGCCGTCAGCTGCGCAACCCAGTCCGTCGCGGCCCTCGGTGACGCCTTCGGGAGTGTCAGCGTGAGCGTCAACGTTTCGGTTTCGGTCAGCGCGTCGGCGTCCGCCGGAGCGGGCTGACCCCGTCGCCGCGATGTCTCGCGGAGAGCAAGGAGAGTCAAGCCGCGGAAGCGGCCTGGCCATTGCGGCGGCCTTCGGCGTGCTCTGCCTCGTCGTATTGGCTGCCGTGCTCGCGACGACCCGGGCGTGCGAGCCCGGGGCGCGCGCGCCGGTGCCGACTCCGGCCATGCTCGTCGGTTGACGCTGGGACGACGGCCCGGCATCGTGCGGCCCCGGATGAGGTACAAGAAAAGCGAGATCAGCGCAGGTCAGATCGTCGACGCCGCCATCCGCGTCCTCGCCCGGCAGGGTTACGCCCGGACC
>Ga0164313_10001953_pt1 | contig 18513 bp, 12 predicted proteins | sample GuaBasSedimGuay4_FD_113735 | JGI IMG/M metagenome (GOLD analysis project Ga0164313, IMG submission 113735) | Subseafloor sediment microbial communities from Guaymas Basin, Gulf of California, Mexico - Guay4, Core 4569-4, 0-3 cm | ecosystem: Environmental > Aquatic > Marine > Hydrothermal vents...
ATCGGCAGGTACATTCCCAGCGCAAAGGCCAGCATGGGAACGCCGGACATCAGCAGCATGAGCGCGACCCCACCGCCGAGGCCATAGAGCAGCCAGGGTTGGTTGGCCGGGTCCTCCATCAGACCCCGCGAGACCGCGGCGATCATGTTGGCCTGCGGGGCAGGCAAAACCTGTTCGTTGGATACCATCGCACCCGTCGCAGGATCCTCCACGAGGAAATGATAGGACGCATCCATCAACGGAATCACTGCCGCAACGACCAACGCCGCCACCACCATGCCGAGGAACTTCCAGCGCTCCTGGTTACGCGGAGTGGAACCAAGCCAATAGCCGATCTTGAAGTCGGTGATGAGAGCGCCCGAGGTCGACAGGGCAGTGCACACCGCGGTGCCGATGATCAATGCGATGATCATTCCCGCCGTGCCCTCGAGCCCAATGATGATCATACAACCAATGGCCAGGACAACCGTTATCAGAGTCATCCCCGAAACCGGGTTGACACCGACGATGGCGATGGCCTGGGCGGCGACCGGCGTGAAGAGAAAGCTCAGAAGGAAACCGACAATCATGCCAACGAGCCCGAACTTGAGGCTGGCGGCCATCCCAAAGGCTGCCGCGCCGCCATCGCCGGGAGTGACCAGGGCGACGACCGTGAAGAGCACCCCGAAACCGATGGTCGCAACCAGCTGGACCAGAAGTACGTTTTTCGGCGACATGTCGAGCTGGGTCCGTTCCGCGGAGGCAGCCTCACCCTGGCCGGCCTTGGAGAACCCCTTGAATCCGAGGGTCACGGACGAGGCGACGATCTTCCACATCCTGAGAATCCCGATCAGCCCGGACAACGCGATGGCGCCGATTCCGATGGGTTTGACAAAAGCGCCGAAAATCGCAGTGGCGTTCATATCACCAATGGTGTAACTCGTCCCTGCATAATCGAAGGACCCAACCTGGTTGCCGAAGACATAGATCACCGGAACCATGACCAGCATCGCCAGCACCGACCCGGAAGCGATGATCGAGGCATAACGAATGCCGATGATGTATCCGAGCCCGAAAAGCGCGGCGATGCCGGCGATTTGGATTTCGATTCGAAAATCGGAGCCGAGCCCTCCTAGGAGTACAGAGCTCGACAGATCGGCGTTCCACAGGTGGAATGCCTCGATTGAAAAATCAAAGAGGGCGCCGACCGCGAAGGAGATCAGAAGGATCTTTCCCGCACCGCCGCCCGAGCTCTCCCCAGTGACTAAAATATTGTTGATGGCCGTGGCCTCGGGGAAGGGCAACTCACCATGGAGGTCCTTCACGAAGTACTTGCGCAACGGGATGATCAGCACTACGCCGAGCGAACCACCGATGAAGCAGGCGAGAAAGATCTGCCACCACGAGACCGGCACCTGATTGATGTACATCGCAGGCACAACGAAGGTTGCTCCCGCAGCTACCACACCGGCGGCCTGACCCACCGACTGCACCATCACGTTCTCGAGGATGGTGCTCCGGATCGCCTTCAGCTTGCCGAAGAAAATCGCCAGAATGGCGATCGGAATCGAAACCTCGATGGCATTTCCAGCACGAAGCGCCATGTACGAGCCGGCGACGGTGAAGAGCACCACCATGGCGACCCCGACTCCGATGGACCACAAGGTGACCTCGGGTCGCAGATCGTCGGCAGCGACGACGGGCTCATAGACTTCACCCGGCTCGAGTTTGCGGTATGCGTTGGCGGGGAGCAGCTTCGAGTTGACCGACTTGGTTTCCTGCATCATTCCTCCATCGTGGACTCGGTGATAGCGAACTCGAAAGATAGTAGCGCAGTGGCTGCGGTTACGACAGGACTAAGTCATCGCGACTCAACGCAGAGGGGGTGTCGAGGAGCTTGGGGGCTTTGCAACTTCGTGGTGGGGCGATGGGATTCATCGTTTGAATGGGACACGGATGGACACGGATGGACACGGATTTATTTTCAGGGTGGTTTCGCGTCCCGGATCGCTACTTGACTTCGTATTTGCGTGATTTGGTGCTTGTAGGTTCTTGTTATTGATAGAGGACGGATTTTCGCGGATTTGGACAGTCTTTGAGGCGCAGAGTCATCGCGATTTGAACCACAAGGAACACGAGGAAAACAAGGGTTGCCACAAGGCATCGCATCATTGGAGTGAGCGCTGCTGTGCAACGCGCCGGGATCCTTAGGCCAACGCATCTTCCAGTGCCGAGATGAGTTCGTCGGCGTCGTTGAAGGCACGGAGCTCCGACGGTGTGTCGCCCTTGGGATCCGAGACCCCCCAGCTCCTCCACGACCACACCGCGACTCCGTTCTTGAGGGCGAGGGCGATCTCCGACAGCGTCCCCGCCCCACCGCCGATGGCCACACAGAGGGATGCTGACAGCACGTTGAAAGCGTTCCGGGCACTGCCGGCGCCGGTGAAGACCGGAATGTGGACCCAGGGATTGGGATAACCGCCACCGGGGATGGCGTTGGGGAGTATCGCCATCGTCAAGCCACCGGCCTCCACCGCACCACGACTTGCGGCCGCCATGACACCCGAGCCGCCCCCGGTCAGCACCACCCAACCACACTGCGCCGCGGTTGCGCCAACCCGCTCGGCGACCACTTGCTCTTCGGGAGTTGCGACGCTTCCACCGAACACTGCAAGAACCTGCATTCTGACTGGATCTATCATTGGAACATCATCTCATTCTTCTTTTTTCACGGTCGGTAGCCGGCGACCCATAGTCGCCGGCTACCGACCGTGAAAAAAGAACCAATAAAAGAACCCGGGCGCATAGCGCCCGGGCTCGTGTTCTCGAAATGAGACTGCTAGTTTACTTCATGAGCACGAGGACAACACGGCGGTTCTGCGCGCGGCCTTCGCGGGTGCTGTTGTCGGCGATGGGCTTGTACTCACCGTACGACGTCACGTTCATGCGGTACAGGGGGAAGCCCTTCTCGGAGGCGAGGTACTTCATGACCTTCTCGGCGCGCTTGTAGCCGAGGCTCAGGTTGTAACTCTCGCTACCGATGTTGTCGGTGAAACCCTGGATCTCCAGGTAGGCGCCAACGTTCTTTGCGATCACCTTCGCGGCGAAGGCATCGAGGGCGGCCTTGGCCTCGTCCGACAGCTTGTAGTTGTCGAAACCGAAGCGCACGTCCGCGTCGGACAGGATCGTCTCTCCAATGAAGGTACCCTCGGCGAGCTTACCGGCCTTATTGGCGCGATTAAGCGCTTCCTTGGCCGTCGCACTGATCTTGTCGAGCTGCTTCTGCATCTCGGCATCCGTCTGATGAAGGGCCGTGATTTCCTTCTGGTTGCCCTCGACCGAAGTCTGGACCTCACCAATTTTTCCGTTGGTGACCGACTCGCTGTTTGCGACCTGTTCCTGCACGTATTTCTTCGACGCGCAGCCAGTCACTGCGAGCCCAGCCACGAGAAGAATGACGATCGCCGGGGAAACGAACTTCCGCATTATCCACCTCCATTTGATTCCGTTACCAAATTTTTCAATGCCCTCTCGGTGCATTGCGGATCGAACTATAACATAGCCTACGCTCTTGCGAACTGCACGTCAATATTTGCTTCAGGCGTGCTCGAAGTCCTTGGCCCACGACCATCTGGAGTCCAATCAAAAAGCCTCTCAGTAGAAATCCACACAGACCGGGTTGTCGGGAGTAACTTCAGCGGCGCATTCGACCACGCCGTCCGCGAGCTTGACCAACACCGGCGTTTGCATGAACCAATCGACACCGGCGGGTAGCTCGGCGAGTCGGCAGCCGCCACACACGAATGGTTGAACCCCAACAGTCGGGAAGCCGGCCCGTTCGGGAACCGCCACCGCTGTCGTCGGCAGCGGAAGCTCATCTGCGAAGAAGATCTCCATGAGCTCGTGGCAGTGCTCACAGTCTTTGCGATAGAAAAGCAGGACCTGCTGACCTTGTTCGAGATCCTCGGGGAGGCCGCTGATCCACGCCGCCATATCGAGCTTGAGAAATGGCTGTCCTACCCACGTTGTGTAGTCCGGAAGATAGTAACCCACGGTCGGGCCGGCCGCTGCGACCTCAACTAGAGGGGCATCGGCGCTCTGGGTGGAAATCCCCGACGAAGTCAGACCAAACGCCACCGCGACGCTGAGCACAGACCAGACCCCAACCGCCACGACCTGCCACATCGGCAACAATCGAGGCATTTTCAACGCCGGGACCCCACGAGCGATGAAAAGAAGGGAGACAAGAAAAAAGACATCGGTCACCAGGGTGACCCACGGCGGAATCTGAACCGCGCCGAAGCAGCCGCAACTCGAGGCGCCCAGAGCCACGTCGCCGATGAGCACCGGCAGAAACGACCCGAGCATCACGATCCCGGCCAGCCTGGCAAGCCCGGGCAGCAGGACCATGACGCCGACAACCACCAGCTCCATGGCGATGGAGAACTCGAGCAAGAATCTGAGATCCACTCCGTTCCCGCCGAACCACTTCACGAGAGCCGCCGGCAGATTACTCGGGCTTCCGTCGAGGATCTTCAGCACCGCACCGATGCCGAGCCAGAGGGGAATGACTGCGCGCGTTAAAATGATCGCGGCAGAAGACCTCAAGGCTCCGGGGTTCATTCCGTCAATTTGGGTCATTCGTCGTCATTCTCCTTGCCCGGTTCACCCTAGCTCGACTTTGTCATGCTCGCGATGAGAGGTAGGTGCCTTTTTACGGATTGTTGACTCGACATCGTCGGCAGGGAGGGGCGCGCGAGTTTCACGATGAGGGCAAGCAGAATAGGTGCCCGGCTCCCCTTCCATCGCGTCTCCGGAACCCGACTACGGCAGCTCACCGCCTCCGAGAAGACTCCACACTTCCGCCTCGAGCGCATGCGCAGCTCTGGAGGTCTTGGCCAGGGCCTCATCTGCGCGCTCAAGCATCGCTGCCGCCTCAGGGTCGTCGGCCATGTCTTGAAGGTTGATCCGCACGTTCATGGCGGCACCGAGGGCTGCTGCGCGAGCCATGGCGGCACCGACACCCGCGTCCGATGCCGAGGCCGCCATTCCGAGTTTGCGGGCTCTGGCGCACAGTTCCACCACCTCGGGACACGCCTCGGTCACCTCGAGGGGAACCAGCGCTGCCCCGAGAGTTGCTGCCCGCACCGCCGCGGCTTTGGCTTCACCGGCCACTTTGTTCGCATCCATCAGCCGTTGGAAGGACCATGTGTCTTCGTCGATAGCATCGAGCAATTGCTGCTTGAGCTCCTGTCCCCGAACCGAGACCTCCTCGAGCTCGTCGCGGACCTTTGCGAATCCCGCCTTGGGATGGGGCAGATTGGCCACCATGGCGGCCAACGCCGCTGCAAGAGCCCCGGCCAGCGCGGCCACCGACCCACCGCCCGGCGCCGTCGAATCGCGGGAGGTCTCGTCGGTAAACCCCTGCAGAGTCAGACTCGCCAGCGGGCGATCCGGAGCCAGGATATCCTCGACGATCTTTTCCGCCGGGTTGAATTCCGAGACCTCGTTGAGTCCGAGACTCCGCACGGCTGAGTGGATCACATCGGCGTCCGGCACCCCCGGCGACCGCTGCATTTGCGTCAGATAGTGACGGCCGGCGTCGAGCATGGCCTGTCTGGGTATCAGACCCACCAGTTCCGACCCGGTGACGCGGATGCCCCGTTCGCGGGCCGACTTGTCGCACGCGTCGAAGGCGACATGGACCGGTGTGACGTCGAGATCAATGAGGTTCATGGAGACCTGCGCGCAACCATACTCGGGGATGAACCAGCCCACCCCTCGCACAGCCTTGAGCATGCCTGGCTGTTGCATCTTCTTGCCATCGGGGCCCTTGACCATCCTGCCCTTTTCCCTGATATCAAAGGCGACACGGTTGGCCCATCGCTTGTCGGTGACGTTGAGATCGACGTTGTAGGCGACCAGAAACTTGCGCGCTCCGGTCACCATGACGCCAAAGCTCGGCACGAATGCGGCAGGCCCGAAGTCGGGGGCAAACTCCGGAGTCTTGAGCTTCTCTTCGAGCGCCTCGTATTCCCCCTGCCGAATATCGGCGAGCGATCGACGCTCGGGCCGGGTCGCCGCATACTCGTAGAGAAAGACCGGCAAGCCCAGCTCCTCCCCCACCCGTTTGCCGAGTCTCTTGGAGAGCTCGACACAGTCATCCATGGTCACGCCCGACACCGGGACGAACGGGCAGACATCGGTGGCGCCCTGGCGGCCATGCGCCCCTTGGTGGGTGCTCATATCAATGAGTTCGAAGGACCGTTTGATCAGTTCGAAAGCTCCATCGAGGACCGCTTCGGGCTCACCCACGAAGGTGATCACCGTGCGGTTGGTCTCCTGTCCGGGATCGACATCGAGCAATTCGACTCCCGAAACCGAGGCCGCGGCTTGAGCCACCACATTGTAGATCTCGGGATTCCTGCCTTCAGAGATATTGGGAACACACTCGACGATCTTCATCGATTCCTCCGTAGGTGTCGGCCCAGGCTAACCTGCACCCAAATTGAGCGATTCTCGCCGACGATCTGCACAATCTCCTTGCGCTCTGGGCGTTTAAAAAAAGCCTCGACATACCACCAGTATTCCTGCGTTTTTTTCAAACACCAGAGCATCAAGGAGTTAGCACATCTCATTCGGCAGAACCACTCAACTTAGGCTGCACTTTTCATCAGCGCGAAAGCTCCTGCATGTCCGCCTTGACCATCATCTCGACCAGTTCGGCGAAACCAACTTTCGGCTGCCACCCGAGTTCGGTTCTGACCTTGGTCGGATCGGCCAAAAGGGCATCCACCTCAGCCGGGCGAAAGTGTTTCGGATTGACCTCTACCCTCAGATTTCCACTCTTTCGGTCACGGCCCACCTCGGTGACACCCTCACCATCCCACTCGAGTTCCACGTCGGCCTCCTGAAACGCCAGTTCGCAGAACTCTCGTACCGAGTGGTCTTCACCGGTCCCAACTACATAGTCTTGCGGCTCGTCGGTTTGGAGCATCATCCACATGGCCTCGACAAAATCGCCTGCAAAACCCCAATCCCGACGTGCGTTCAGGTTGCCCAATGCAATTTTTTCACGACGGCCTGCGGCGATTTCCGCCACGGCTCGAGTGATCTTCCTGGTGACGAAGTTCTCGCTCCGCCGGGGAGACTCGTGGTTGAAAAGAATGCCGTTACTGGCGTGGAGATCGTAGGCTTCGCGGAAGTTGACGGTGGCCCAAAAACTGTAGAGCTTGGCCACCGCATATGGCGACCTGGGATGGAACGGCGTCGACTCACACTGCGGCACCTCGGTCACCTTGCCGAAGAGCTCCGAGGACGACGCCTGGTAAAAACGGGCATCAGGAACCTCACGCCGGACAGCTTCGAGGAGGCGGACGGTGCCGAGACCGGTCACATCGCCGGTGTAGGTCGGCATCCGGAACGAAATGGCGACGTGGGACTGAGCCGCCAAGTTATAGACTTCATCGGGGCCGACTGAGGCAAGGATCGTGGTCAGCGATTCGGCGTCACCGAGATCGCCGTAGTGGAGGGTGAATCGACCCTCGAACTCCGTGCGCGCCCGCAGGTGATCAATTCGCTGACGGTTGAATGTAGAGGCCCGTCGGACCACACCGTGGACCTCGTACCCCTTGTCGAGGAGGAGCTCCGCAAGATATGAGCCGTCCTGGCCGGTGATGCCGGTGATGAGTGCCTTTCGCATGGAGCGGAGTCTAACACTCGCCGCGAATCGCGGTAGAATTCACCGCCATGGTACGAAACCACCGATTCCTGAAATTCGCTCAGTGGGCTTTGATCCTCACCGGCCTCACCCTGCTCGGGTTTTGGACGGGAGTACGAATCCAAGGAGCATACGGTAAGGACGCCGATATTCGCAGATTCGAGGCTGCCCGTCTTGAGCTTCAAGAGACGACCGGCCCAACCGCAACACCCACACCGCCCCTGGTCCTTGAAAGCAATCTGCCGCTGGACATGAGCCTGTGGGCCGAGGGCCGCATCGAAGAGTACCAAGAAAGCCTGCACCACAGCCTCAACACCCCCTTGGCGATCCTACGGATCCCAAAGATCAACCTCGAGGTAGCGGTACTATCGGGCACGAGCGAGCTGGTGCTCAACCGCGGCGTCGGCCACATTACGGGGACGCCGCTTCCCGGCGAGGGCGGCAACATCGGAATTGCCGGTCACCGCGACGGGTATTTCCGTGGCCTCAAAGACGTGGTGGAGGGGGATTTCCTCGAGCTCGAGACCCTCACCGATAAGGAGACCTACGCCATCACCGGGATCTTCCTCGTTGATCCACCCGAGGTCTGGGTCCTCGAACCCACCGAACGCCCGGCAATCACTCTCGTGACCTGTTACCCATTCTATTTTGTCGGCAGCGCCCCGCAACGCTACATCGTCCGAGCGGAGCGGGTTGGATCGTAAGTCGTGAGTCGTGAGTCGTGAGTCGTAATTGGTGCCGTGGACTCCGAGAGCGATACAAGAACCACGAAGAGCACGAAGCACATCAAAGGCCCCACAAAGACGATCTCGGATCCGAAACGCCCGGCTTGTTTAGACCAGGTTTTGCAAACCGCTACGGCGAAGAAATGGGATGGCTCAAAATGAAATCTTTGTGGTTTCCTTGTGTCCCTTGTGCTCCTTGTGGTTCAAATCCGACTTCCAATGACATAGAATTCTTTGGGGTCAGGATGGCAAGCTGGAAGCTTGCCGCTACAATAGCGCTCGACCAATTTGTAGTGCGGGCGTCCCGCCTGCACCGTACGCTCCCACGTCAGCGGGACGCCGGCGCTACAAAGACGCTCGACGGTTGTCATCAGCCCGTTTTGTCGGATCGAAGAGCCCGGAAAAAACACAAGCGACTTTCTCCACATTTTTCTGCGAAGCAGAAAAATCACCGATCCGTGCGGTAGTTCGGCGCTTCCTTGGTGATCACAACGTCGTGGGCGTGCGACTCTTTGAGGCCTGAGGCCGTCACACGGATGAATCTCGCCTTCGTGTGAAGCTCCTCTAAGGAAGCACAGCCCGCGAGCCCCATTCCTGCTCTGAGTCCGCCGACGAGTTGGGTGAGCTGGTCGGCAAGAGGTCCCTTGTAGGGGACCATTCCCTCGATGCCTTCTGGGACCAGCTTTGAGACTTCCTCACTCTCCTGAAAGTAGCGGTCACGCGAACCTTCCGCATCCTTCATGGCGCCGAGGGAACCCATCCCGCGGTAGGCCTTGAAGGTACGCCCCTGATAGAGGATCTGCTCTCCCGGCGACTCCTCGACCCCGGCGAAGAGCGAACCAATCATCACTGCGTCGGCGCCGGCCGTCAGCGCCTTGCTGATATCACCGCTGAACCGGACACCGCCGTCAGCTATCACCGGAACCCCGTGCTCATGGGCCTCCCGTGAGCATTCCTGGATGGCGGTGATCTGGGGCATACCCGCGCCGGTCACAACCCGGGTGGTGCAGATGGACCCGGGTCCGATCCCGACTTTGACGGCATCGACGCCGAGCGAGATGAGATCGCGGACTCCAACCGCCGTCGCCACGTTGCCGACGATGAGGGGTGTGCCGGGGAAGTCCCGCTTGACCCGCTCGACTGCATCGAGAACGCCCCGCGAATGAGCGTGTGAGCTGTCGAGACAGAGCACATCCACCTGGCGCTCGATCAATGCGGCGCAGCGTTCGTCGAGATCGCCTGAAACGCCGATGGCCGCCGCCACCCGCAACCGCCCGAGATGGTCCTTGCAGGCGTCTGGGTAGTCCTGCGCTTTCTTGATGTCCTTGACGGTGATGAGGCCTTTGATGCTGCCGTCGCCGCCCACAATGAGGAGCTTTTCGATTCGGTGCCGGTGCAGCAGCGCCTTGGCCTCCTCGAGGGTGGTGCCCACCGGTGCGGTGACCAGATTCTCGTGGGTCATGAAATCAGAGATCGGCCGTTCGTACTCGGTGCAGAAGCGGAGGTCGCGGTTGGTCAAGATCCCCTTGAGTTGGCCTTTGTGGCCAATCACCGGCAGGCCCGAGATGTGGAAGTGGGCCATGACGTCAAGGGCCTCTTGGACCGACTGTTCGGGCCGCACCGTCACCGGGTCAACGATCATTCCAGATTCTGAGCGTTTGACCCGATCCACCTGCTCGGCCTGCCGACCGACGGACATGTTCTTGTGGACGATTCCGATGCCACCGTACTGGCCCATGGCGATAGCCATATGGGCCTCGGTGACGGTGTCCATGGCCGCCGACACGATGGGCAGGTTGAGGCCGATACCACCGCGCGCAAAGGTCGTCGTGACATCCACATCGTTGGGGTGGACCTCGGAACGCGCGGGAACCAGCAACACATCATCGAAGGTCAGGCCGACCGGGATTGACTCACTCATTCGCTACCCCTTTGCCCCCGGTGCCGCACCGTGGCACTTTTTGTACTTCTTTCCCGAGCCACACGGGCACGGATCGTTACGCCCAACCTTGGGTTGTTTTCGCCGCACTGTAGCCGGCCCCGCCGGTTGGCCGACCGGGGTGTTGGCCGCTTGCTCCTGTTGCTCGTGTGACGCCTGCAGCGCCTGAGCTTCCGGGTGCGACAGTGTCGTGGCTACTCCCTGTCGGCGGTGCTCCATCTTCTCCACCGGCTCGGCGTGGTACAGAAACTTCACAACATGATCTTCGATGTGTTCCCACATATCTTCAAAGAGGGCGTAGGACTCGCGCTTGTACTCGACAAGCGGGTTGCGCTGACCGTATGCTCTGAGGCCGATTCCCTCGCGGAGATGATCCAGCGCCAAGAGGTGATCCTTCCACTGTCGATCGACGGTGTCGAGAAGGAGAAAGCGCTCAAGTCGGGCGAAATTCTCCTCACCGAACTCCTTCACCCTCTCCTCATAGTGCGCGTAGGCGCCCGAAACCAAACGCTCCTCGAGGTCGGGCAACGAGATCAGCCCCCAGTCCACCCCGAGGTCCTCGATTCGAAGCCCGAAGTAGGCCCGATATTCGGTGTCGAGTGAAGCGGTTTCCCAATCGTCGGGATCGGCCGCTTCGGGGCAGAACCGGTCGACCAGTGAGGCGATAATGTCACCCACGACACGATTGATGTATTCGCGCCCTTCAACGCCTTCGAGGATTCGCTTGCGGAGACGGTAGACCGCCTCACGCTGCTTGTTCATCACATCGTCGTACTCGAGGAGGTGCTTCCGCATCTCGAAATTGCGACCCTCGACCTGGGTCTGGGCCCGCTCGATGGACTTGGTGACCATCTTCGACTCGATCGGCACGTCTTCTTCCATCCCGAGTCGATCCATCATCTTGCGGACGCCATCGGAGGCAAAGATGCGCATGAGGTCGTCCTCGAAGGAAAGGAAGAAACGCGTGTCACCAGGGTCACCTTGGCGACCGGAACGACCTCGGAGCTGGTTGTCGATCCGCCGCGACTCGTGCCGCTCGGTACCGATGATCTGCAACCCACCCGCATCGATCACCTTTGCCTTGTCATCGGCGCACTGAATGGTGAAACTCTCGAGCGCAGCTTCATAGCCTTCGGGATCCTGCGCCGGATCGACCTCCATCCGCGCCAGACCATCGGGGTTACCGCCGAGTACGATGTCGGTCCCGCGGCCGGCCATATTGGTGGCGATTGTCACAACCCCGTGTCTACCCGCCTGAGCGACGATGTCCGCCTCACGTTCGTGGAACTTCGCGTTGAGGACCACGTGTTTGACCTTGCGACGCTGCAGAAGCTTGCTCAGCAGCTCGGATTTCTCGATCGACACCGTGCCCACCAGGACCGGCTGTCCGTGCTCGTGACTCTCGGCGATTTCGTCGATGACCGCTCTGAACTTCTCTTGCTCGGAGCGATAGACGAGATCCGGATGATCTGCTCGGACCATGTCGACGTTGGTGGGAATCACCGCCACGTCGAGACCGTAGATCTTTTCGAACTCCTCCGCCTCGGTCTCAGCGGTACCCGTCATCCCGGCGAGTTTGTCGTACATCCGGAAGTAGTTCTGCAGCGTGATGGTCGCCAGGGTTTGGTTTTCGGATTGGATCTTGACTTTTTCCTTGGCCTCGACCGCTTGGTGAAGACCGTCCGACCACCTCCGCCCCGCCATCAGGCGACCGGTGAACTCGTCGACGATGATGATCTCGCCGTCTTTGATGATGTACTCGCGGTCGCGTCGGTAGAGTGCGTGTGCTCTCAGACCCTGATTGACCGAGTGCAGGAGGTCGGTCTGGGATGGATCGTAGAGGTTGTCGACGTTCAGAAGTTTCTCAGCGCTCGCCATCCCTGCATCGGTGAGCGTCGCCGTCTGCGATTTTTCGTCGACGATGAAGTCGCCCGTGACCTCTTTGTTGCCGTGTTTGTCCTCGATCTCTTCGCCCTTGGTGAGCTTGGGGATGATGGTGTCCACCCGATAGTAGAGATCCACGGAGACTTCCGAAGGGCCCGAGATGATGAGTGGCGTCCTCGCCTCGTCGACCAGAATCGAGTCCACCTCATCGACGATGGCGAAGACGTGCCCCCGTTGGACCATCCGCTCGAGTTCGAACTTCATATTGTCGCGGAGGTAGTCGAAGCCGAATTCGTTGTTGGTGCCGTAGGTGATGTCGGCGCTATAGGCCGCCTTGCGTTCGGCATCGTTCATCTGGTTCTGGATGCAACCCACGCTGAGCCCGAGGAATCCGTAGATCTTCCCCATCCACTCGGCGTCGCGCCGAGCGAGATAGTCGTTGACCGTAATCACGTGGACCCCACGTCCGGTCAGCGCATTGAGGCTGACCGCAAGGGTTGCGACGAGGGTCTTACCCTCACCGGTCCGCATCTCGGCAATCCTGCCTTCGTGGAGTACGATGCCGCCCATGAGCTGAACGTCGAAGTGCCGCATTCCGACGGCCCGCTTGGAGGCCTCTCGAACCAGAGCGAAAACCTCGAACAGTTCCGCGTCGAGCAACTTCTGGACAATGGGCGTGCGTTCCCTGGGATCGTCGGGAAGGTCCTGAGTCTGGGCCCTTACCTGCTCGCCGATGGCGGCAAAACGCTCCCTTATCTGATCATCGGTCATCGCCTCAATCTCGGATTCGAGCACATTGACCGCATCGACCATGGGCTTCATACGTTTGAAGTCCCGCTCGTGCTTGGTACCGATGAACAAGCTGATGACTTTTTCCACCCAGTTCATTCTTTTCCCCTGTCTATCGTTGACCGTCGCCGACGGCCGGCGGTCCGTTCCTACCTACCTGCAACGGTGTCGGCAGGGTAGTTCAGCTCGGCATCGATTTCAACGTCTGGAAATTCTCGAAGACAGTACCTGCACGCTTGGCGTGCAGGTACTGTCTTCGAGAATTTCAGTTTGCTAGAAGCGGTCGAGAATGTAATACAACGGATTCACCGACTTACCGTCGGCATGGACCTCGTAGTGGAGGTGCGATCCGGTTGATCGACCGGTATTACCGACGGTGCCGATCTGTTCGCCGCGGTGGATCTCGTCACCGAGTTCAGCCGTAATCTCGTGAAGGTGACCGTACAGGGTCGTGAAACCAAACCCGTGGGAAACACGAACGGTCTTGCCTAGGCCGCCATTTCGGCCGACAGAGACCACCACCCCATCCGCTGGTGCGTAAACCGGTGTTCCGCGACGAGCTGAAATATCGAGACCTCGATGGAACGCTCTCCGACCCGTGATCGGGTCGTTTCGAGTACCGTATCCATCGGTCAAGACCCCAACCGTCGGGGCCATGGTTGGGGTGGAAGACAGTACATCCCCGGTTTCCGAGAGTTTCTGATCCACCATATCGAGCTGCTGTTCGATCCACATTCCCTGGAGCCGCAAGGCCTCCGGCCCATCAGGGAGGCGGTCGTACGGGCCACCGCTTCCAACTTCATTGTTGACGGCGTTCGGACCGATGATCCCGCTCGCATCACCCTGCATCCCAGCGGCAAGTGCCAGTCGTGCAGTCCGCTCCTCGAAGTCGTCGAGCCTCGCCTGGACATCAACGATAGTCCTGGCGAGCTCCTGATTGACCTCGGCCAGCTCCTGATTCTCGGCCTGTAGGCGTTGGACATCGGCCCGCCGACTCACCGCATTACCCGAGTACGCAATGGCTACGATGCTGAGTATTACCGCGAGCACCAGAGCCGCCGCAACTGCAGTCAAGGTTCTCGTCGAAAACGAGAACTTGATAAATCTCGCCTGACTGTGCGGAACGATGATGATTGTGTTAAGTCGTCTCGGCACGTACCCCCCCACCAAGACATGCTCCACTTACGCGGAACCGTATCGCCCGACGATTATGCCCTTCCAACTTTAAGGGTGTCAACTGTAAAGCTCACAAAAAACCAGCGTATCTCATTTTTTGTGCCCTCGATCACCATCGATTTCGTTGTCGCCGTCGCTTTGGTCCACGTCGTCATCTTCGTTATCGCCGGACCTTTTCTTGCCCTTGGTCGACTGGCGCATCAAACGGACCATCTCATCAAGGCGGGTCTGGCACCGTCCGAAGACGCTCCCCTCCGGCCAGCCTTCATCCTCCGACCACTCTCCCGCTTGAGAACCGGTCAGAAGCTCGATTCCATCTTCGATCGTATCTACAGTCCAAACATTGAATCGACCCTCGTGCACGGCATCGACCACCTCACTCGAAAGATGGAGGTCCAATGCATTGCTCGCCGGGATCATAACGCCTTGCTCACCGGTCAAACCGTGGTTCTCACAGACCCGAAAGAAGCCCTCGACCTTTTCATTGACCCCACCAATGGCTTGGATTCGGCCATACTGATCCACCGAACCGGTCACGGCGATCTCTTGCCGCAACGGGATCTCCGCCAACGACGAGAGGATGGCATAGATCTCGGTCGACGACGCCGAGTCTCCATCGATCCCACCGTACGACTGCTCGAAAGTCACCGAGCAGGCCATGGTGAGGGGTACCTTTCTGGCGAAGGTACCCCGAAGAAAGCCGGTCAGAATACTCACACCCTTGTCATGAGTCGGGCCCGAAAGTCCCGCCTGCCGTTCGATGTTGATCACACCTTCACGGCCGAGACCGACCCGGGCGGTGATCCGCGAAGGCTTTCCGAAACGATGGTGACCCAGGTCGTAAACAGCGAGGCCATTGACCTGTCCGACGATCTCACCGTCGGTGGCGATGTGAACCACCCCATCGGCGATGAGCTCGTGGGTTCGAGCCTCCGACAGGCCGTGCCGACGGTGGCGAGCAGCCTCGGCGGCCGCAAAATGCCGCCCTTCGATGACATTGGATTCATCGCAACGAGCTTGGTAGTCAGCCTCCCGTTGGAGATCAGCGAGGTCCGAGAACCGACTGGAAAATCGCCGACGCCAACTGCCGAGGTGCACCGCCTGCTCGAGCATAGCTGCCATTCCCGATCGATCCATGGGGAGAAGCCCCTCCTCATCAGCCACTTTCTGCAGCACCGAGAGGATGTCGGAGGCGTGATCACGGGTCCGAGAAATCACCGAGTCGAAGTCGGCAAGCACCTTGAAGATCTTCGGGAAATCCGCATCTCGGCGATAGAGGAAATCGTAGATTCGGCGGTCGCCGATGATCACGACCTTGACCTCGAGCGGCACCGGCTCGGGTTTGAGGACGGCCGCACCGAACATGGCGCTTTCCCAGGCCTGAATCTGAACTCGACGATACCGGAGGGCCCGTTTGAGCCCGGGCCACACCCTCGGTTCCATGAGGACATCGTCGGCGTTGACCACGAGGTAACCGCCATTGGCACGCAACAACGACCCGGCACAGATCCGCATGAACGATGTCGCAGCCTCACCCGACGACTGTATCGTCCGCTCAATGGTCCCAAAGAGGTTCGTGTAGGTGGGCTCGGTCTCCATCACGACCGGGCGACCATTAAGATCCGAGTTGTCCACCGCCAAGTTGACTCGCCAGCGGATGAACGGATCAACCCCCGTCTCCTCACTCTCGCTGACAAAGACATCGAATTTCTCCTCGATATCCCTCTGAACGGCATCGAGATAGGGTTTCGCTCGCTCGTCCGTGACATCCACCAGCACCCTTCGAACCGCATTCTCGAAGATCGGGTGGAGCAACTGGCTTCGGACCCGGTCGATCTCCTCCTCTGCCTGGCGGCGAAGCTCGCTGACTGCGTCGAAGACGTCTCGGAGTTTCTCGGAGAGCACCTGATGTGTCTCCTTGAATGAAGCAAGCTTTGTCTCATCGATTTTTCCTTCATCGACGAGGGGTTGCAGCTTGTCCACCGCAACTGGACTGTCCTCGATGACCGGCATGATCTCCGGCCGGGTGATCGGGCCGGCCTGAATTTGGACCATCGAGAACCCGGACTCACGCACCTCGCGGTCGAAGGTCTCGACCATCTCGCGTTCCTTACTCTGAAATCCTCCGACAGCGCGTTCCATTCGGGACCGAAATTCCTTGTCATTGAAAATATTCGGCAGATCTTCTGCCAGCTCCGCAACGAGGTTGTCCATCCCGTCCCGGAGACGGCGGCCGGCACCGGCTTCGAGGAAGAGCGCCCGCGGTTCTTCAGGGTTGCGGAAGTTGTGGACGAAGCACACGTCATCGGGAGTCGTCAAATCAGCGTTGATGTTTTCGAGGAAGCGCTTGATGGTGGTGAGCCGACCCGTCCCCGAGAGCCCGGTCACGAATACGTTGTATCCGATCCCCGGCATGTCGAGACCGAATCCGATGGCTTCCACCGCCCGATCTTGGCCGACGATCGTGGAGGCCGGTTCAATCTCGCTGGAACTCGACCAACTCAGCCAGTCGTCTGGGCAGGACCACGCGAGATCATCGACCGCGAGCTTGCGAATCATGTGTTCTCCTCACTGTTCGGCCTCACGGACGATCTGCCAATTTTGCCAGAAGTAGACAACCATGGAGATGACGGTCAGAATCAAAGCGACCCAAAGCACGATGGGGCCGAGAATCCGCAATTGGCCGAGGTGACTGCCAAAGATGAGCAGCGAAATCGCAATGATCTGAGTTGTGGTCTTCGCCTTTCCCCAGATGTTGGCCGAGATGGGCACGTTGCGTTCCAAAGCAATGAGACGCAGACCCGTCACTGCGAACTCCCGACCGACGATGAGAGTCACCATCCACGCCGGCGCCAAACCGAGCTCGACCAGAGAAATAAAGGCGGCACTTATGAGCAACTTATCGGCGATGGGGTCGAGCATGGCGCCGGTTACGGTTATTCTATTGGTGCGGCGGGCAATGATTCCGTCCAGCGCGTCAGTCAATGCTGCGATCAAAAAGATGACCAAACCCCAGATTTCCTTATCTGGAAATTCGGTCAGAAGGACCACCACCAAGAGTGGCGCCATAACGATGCGGAGGAGCGTTAAACTGTTGGGCACATTCCACATTCGGGTCTTCTCCCCCAGACGACCAAGATCAGCGTCCAGAAACCGGACGAGCGCGAACGATCTGACATTTCTCGCGCTTCCGCGGATCGATTCTACAGTAGACGGATTCTCGGAATCGAACCCGCCGACGATGACCGCGGTTGACCATCGAAGAAGGCGCTCATGCGGGTGACTTCGCACTGCGCGAATCATCCCTCCCGAGAAGCGGGCCAGCGATGCCGCAGCTGCGGCAAGTGGCTGTGCGACCGGTGCGTTCTATCCATGCATGGTCACGTATTCTGCGGTCTCAAGTGTCGAGTTCACGATCTGGGCAAGCGCGGCACGTCGCGTTCGGTCTCCGCCCTCCGATCGTCTGTCTCACCGACATTGGCTGCGGTGGTCGTCACTCTCGTCACCATTGCGGTTGGAACGTGGATTGCGACCCTTGCGATGAAGCTCTCCGCCATCTCCGAAGACCCCGGTTCGATCCATGGATCCTCTCCCTACGCCGTGGCGGAAATCCTGAGGGACGGTGACACCCTCGCGATCGAGATTCAAGGAACACCCCATGCCACCGTCGTACTCTTTGCTGACGGAAATCCGATCCGGGTCCTCAGCCTCGACAAGGAAGGACGGGCTACGGTGACCGATGTCGAGGTTACGAGTCGGAGGGCGCTCGGATTGGCCGCGCTTGCCGAGCCGCCGGAACCCATCGCCCCTCCCCCCACGTTCACTCCGACCAACACGCCCACCGCGACAGCGACCCTTGCCTCCACCCGCACGGTCACGGCCACGACGAGCCCATCAACGACCCCAAGTCCAACCGCAACAGCGACACCCACCACATCTCCTTCGAGAACGCCCGGATCACCGGTCAAACAACCCACCACTGCCAAGCCACCGGTTCTCCACCTCGTGACCGATGCAGGCAGGAGAATCGCCGTGACCTTTGACGGCAATGCTTCGTCCAACGGGACCACCGAGCTGCTCGATCTGCTGAACGAGTTGGATCTCGAGATCACTCTCTTTCTGACCGGTGGGTTTATCGAACGCTACCCGACATTGGTTCGTCAAGCGGTGCTCGCCGGTCACGAGGTCGGGAACCACACCTTCTCTCACCCTCACCTCACGACCTACGCTGACAACCGCCGCCACAACCTCCTGCCGAACGTCACCAAGGCCTGGTTCCACGATCAGTTGAAGCGCACCGA
>Ga0164313_10001954_pt1 | contig 18503 bp, 12 predicted proteins | sample GuaBasSedimGuay4_FD_113735 | JGI IMG/M metagenome (GOLD analysis project Ga0164313, IMG submission 113735) | Subseafloor sediment microbial communities from Guaymas Basin, Gulf of California, Mexico - Guay4, Core 4569-4, 0-3 cm | ecosystem: Environmental > Aquatic > Marine > Hydrothermal vents...
ATCCGATTCCTTTTTAATAGCAGCCAATACAGATGTAACCAGTTCAGGAAGGCTGGTACCAACAGCAATAATGGAAACAGATATAGCCCTTTCACTTACATTAAAAAAAAGTGCAATATCTGTTGCTCCCTGCACCAATAGCCTTGCCCCAAACATTAGACCAACTGTAGAAAGTAAGATAACAAAAATTGTTAATGAAAATGACATCTTAAATTCTACCGGAATTTTGGGCACCCTTGCTTCATTTTTACGGGACTTGGCCAATGAATAAACAATATATAAAACAAGCAAAACCAGAAAAATCATTCCTTCCAGGCGATTAAACATACCATCAAGCCCAAACCAGTATAGCAACAGTCCTGAAGTCATCATTACAGGCCAGTCAAACTTTATTGAACTGGAACGAACAGCCAAAGGAAAAATCAATGAAGTAATACCAAGTACCAATCCTATATTTGAAATATTAGATCCAATCACATTCCCAATAGCGATATCAGGATGACCTGAAATGGCGGCATGCAAACTTACCAGGAGTTCAGGTGCCGAGGTTCCGAAAGAAACAACAGTCAAGCCAACTACAAGGGTAGAAATATTTAATCTACGGGAGAGACATACCCCACCACGGACCAGAAAATGCCCGGCACCCAGCAACAAAAACAATCCTCCAATAAGTTCAAATAATGACTTAAGTTCCAATCTTTGTAATTAAGTTAAACGTAAAATGGGATTTGACATCAAATTAATATTCCTTATTTGATATCCTTAAAGGTGTCTTTAATTTCTTTAAAGTCATCCGCAACATCATCAGCACTATTATTAATCTCCTTTTTAATATCATCTGTAGCCTTTTTAAACTCATTCATCCCTTTCCCTAAACCTCTGGCTATTTCAGGTATTTTATTTGCACCAAACAATAACAGGACAACAATCATTACAATAAATATTTCGCCCCCACTAATAAATAAAAATGTATTCATTTTCCTCTAATATAAAACTTTGTTACGCTCTTAATAATGGGATAACAAAAAATACCCATTAAACTATACCAATTTGTCCACCCTAAAGCTGGCCCAATAATCTACTGCGAATTTAATAAAGTTGTAGCGAATAAAAAAACCCTGTATCAAAAGATGATACAAGGTTTTCTTAAATATCTAATTATTGGTAATCTATGTACGACGTTTACCTTTCAAAACGCGTATAGTTTCATCCTTTTTGATAGTATCATAAACTACTGGTGTAGCAACAAACAAGGAAGAATAAGTACCAACAACCACACCCACCATCAGGGCAAATGTAAATCCACGGATTACTTCACCACCGAAAATAAAGATGGTAAGAAGTACTATAAAGGTACTTAATGAGGTACTGATCGTACGACTAAGTGTACTATTCAATGCAATATTCAAAATTTCTGACCTTTCACGTTTCCTATAAAGGCCAATATATTCCCTGATACGGTCGAAAACAACCACCGTATCGTTCACTGAGTAACCAACCACAGTCAAGATTGCGGCAACAAAGGCCTGGTCAATTTCCAGGGAGAAAGGCAAAACGCCATCAAGCAATGAAAAAATACCCAGAACGATAAGACTATCGTGAAGAAGGGCTATAATAGCGCCCATACCAAATTGCCAGTTCCTGAACCTTAAAACAATGTAAAGGAAGGTAAACAGCAAGGCAAGGCCAATAACCCATACAGCACGAACCTTTATATCATCAGCAATAGTTGGGCCTACTGTCTGTGAACTTTCCCTGTAATCAGATAAAAATGTTGCTTTAGTTACATCCGCACCAAGGATAGGTTTAAGACCTTCATATAATCTTTCTTCCACCATATCATCAGCCTCAGATTCATCAATTAAGTACTGGGTTGTAATTTTCAATTGCCTATCATTTCCAAATACTTTAACCTCAGGGGCTTCCCCAAACGCATCTCTTAATAGTCCTTGTACCTCAACTGTTGAATGAGTCTCCTGGAATCTTACTACATAAGTTCTTCCTCCGGTGAAGTCAACACCCTGATTCAAACCTTTTGTTGATAATGCAACAATACTTACGAGTACAAGTACTGCTGAAACACCATAGAATATTTTTCTTTTTTCAATAAATTTAATTTTTGAATTCTGAAAAAGATTTTCGGTAAAACGATTTGAAAAGGAGAATTTAGCATTCTTGTCCAATAATTTTTCAAAAATGATCCGTGTAATAAATATAGCTGAGAATAAAGAAGTAAGAATACCTATCCCCAGGGTTGTAGCAAAACCTTTAATAGGCCCTGTTCCAAAAAAGAACAGAATAGCTGCGGTAATCAGGGTTGTAACGTTTGCATCAATGATTGCTGAATATGCATTATTATATCCTTCCTTTATTGCCAGTTTAATTCCTTTCCCCGCTCGTAATTCTTCCTTTATACGTTCATAGATCAGCACATTTGCATCTACCGACATACCAATAGTTAAAACAATACCTGCAATACCCGGCAAAGTAAGAACGGCACCCAAAGATGCCAACACTCCCATCAGAAAGAACATGTTTGTTACCAAAGCAATATCAGCAACTGTTCCTGAACGATAGCTATAATAAAAAATCATATACAAAAGCACAACTACAAAAGCTATCAGGAAAGAGTTCATACCTGCCTGAATGGCCTCCTTACCCAAACTTGGGCCCACGATTGTTTCCTGGGCAATCTTTGCCGGAGCAGGCAACTTACCTGATTTCAGGATATTTGCAAGGTCCTGAGCTTCAGTAATAGTAAAATCACCTGTAATCTGGGAACTTCCCCCTTTAATCTCCTGATTTACCCTGGGAGCGGAACGGACATAACCATCAAGCACAATAGCAATACATCGGTTAACATTTTCCCTCGTCATACGTGCCCATGTTTTTGCACCTTCTGTATTCATGTTCATTGAAACCTGAGCATCACCTGTAGTATTGTCAAATTCTTCCCTGGCAGCGGTAATTACATCTCCACCGAGAGGAGGACGGCCATCACGAGTAGTTACTTTAATGGCATGTAGTTCAAATAAATTTTGAGTATCATCATATTTATAAGGTTTCCAATGCCAAACAAACTTCAAGTCCCTTGGGAATATGGCATGCACCTGCTCCATATTCAAATAATTATTAACCCTGGCAGTATCCCTGTAATGGCTGAAACCAATTACAGAGCCTGGTACAAACTTCCCGTCGCGGGTAGTGTTTGGGTATAAAACAGCAAACAAGGGGTTCTCTTTCTTAAACCGGGCTAAATCCTGGGTCTCTTCCGGCTCTTTTAGTGAATCTGACTCCATCATATCTAACAGGGATTTTGATGTGTCTGAAGAAACTACCTGTGATTCAGCAGTATCACCTGTAGCTGACACCAGGTTGGTATCCTTTACCTGTCCAACTCCTAAGATAGTCCTAAGCTTGTTATTAGCTTCCATTAGGTAAGGTGCTATATCGCTGTACTCATATGTTTCCCAAAATTCAAGATTAGCAGTTCCCTGTAAAAGTTTTCTCACCCTTTCCGGATCCTTAACCCCGGGTAACTCTATCATAATCCTACCCTGGCTACCAATTTTTTGAATGCTTGGCTGTGAAACCCCAAAACGGTTTATCCTGCTTTCAAGAATATTAAATGAATTGCTAATAGCAGACTCTGTTTCAGCCCTGATAACATCCAGTACATCCTGATTTGTGGAATTAAAATCAATCTTATTCTTTAATTCAATGGTATTGAAAATAGCAGCGAGCCGTGCATTTGGATCAACCTCTTTAAAAGATCTTCCAAAAAGCGTGACAAAATCGTCCTGACTATCTCTCTGATATTCACTAGCAAGATTCAGCGCCTGCACAAAAGTGCTATCTGTACTATAATTAGATAGAGATTTAATAATATCAATAACAGAGATTTCAAGGATCACATTCATCCCTCCTTTCAGGTCAAGGCCAAGGTTTATCTCTTTTTCCTGGCACTCCCTATAAGTATTCCCTAAATAGCTCCATTCATCTTTGGTAAGGCTGGCAATGGAATCAAGGTAATCTGATTCTTTGATAAGATCACCTACTGCATATGCAGCAGCATCTTTCTTCACGAGGGAAGTAACAACGGTAAAAGATAAATGGTATATAATAACAAGTGTTACCGTAACGATTAAAAATAATATAGCTCCTTTGTTCCGCATTTTTAATGATTATTTATTTGCAAATTTTTTAGTGAGAAAACAGGTACTTAAAATGTCGCGCAAAGATATTAATTTTTTTTAGAATTTATTTGTGTTTTTATATTATACTTGACCAGATTAGCAAGCTCACACAAAATAATGATATATAGCTGCTAATAATCGGGACTAAAACACCAAATATTAAAAAAGTGCCCTCTTCAGGCACTTTTTATTCGAAATAAAATAATTCTATTTTCAAACCAGGATAATAAATCAGGCTAAAAATACTTAACACTTATTATCAAAAAACTTCATATCATCCAAAATCCCCATAACCCCTTTAACTGCATTAGATGATTCCTCTAATAATTTTCTCTCTTCGCCATTCAGTTCTACCTCAATTATTTCTTCAATACCATTCTTGCCTAATTTAACCGGTACTCCCAGGAATACATCATTCATGCCATATTCACCTTTTAGTCCAACACAAACCGGGAATGTCCTGTGCTGGTCACGGATAATTGATTCGGCCATTTGTGCAGCTGCAGCCCCTGGGGCATACCAGGCTGATGTACCCATTAATTTCACAAGTTCTCCCCCTCCTTTACGTGTACGGTCAACAATAGCATCAATTGTTTCTTTATCCATTAGGTCTGTTAAAGGAATCCCACTAACAGTTGTATATCTGGGTAGTGGCACCATTGTATCGCCATGGCCACCCATAAGTAAAGACTGAACATCTTTTGGAGAACAATTTAATGCAGTTGCAATAAATGCCTTAAACCTTGCAGTATCGAGGATCCCGGCCATTCCAAAAACACTTCGGGTGTCTTTGCCTGAAGCCAGACAAGCAGTATAAGTCATAACATCCAAGGGGTTAGCAACAACGATAATCTTTGCATCAGGGGAGTGTTTAACAGCTTTTGATGTTACATCTTTTACAATTTTAGCATTGGTTGATATAAGGTCATCTCTGGACATGCCCGGTTTCCGGGGAAGGCCGGAAGTAATAATAATTACACTGGAATCAGCAGTGGCTTCATAATCATTGGTAACACCGGTTATTCGTGTATCATAATTTTCTATAGCAGCTGACTGCCACATATCCAATGCTTTCCCTTCAGCTATTCCTTCCTTAATGTCCAGAAGCACAACATCTTTCACAAGTTCTTTATGGGCGATTACATCTGCGCATGTTGCCCCAACATTTCCTGCGCCAATAACAGTTATTTTCATTTTATTAAGTTTTTAAACAGGTTTATTGACTGTATTTTAATTATGATACGAAGGTAATTAAAAATGATGACTAATAACATGCCCTAAAACACATTATCCATTGGAATAGAAAAACTCCCTACTGTATTATTTTATCAAAGTCTGCTGAAAGTGCTTCTTGTTTTAAAAAATCGTATAAAGCAAGCCTTCTGACCATATAAAAATCGGACCAATAATTCCTAAGAGTGCTTATATAATTCCTCCTGGCTACATCTTTTTCTGAGTCGGCCACATTAAGATCCAGAACATCAATTTTTCCTATATAAAATCTTTGTTTGGAAACTTCAAATCTTTTTTGGGCAATTGTATCGGCTTTGGCAGCAATTTGAACCTGATCATCCTGAAAGTTAAATTGTGCTACTGACAGGAATACACTCTGATCAAAATCAATTCTATCCTGCCTGACATTTACCTTTATCACTTCCTGATTTGATTGTGCCATTTTCAGCATGCCCCTTCCCAGCCCCCAATCTAAAATCGGAAAACTCAATCCAATCCTCAACCTTTGTTCATCCAGTAGATTCTGATAAGAAGCATCCAGCCCGTCAGCACTTCCCGTATATCCAAATGAACCAAAGATATCTGCTTTCAGGCCTTTTTCTCCTCTTGCCTGTGCCACATCCCTTTCAGCTTCAACTAATTGCCGGTCCATATTCAGAACTTCAGGGTTATTCTCATAAGCTAAAGACAGTGCCTGATTATAATCCACATTTAATTCCGGAATTGAATCCGGCACAAGTAACCTTAGTAATACATTATCATTATAACCAAGGAATGACCTTAGCTGAAACTCCTGAATCTGAAGATCAATCTGTCTTTGATTAAGGTCAGCCCCTGCATTAAGAAATTTCAATTGCATTTGAAGTAATTCATCTTCAGCAATTGTTCCAATATTGTACCTACCCTCTGCAATTTTAAATAGTGTATCTGAATTAGAATAATTAATCCTTGCAATCTCCATGTTTAACTGAGCTAAAGCAAGGTTAAAAAACAAATTTACTGCTCTTTGATTAACATTTTCAATACCATCAATATATGATTTTTTGGCTTCTTCGTACTTAATTGGCTCAATTTTCTTTTCCCACTTTAATGGGTTATACTGAAAAAGAGGCTGAGAAAAACCTATGCTTGCAGGCACCGTAATGTACTGAGAACTTGGATTATCACCAAACCTGTCAAATCTGCGAACTGATGACTGTGCAAAAATAGTACCACCTGTAAATCCAACATTTTGCCTTAGGTTCAAACCCACTGTTGAGTTATTAGAGAATTTTTGAACGTAATATTCTTCTCCTGTAGAAAAATCATATTCTTTTTCCAATGACCTGTTAAAATCAACAAGGTTAGTATTCACATTTAAAGATGGCTTGTACTTTGCCTTGAAGGTCCTGAATGACCAATATTTGCCAAGAAACCTATGCCTTGTCATAATTGCCTGAGGAGACTGTTCCCTGGCTATTTCCAGTACCGCATCAAGGGTCAGTTCTTTCTCTGTTTGGGAGATGCCCGACCTGGAGAATCCCGAGAAAACCAGAATTGTGAACAGATAAACAATTAATTTTTTATTCATTACTATAAAATTTATTCATAACGTAAAGACTCAATAGGATCTTTTTCTGCTGCCCGCTTTGCAGGTGAATAACCAAAAACAACACCAACTAATGCAGAGACACCAAATGCAACAATAACTGAAAATGGAGAGACAATGGTAAGGATGTCAGCAAAAGCGGCAATCATTTTTGAAATTACTATTCCTAAAAATACGCCAATAAACCCTCCAGTAACACTAATCAGTATAGCTTCTGATAAAAACTGTATTACAATATCTTTTTTCTTTGCCCCTATCGCCATTCGTGTACCAATCTCCTTAATACGCTCCATAACAGAGGCAAACATAATATTCATTATACCAATTCCACCAACTATCAGAGAAATGCTGGCAATGGCCCCCAATACAATATTAAACACATCCTTTGTTCTCTGCTGTTGCTTTAAAAGAAGCTCAGGAACGGTGATTTCAAAGTCCTTCACATCTGAATGTCTTCTTAAGATCATCCTGCTTAAGACCCTTGCAGTTGAGCTTAACTGGCTAGTTTCTTGAACCTGTATTGTAATTTTATCCAATTGGTGATAATTATTGCTTGTATTCTGTCCGGGGCTTGTACTACGCATGGAAAAATATCCCCCCATGACCCTCATTGATACAGATTGCATATTCCGGGTATTGATCAAGGCCCTGTTTTGAAAACGCATCAACATGGTTTTAACCGGAATATACAGATTATCATTATATACATTTACGCCAGAATCTTCAAATGCAGTAATTGTAACATTTGATTTTTTCAGAACGCCAATTACTTTCAACCAGATATTTCCAAATTTGAGGTATTGACCAATAGGGTCAGTCTGGCTAAAAAATTTTGACTTAATATTAGCCCCAATAATACAAACCTGAATGCCATGGTCCTCCTGATATTTATTAAAAAAGCTCCCATCCTGTACACTAAGGTTATATAAGTCAAAATAATCTTTTGAAACACCTATAATCTTTGCAGAGGAACGTTTTCCTGCCTGCATCACAAATGAATTTAAAGAAACCTCAGGGCTTGTTTTTTGAACAGATGGTATAATTTGTTTTATGGCCTCTGCATCCTTTAGCGTAAGGCCCCTGGAGAATTTCGATTTTTTTTCATTTCCACTACCATCATCTTCACCATTCTCTTCTCCTGCTTTCTCCTCAACAATCGGAGTAATCACAATATTATTCACACCTACCATTTCAATTTGCTCCAGGATTTCCTGTTGGGCCCCATTACCAATAGCCAGCATACTAATTACAGCTGCTACACCAAAAATAATACCCAATGCTGTTAAAATAGATTTTAATTTATTTGCGAGAATGCTCTCAAAAGCTATGACAATGTCATGAAAATATCGTTTCATGTATAATCTTTTATGTATTTATAAACTTTAAAAAGCTTATAAGTAAATGTTACTCATGTTATTTAAAAAAATGTACCAGTTTATTTCTTTTGTACTTTTATGCTTGTACCTGAAGGTTTTTCCGAGCTGACTTTCTTCATTTCACCAGACTTCATTCCTGGTGGCCTTTGTCCGGGCCTACGTTTCACCTTATTCTTCTTATTCTTTTCTGCATCGGTTTTCTTTTCCTCCTCCAGTAACTTTTTCTGACGTTCACGTTCTTTAAAAACCGGAATTAATTCTTCTCCACTTAACTTATAATCATCAGGCCTATCAGGAATGGATAATAACAATTTATCCCCGGCCTCCAGACCTTGCTCAACAATCACTTCATTTTCGTTTGATTCACCTAAAATTACCACCTGTCTTTCCTTGTTCTTTTTGTAAACAATCGGGATGCTGTCAACAAATTGCACCGCCTCCAGTGGAATAAAAAGAACATCTTCATAAACTGCAGTTACCATTTGGTTACTGGTAGTCATTGCAGGCCGCAGTATAGGATCAATCCCGTCCAGTTTTATCAATACCTCAAATACTTTTGCATCCGTATTTGGAAGTTGCTCCCCAATATTAGCCACTTCAAATACGCTTCCATCATATTTTTTCTCCGGAAAGGCATCAACTCCAACTCTCACAATTTGTCCTACTTTGATCTTACTAATATCAATTTCGTTTACATAAGTTTTTGAAATCATTGAAGAAAGATCAGGCAAAGTAGCCACAGTAAGGTCCCATGGGCTTATCATAGAGCCAACCTTGCGTTTTTGCCCGCCCCATTCCTTTTTATAGATTACCATGCCTGCAGAAGGAGCATGGATCACAAACTTTTCAATAATTTTCTGCATGTCTTCATAGTCCCGCTGTTCCCTGGCAAGATTAATCTCTGAATTTCGCATATCGGCTGCTGCCTGCCTTACCTTTAGTTTATAATTCTTTTTCGCCTGTTCATGTGCACGATCTGCTTTATCCTTACTAATCTGGGCCTGTCTGATCACTGCAGGGGATTCATATTTTGACTGCTCAAGTGTAATTTCAGCCTCTTCTCTATTATAATTCAGGTTTATAAGTTCATCTCTAAGATTTCCAAGCTGCATGGTAGTATCAAGGCGAGTAGTCATGAGGTCTGTTTGCTTTTTTTCAAGATCATCCTCCATATCCTTAATACGATTAGTAACAGCAGACCTGTCAAGTGTAGCAACATAAGCCCCTGAATCAACAACTGTTCCTTCCGGTATAAGGTCCTGGATCTTAATTTGAGAAAACCTGTGCCCCCTGCTTGTCCTTAGTTCAGTGGGAGCAGTAATTTGCTGAGAATTTTCGGCCTGTAACTCTCCGGTAACAGCTACAATAATTTCAAATTTACCCTGGCTTACCTCCGTTTCCAGTTGTGAAATATCTTCTTTTTTAGTCAATCGGTTAAAAACAACGAGCGCAATAATTGCAACAACTACTACTGCCAGAATTATAATAATTGATTTTTTCATTTTAGAACTTTTGTTTATAGGGGGAAACTGAATTAATTTTCACAAATGTAATTTTTTTAATCATCGAAATTTAAAATTTAAGAAATTTTAACACTAGCTGCTATTTTTAAGACCTCCATTGCCTTAATTTTATTTCAGGTTTAACAATTTTATTTAAATTCATTGAATATTTTTTGCACCTCAGCAACTAGCGCTTCTGACCCTTTAATTGAATTGCTTTCTGCAATAATCCTCACAATTGGCTCGGTATTAGACTTCCGTATATGAAACCATTCCTTAACAAGGTCAACCCGAACACCATCAATAGTTGATATTTTATACCTGTTAAATTTCTTTTTAATTTCAGATGTCACTTCCTCAAAGTTCAGGTCGGGATCCAACTGCACCTTGGTCTTTGTTATGAAATACTCAGGGTATTTCTTCCGTAATTCAGAACATTTAAGTCCTGATTTTGCCAATTGAGATAGAAACAATGCAATCCCAACCAATGCATCCCTTCCACTATGTAATGCCGGATAAATGACCCCTCCGTTCCCCTCACCTCCAATTACTGCTTTTTGCAGTTTCATTTCCTCAACCACATTGACCTCTCCTACTGCTGATGAAAAATATTTACCACCATAACTTACAGTAACATCATTTAATGCGCGGGTTGATGATAGATTTGACACAGTATTCCCAGGGGTATTTTGAAGTACATAATCGGCAACAGCAACTAAAGTGTATTCCTCTCCAAAAAACGTGCCATCCTCATTAACAATAGCTAAACGATCCACATCCGGATCAACAACAAAACCAACATCTGCACCTGAGGACTTCACTTTCTCAAAAATATCGCCTAAATTAGCAGGTAAAGGCTCAGGATTATGAGGGAAATTGCCATTGGCATCACAATATAGTTTAATGACATTTGAGACGCCCAAGGCTTCAAGCAATTGAGGAATTGCAAGGCCTCCAACAGAATTCACACAATCTATTGCAACCTTGAAATCAGCCTTACGAATGGCCTCCAGATCTACCAGGGTTAAATCCAGAATTTTATCAATGTGTTTCTTGTGATAAGACCCGGGATGTGTAGCAATTCCAAGTTCAGACACTTCAGAATAAGTATGATCCGGCACGGCAGCCAATTCGACAATCCTCTCACCTTCTTCAGCATTAAGGAATTCACCCTTTTCATTCAATAATTTTAAGGCATTCCATTCACCCGGATTATGACTGGCAGTAATTATAATTCCACCATCTCCCTTTTCATGAATCACTGCCATTTCCACCGTTGGAGTTGTTGCCAGTCCAATTTCAACAATATTAATACCCAGCCCCATTAAAGTACCTGTAACCAGATGATTTACCATAGGTCCAGAAATTCTGGCATCCCTGCCTACAATAACAGTAAGTTTTGTCTTTTGATTCCGCTCCTTCAGCCACTTCCCATAGGCTGTTACAAACTTTAGTACATCGGGAGGTGTTAGGTTAACACCCTGTTCTCCTCCAATGGTTCCCCTGATCCCTGAAATAGATTTTATTAAAGTCATAATTCAAATTTTATTCATTATTTTATGATTTCAACCTCTTAAAAACAATAAGGATTTCAAAAACCTGAATGAACACTTTGATAATTGTACAAAATATCAGTTTTGAAATGCTAAATTTGAAGCCAAAAATAATATAAATTATCTTATTCATTCAGTTTATGAAGAGAGTTTCTAAAACACCCAGGCCAGGAAGGCAATCCAGACAGGACAAAAAGCCCGTGAACGGCCAAAAACCCACTTCACCTACCACGGAAACACCAGCATCACAAAAAAATGAAGTACGGCTTAATAAATACATGGCCAACTCAGGCCTATGCTCCCGCAGGGAAGCTGACAAGCTGATATTAACGGGTAGTGTTACGGTAAATGGGCGAAAAGTAACCGAATTGGGAACTAAAATAACCCCCGGAGATGAAGTTAAGTTTAAAGGAAGGAAGCTCATTCCCGAAAAAAATGTTTATATCTTAATGAATAAACCCAAAGATGTGATCACATCAACAGAAGACCCACAAGGCAGGAAAACGGTTTTCTCAATAATTAGATCAAAACCGGATGAAAGGATATACCCTGTGGGCCGGCTGGACAGAATGACAACAGGTGTTTTGCTTCTCACTAATGATGGTGACCTCACTAAAAAGCTTACCCATCCCAAATATCAGAAAAAAAAGATCTATCAGGTCAGCTTAAACAAAAACCTGAACCGGAAAGACATGGAAAAAATTGCAGAAGGAATTACATTGGATGACGGGTTAATACAATCCGATTCAATCAGCTATGTTGACCCTGATGATAAAAGAGAAATAGGTATAGAGATCCATTCCGGCAGAAACCGGATTATTCGCAGGATCTTTGAATCACTGGATTATAGAGTAGAGAAATTAGACCGGGTATATTTTGCCGGCTTAACAAAAAAAGGGTTGACAAGGGGCAAATGGAGATATCTTACAGATAAGGAAATTTCCGTTCTAAAAAGAGGTTCATATAAATAGGAAGTTGGAAGACGGTGGATTGGGGAACAAAGGTAAAAAGAAATGAAAACTTTATGCTTTTTTATTACGTAGCTATAGCAAACAAATGACCGTGTCAATTCAAATGCTGAAATATTTCACAGTTCTTTTCATGCTATGCGCCCTATCTTCCAGCCCGGTATTTGCCCAGAAAGCCCAGCCTGTTTCGGGTCTGGTTGTAGACATTAATAGCGGGAGGCCACTGGCTTTTGTGAACATCTCTTATAATAATTCAGGAAAAGGTACAACCACTAATGTTGATGGAGTTTTTGTAATTGACATTGCTGAAAAAATTACAAGCTTAAAATTTTCATACATAGGTTACAAACCATTTATTCTTAATTTAAATTCCAAAAGATCAGGACTGATAATACGATTGCATCAAAAAGCCTATAACATTGATGAAATAGAAATCAAACCGGGTATAAATCCGGCACACAGGATAATTGATCAGGTTTTCAGGTACAGGGAAATCAATAATCCTGAAAAAATCCGATCCTTCTCCTATACCTCATATAACAAATTATACTTCACACTTGACTTATCTAAGGAATCAAAAGACAGCTTAAGCCAGGGCCCCGACTCAACAAAACAGGATACTGCCATGGTACAGTTGCAGGGATTGGTTGACAAACAACATCTTTTCCTTATGGAATCAGTTAGTAAGCGGGATTTTATATATCCTGATAAAAATTACGAAAATGTTATTGCCTCAAAGGTTTCAGGTTTCCAACGGCCTTCTTTTATCCTCCTTGCCAACCAACTCCAATCTTTTTCTTTTTATAATGATTTTATTACCATCCTGAATCAAAATTACCTTAGCCCCATAAGTAAAAATAGTACAAATAAGTACTTATTCATTTTAGAAGACACTTTATTTACGGAAACAAATGATAGCTTATTCATTATCACCTTTCAACCTAAAAAAGGGAAAAACTTTGAAGGCCTGAAAGGATTTATGTATGTAAATTCAAAGCAATACGGCCTTCAAAACGTAATAGCAGAAGCTGCTGAGAGCAATGGTTTATTTAAGATTAAAATCCAGCAACAATACAAATTTCTTGAGAACCAGCAGTGGTTTCCTGTACAATTAAATACTGACATTATCTTAAGTGACCCTGACAATAAAGACAGGCAAACCTTAAAAACAGATAGTAAAGGTAAGGAGGTTAAACTAATTGGTATTGGGAAAAGCTATATACAGGATATTCGTTTATATCCCGACCTTGATTACAAAAAATTTAGTAGTGTTATTCTTCAGGTTGATAAAAACGCCCATAATAAAACAGAAGATTTTTGGAGCGAATACAGGAATGAGCCGCTTAACTCCAGGGATAGTAGTACTTACCATATTGTTGACAGCATAGGTAAAGATGCTCATTTTGACAGGATGCTTTTTATGACAAAAACTCTCATGAATGGTTATTTCCCTGTTTCAATTTTCAATATCGATATTGGTTCGATTTTGAATTATAACAAATATGAAGGATTCAGGCTTGGTATTGGGGCTATCACCAATGAAAAGTTATCAGACAGGATCTTTTTCGGAGGTCATTTTGCATATGGTTTTGGGGATAAAAATTTTAAATATGGGTTAAATACCCGATGGCTAATCTCCAAAGAACTGGAAATGGATTTGCAGGTAGCCTATTTAAATGATGTCAGGGAATCAGCATCTTATAATTTTTATCAAACCACAAAAGGGTTTTCCTCCGATTACTTCAGAAAATTCCTGATTGAGCAAATGGACAGGGTAAAGGCATGGGAAACTTCATATGGTTTCAGGATGCTGCAATACTTCAGGGCCAGGATTTTCTTTTCCAGTGCCCATGCCACTTTTTGGAAACCTTACAAATACATTATTCCTGACACACAAGCCCCACAAATAATTAGTGAAGGCCAATTTACCCAAACGGGTATCAGATTTAGATTTGCCTTCAAAGAAAAATTCTTCCAATCACAGGCAGGCCGTGTCTCACTTGGCACAAAATACCCGGTCCTATTTGGTAACTTCATAAAGGGAATAAACTTATTTAATGGAGAATTTAATTACACAAAATTTGAAGCCCGGATCACTCAAAAGTTCACGACCATGTCCCTTGGTAAAACAAGCCTTAGCCTTGATGCCGGCATCATAAAAGGCGAGACCCCGTATCCGGTTTTATATGACGGCAGGGGTAGTTACAAAAGTTTTACTATTGAAACAGCCAACAGCTTCGGCACCATGCGCATGAATGAATTTTTAGCTGACAGATTTTTCTCGATCTTTTTCAGACAAAATTTCGGGAAGCTACTTTACAAATCAGGATGGTTTCAGCCGGATATAGTTTTTGTTTCAAACTTAGGTGTCGGATACCTGTCCCACCCTGAAGTTCATTCGGGCATCAACTTCAAAACACTTGATAAAGGTTACTATGAATCAGGCATATTAATAAATAACTTATTAAATCAATTTTTTATTGGCTACGGATTAGGTGTATTCTATCGTTATGGCCCTTACACCCTGCCAGGCACCATTGATAATTTTGCATTTAAGTTTACCCTGAATTTCAAACTATAAGAGCCAAAACCCATATCCTTCATTCTTAGTATATTTGTTATCTTTGCAAAAAAACAAAGGACTTCATTATGGGGCATAAAGCAGGTTTTGTTAATATTATTGGAAATCCAAATGTCGGAAAATCCACTTTAATGAATGCCCTGGTGGGAGATAAGTTATCAATTATTACTTCCAAAGCGCAAACTACCCGGCACAGGATCCTGGGAATTGTAAATGGAGAAGGTTATCAGATTGTATATTCCGATACCCCGGGGATACTTAAACCAAAATACAAATTGCAGGAAAGGATGCTAAAATTTGTAACAGGTGCGCTTTCAGATGCTGATGTATTATTATATGTGACAGATTACATGGATGACCCATCAAAAAATTCAGGTTTTGTTGAAAAATTAATACAGGTAAATACACCCCTCTTATTGCTTGTAAATAAAATAGATATAAAAACAGATTCCGGATTAAAGGAAACTGTTGAAAAGTGGATGAATACATTTGATGATGTGCAGATCATTCCAATTTCTGCCCTGAAAAAAACCAATTTAGATGTTGTATTGAGTGAAATAATAAAGCTTCTACCTGAATCCCCTCCCTACTTTCCTGATGACCAACTTACCGACAAGACAGAGCGGTTCCTGGTTTCTGAAATCATCCGTGAAAAAATTATTTTGTTTTACAAACAGGAGATACCTTATGCAGTTGAGGTAGATGTTGATAGTTTTATTGATAAAAAAGACATTATTCGTATTTCAGCAAAAATATATGTAACACGCGACTCCCAAAAAGGAATTATTATTGGTAAGGGGGGATCATCCTTAAAAAGAGTTGGTACAGAAGCCAGAAAAGACATTGAAGCATTTTTTGGAAAGAAGGTTTTTCTGGAACTTTTTGTAAAAGTAAGAAAAGATTGGAAGGATAATGAAAGATATCTTAAACAATGGGGATATAATTAGTGTCTATCCATAAAGTCCGCTATCTTCGTTACATTTGTAAAAAAAATGCTCGATTGCACCAGTAAACTCCGCTTTTTTTGACTTCACAAGCCTTGATAGCGAACTTTCTGAATCAGACACCGAGTTTATAGGCAAGTACTAATTAGATACTATGTAAAAATAACTTGAATGGGAAATATTATTGCAATTGTAGGACGGCCAAATGTTGGCAAATCTACCTTATTTAACCGATTGACCCGTAGCCGTAAAGCAATTGTTGACAAGCAAAGCGGGGTTACCCGGGACAGGCACTATGGGAGGTCTGACTGGAATGGGCATGAATTCATGGTTATTGATACCGGTGGTTTTCTCAACAAATCAGATGACATTTTTGAGGATGAAATTAAGAAACAGGTAATTACAGCTATGGATGAGGCAGAGATCGTCCTTTTCATGGTAGATGTTGAAACAGGCATAACAGACCCGGATGAAGCCCTGGCAAAAATTTTACGTAAAACTGATAAAAAGATAATGGTGGTTGTCAATAAAGTTGACAGCAATGACCGGCAGTACGATGCCAACATTTTTTACAAATTAGGACTTGGTGATATCTATACAATATCTTCCATAAATGGGAGTGGCACCGGAGAATTATTAGACAAAATTGTTGAGGAATTACCAGAAGTAAAAACTGAGGAAGAATTAGAATTACCACGAATAGCAATCGTTGGAAGGCCAAATGTTGGTAAATCTTCTCTTGTAAATGCCCTCCTGAACCAGGAAAGAAATATAGTTACACCCATTTCCGGAACCACCAGAGATACTATTTATACCCGGTATAACAAATTCAATCACGACTTTTACCTGGTTGATACCGCAGGCCTGCGGAAGAAGGGAAAAGTGAGGGAAGATCTCGAGTTTTACTCAGTAATGAGGGCCATAAAAGCAATTGAGAACGCTGATGTTTGCCTGTTACTGGTGGATGCCCAGTTAGGATTTGAATCCCAGGACCTCAACATTTTAAACCTGATCCACAAAAACCGCAAAGGTGCGGTAATACTTGTAAATAAGTGGGACCTGGTTGAAAAGGAGACCTATACTGCAAAGCAAATGGAAGAAAAGATACGTGAAAAAATAGCACCTTTTCAGGACGTACCCATTATTTTCACCTCTGCTTTGACTAAACTAAGGCTTCAAAAAGTTTTGGAAACAGCCATGCAGGTTTATAAAAACAGGCTTCAAAAAATTCCAACATCCAAATTAAATGAAATACTGCTGGAAGCTGTCAAAGCACATCACCCACCCGGATTCAGGGGACATGAAATAAAAGTAAAATATGTAACACAGTTACCTACTCACTCACCTTCTTTTGCACTTTTTTGTAATTATCCCGAACATGTAAAAGAGCCATATAAAAGATACATAGAAAACAGAATAAGGGAACACTTTAATTTTACGGGTGTTCCAATTCTTATTTTCTTTAGAAAAAAGTAGGTATGATTTTTGCTGGATTTATAAAGGATAAATTGTAAATTTGCCTTGAATGAAAAAACAGATTGCCATAGTAACACTTTTTCTTATAAGCCTGATTTTGCTTTTTTCATGCAGAAAAACTCAGGAATATCCTATTGAACCAGATATCAAGTATAAAGATTTTATACTATATGATACTACTGACCTGTTGGGAAACAAAGGACTTGTGGGACAACTCTCATTCAATTTTGTTGATGGTGACGGAGATATAGGGCTTAAACAACCAGGGAAAGATCCTGAACAGGCGGACTCAGTGAATATGTTTTTTACCTTGTGGGCAGTAGTGAATGGTGAAGTTATAAAACCTGATCTAAAACAAGCCCTGAATTACAGGATCCCTTACATGGAGCCTGAAAGTCAGGACCCTACTTTAAAGGGCATAATAAAGGTCGATTTCTTATATTTTTCATACCAATACGATACCATCTCCTATGATTTTTATATTGTTGACAGGGCTGGTCATGAAAGTAATATAGAATCTTCTCCTTTTTTTATCCTACCACCGGTTGAGTAATAATTTTAGAAGTAATCTATAGAGTGCTTGCCTATAGTGTCGATTATCTGCGTCTCGCTTTTCAAAATAGGGCCCATATACAAAAGTAATTTTAGCTTTTTCTGACTTTGGATCCCGTTAAATTATCTGGATAAGTTTAGCACTTTTTTATCTGATGCCGAACTCCCGAGAAAATACTATTTTACATTAAATTAAATTTTCTCCCCAAAACCAATTATATTCGCTAATTGAATTTTAGTATAAAATTAGACAAAATGATCACAGCTGATAAAAAGATGGCAGATCTGATACATATGAACTACCTGCTTGTATCGGTAATTAGCCGGTTTGGTATTCAACTCGGATTTGGGGACAAGACTGTTTCACAGGTTTGTGATGAGAACCATGTGAATACTGATTTTTTTCTGGAAATCGTTAACTCCTTCCATGACAAAGAATATTTCCCGGGAAAGCATTTGCAGGTTTTTTCTATTCAGCTAATTATAGATTATCTGGGTAAGACCCATCAATATTATCTTAAAGAAAAAATTCCG
>Ga0164313_10001955_pt1 | contig 18498 bp, 21 predicted proteins | sample GuaBasSedimGuay4_FD_113735 | JGI IMG/M metagenome (GOLD analysis project Ga0164313, IMG submission 113735) | Subseafloor sediment microbial communities from Guaymas Basin, Gulf of California, Mexico - Guay4, Core 4569-4, 0-3 cm | ecosystem: Environmental > Aquatic > Marine > Hydrothermal vents...
GTTCAGACGGCAAGCGTCTTACATCATTCCACCCATTCCACCCATGCCGCCCATGTCACCACCAGGCATTGGCATGTCTTCCTTCGGAAGTTCTGCCACCATGGCTTCAGTGGTGATCATCAGGCCGGCGACTGAAGAGGCGTTCTGCAATGCAGCGCGCACCACCTTGGTCGGGTCAAGGATTCCGGCTTTGATCATGTCGGTGTACTCACCCACGGCAGCGTCGTAACCGAAGTTGCCTTCGCCTTCGCGGACCTTGTTCAGGATTACGGAGCCTTCTTCGCCAGCATTGGCGACAATCTGGCGCAGCGGTTCCTGCAGGGCGCGCATGGCAATTGCGATGCCAACGTTCTGGTCTTCGTTGTCACCTTTGAGCTTGGAAATTACCTCCAGTGAACGAACCAGTGCGACACCACCACCCGGTACCACGCCTTCTTCAACAGCGGCGCGGGTTGCGTGCAGCGCATCTTCAACGCGGGCTTTCTTCTCTTTCATTTCCACCTCGGTGGCAGCACCGACCTTGATCACGGCAACACCGCCGGCCAGCTTGGCCACGCGTTCCTGCAGCTTTTCACGATCATAGTCTGAAGTAGACTCTTCCACCTGGGCGCGAATCTGTCCGACCCGGTTTTCAATCGCAGCGTGGTCACCGGCGCCATCGATGATGGTGGTGTTTTCCTTGCTGATGTTGATCTTCTTGGCTGAACCCAGCTCTTCCAGCGTGGCTTTCTCGAGGCTCAGGCCAACTTCTTCGGCGATTACGGTAGCGCCGGTCAGCACAGCGATGTCTTCCAGCATGGCTTTGCGGCGATCGCCGAAGCCAGGTGCTTTGACGGCTGCGACCTTGACGATACCGCGGATGGTATTGACCACCAGGGTAGCCAGGGCTTCGCCTTCAACGTCCTCGGCAATAATCAGCAATGACCGGCCGGACTTGGCGACGCCTTCCAGCACGGGCAGCAGATCACGCACGTTGCTGATCTTCTTGTCGTGCAGCAGGATGAAAGGCTCTTCCAGGTCAATGCCCATGGTCTCCTGGTTGTTGATGAAGTAGGGAGACAGGTAACCGCGGTCGAACTGCATGCCTTCAACTACGTCAAGTTCATTGGCCAGGCCGGAAGCGTCTTCAACCGTGATTACGCCTTCCTTGCCAACCTTCTCCATTGCCTCGGCGATGATGTTACCCACTTCGGTGTCGGAGTTGGCAGAGATGGAACCAACCTGCGCAATGGCTTCGTTGGTTGTGCAGGGGGTGGATTGATCCTTGAGGGCCTCGACTGCTGTGATTACAGCCTTGTCGATACCACGTTTGAGATCCATCGGGTTCATGCCGGCGGCGACGGCTTTCAAGCCTTCGCGCAGCATGGCCTGGGCCAATACGGTAGCAGTGGTGGTGCCGTCACCGGCAACGTCTGAAGTCTTGGAAGCAACTTCCTTGACCATCTGTGCGCCCATGTTCTCGAACTTGTTGTCCAGCTCGATTTCCTTGGCGACTGAAACGCCGTCCTTGGTCACGGTCGGTGCGCCGAAAGCTTTGTCCAGCACAACGTTACGTCCCTTGGGACCCAACGTAATCTTGACTGCGTCGGCCAGGATGTTGACGCCGGTCATCATTTTGCCGCGTGCGTCTTCACCAAATCGTACGTCTTTAGCACTCATGTTTTAATCCTCAATTGCAAATTCGTTTATCTAAAGGCGGTTCAGCCTTCGATGATGGCCATGATGTCGTCTTCGCGCATGACGAGCAATTCCTCGCCATCCACCTTGACTTCAGTGCCTGAATATTTTCCAAATAGAACGGTGTCCCCGGTTTTTACATCCAGACCACGCTGTTCACCATTGTCGAGAACCTTGCCATTGCCTACGGCCAGGATTTCTCCACGGATCGGCTTTTCTGCAGCGTTGTCAGGAATCACAATTCCCCCAGCGGACAGCTTTTCTTCTTCAACTCGTTTCACGATCACTCGATCATGTAAAGGACGAAGTTTCATTTCAGAATCTCCCAAAATAATTTAAAGGATTAAGCGGGCGGGACATGCCCTCCTGCAACAATTACTGTCTGTAGCTGGTTCTGCACCATAACTACAGCCTGTCGAGCCAAATGGGGTTGTTCAATTTTCATTTCAAGGTATAGGGGCATAAACATGTAAAATTTGCCCTCGGTGTCGATCCTGTAATTCGGTAAACTGGCCTGCGTGACACTCGTGAAACTGACCATTTTTATTCCTGTCTTGCTGCTTTTCGTGAGCAGCACAGCTGCCCTCGCCGATGTTTCGGAATCGCAAGCGCTTGAGATCGATTATCTGATCAGGTACCTGCAAAACAGTGACTGTCAGATGATCCGTAACGGCAAGGCACATAGCGGGGAAGACGGCGCCAGGCATGTTCGGCGTAAATATGTCCACTTCAGGAACAAGATCTCGAGCACGGAGGAGTTTATCGACTACTCCGCCACCAAAAGTACGATGAGCGGGCGGTTGTACGAGGTTCAATGCCCTGGAGCGGAACCGGTGCCCAGTTCAGCATGGTTGCTGGAAGAGTTGGAGGCTTACCGTACCCGGTAGGAGCGGGCCATGCCCTCGGGTGCTCCTACAATTCCCTTGCCGAAGCACAATCAATACATAGCAACACGGCCGGATCGACCTCCAGCCGGGCCGGTGCAATTTCCTCTCCGCAATCCTGGCAGAAACCGTAATCATCGCCTTCTAATCGCCGCAGCGCGGCTTCAATCTGGATGAGCTTTTGCCGTCGCCTCCGCCCGGTCTCTTTTGACATCGCCTGCGCCTGCATTGCGTCCATCCGTGACAGGCGGCCAACCCGGGATTGATCCAATTCAACCGTTTGTTCCGCCTGGTCGCCGGTTTCCTGTGCCTGGAGGAGGGTTTGTTTCAGGGCGAGGAGGGTTTTTCTTTGCTGATTTTTGTTCATGGCTTTCCATAGTCTAGTGCAATTTCGTTAATAAAGTCGCGGGCATGGCCCGCTCCAACAGTAGGAGCGGGCCATGCCCGCGATTTATTGTTTTGTAACCATTTCGTGGCTGCTGCGTTTATTCTGTTGTAGATGAGCAGAAGATTCCGCAAATGGGTTGATGAGTACCAGGACCAGGCATGGACGCTGGCGCGCTATCTGCTCAAGGATCCGTCGGAAGCGGAGGACGCCTGCCAGGAGGCATTCGTCAAGCTCTGGCGGCACCAGGAGTCGATTGACCCCGACAAGGTCCGGCCCTGGTTGATGAAAGTCACCAGAAACGGCTGCCTGGACCGCTTGAGACGCAGGCATCCGACGGAAGAGCTGCAGGAATGGCACCAACCGGACGTGGTTCCGGGTCCGATGCAGGGTATGCATCAACAGGAACTGGGTGCGCGACTGAAGGACACGATCAACGCGCTGAAGGAGCCCTACCGTTCGCTGGTGGTACTGCGGGATGTTCATCAGCACAGTTACGAGGAAGTTGGAGCGGTACTGGAATTAAACATGCCACAGGTAAAAACCTACCTGCACAGGGCAAGAAAACAGTTGCGGGAGCAGCTGGCAGAGGTAAGACCATGAAAAGAGACGATTGGAACAACGGAGCCGGGGATGAAAAGGCGTGGGAAGCACAAATCGACGCGATGATGGAGCAACTCACCGTTGAAAAAGCGCCAGCCAGCCTTTCCCGCCGCTTGCAACGCATCCCCCGGGAAGAGCAACGGAAGGAAAGCTGGTGGTCCTGGCTGAGGCCCGGACAGTTTCCGCGCTGGGCCATGGCGCCGGCATTTGCCGCCATTCCATTGCTGGTGCTGGCGGTTGTACTGATGCAACCACGGCAGCCTTCACCGGCCGATGTAGAGCAGGCCCGGCAGGACCTGGCCATTGCTTTTACCTACCTCGACAAGGTGGGTTACCGGACCGGCACTGAAATTCAGACAATTCTTGGTGGCCAATTGCGCCATAGCGTCAAGGGCAAACTTTCGGAACATATGCCATTTACTGAACAATCCCATAAGGAGGAAACGATATGAAGTCTTTAATAATCAGGAAAATCCTGACCGCGTGCGTAACGGCTCTGATGGCCCTGCCCGTGATGGCACAGGAGGATGCCCTCAAGGGCTACCCGGGCTACGTGGACTTTGGTGAATTGAGTACGATCTTTGGCGAGCCGTCGGTACAGATTTCCGTTGGTGCGTCATTGCTTGGCCTGGTCAGTTCGCTGAGCGCCAGCGAGGACCCGGAGGCCGCCGAACTGTTCAAACGGCTGAAAGGCGTTCGTGTGAGCGTGTTTGAAACAGATAGCATGGCCGATGGTGCGGTGGATCTGATCAAGGATGTTTCATCCCGGCTCGTTGATCAGGGGTGGGAAGCTGTTGTGACGGTTAATTCGGCTGACGAACAGGTGCGTATCTTCATGATGATCAACGATAACCTGGTAGAGGGCATCACCGTGATGGCGATAGAAGAAACCGAAGCCGTGTTTGTCAACGTCATCGGAAGCATCAACCCCGAGGAATTGGGCAGGGTGATGGAAAATTTCGATATCGACCTGCATGGCAGCAGCGATGATTCTGCTGAATAGCCGCCGAATCACTCGCGCGGCGCTGCAACTGTTGGGTATCGCCAGCCTTGCTATTGCACTGTCAGCCTGCGGCTTGACCGCGCCCAGGAGCAGCGACGGCTATGCGGATCTCGAATCACTGGGCATGCGCGACACCGATAAGGTCATGACCCTGTCGATTGGCCCGACTCTTTTGCACTTTGCGGCCAGCCACGTCGATGATGACCCGGAAGTCCGGGAATTGCTGCAAGGCCTGGATGGTGTCCGGATACGGATTTACGAGATCAACGGTGATACCGGGAGGGTAGCAGCACGGATTGACAACATGAGCCGGCACCTGCAGGACGATGGCTGGGAACCGGTGCTGCTGATCAGGGAAGAAGATGAAGCCACCCACATGCTGCTGCGCACGGTCGACGGGCAGATCCGTGGAATGACCGTGCTGGTTTCAGACGGTGAATCGGAAGCCGTGGTGATTAACCTGATGGGGGAAATCAAGCCACAGCAGTTCGGCGAGGTCATGCTCGCGCTGGATACGGACACGCCTGGCATCGAGGATGTACAACCTGCGCCCGGGGAAGAAAGCTGATCAGGGATCGTCCCTGACGATGACCGTATCCGCCACCAGGATCACTTCGTCAGCAGGCAAGTCGGCTCTTTGCGCGTGTTCCATGATGGCGTCTTCATCAACGGCCTGGTAGATGCATACCGTTCCCACTGTGCCGTCTTCTTCATCGAGTACGTAAGACCTGATCCACCTGACCTGGTCGGACATTTCATCATCGCCAATCCGGGTAGACACGGCGGCTGCGGCCTCCAGTTCCTCTGCGGTTTTCCAGCCACCCCGGCGTAAAATCACATAAGTTTGCATGTCGGTTCTCCTTTGCGAACCACCTAAGCATAGGAGAAAAGGAGATTGAAAAATACTGCAGCCTGACCCAGAATTCGGGCATGCGTTATTTATTGATCTTCCTGACCCTGTTCGCCTGTACCGCCTGCATGGCGAAAAGTCCCTACGTCACCCTCAAAAATGAGCGTTTCATCGTGGAACTGGCGGAAACCACGGATAAACAGGCGCTGGGCCTGATGTTCCGGGATCAGATGCCGGACGATCATGGCATGTTGTTCCTGTTTCCAGGTGAGGCAATGCGAAGTTTCTGGATGAAAAACACGCGGATCCCACTCGACATTTTCTATTTTGATCAAGAACTGAAACTGGTGAGCGTGTCGGAGAACATAAAACCCTGCCGGACCCAGCGGTGTCCCAGTTATCCGAGCGCGGGCCCGGCCAAATATGTGTTGGAACTCAATGCGGGAAAAGCTGCCGAGCTGGGTGTCGAAACCGGTGATGTTCTGGAGCTACATCTGGATTGACGCAGCCGGTTCAGTCCTCAAGGGGCAACACGAGCCAGAGAATCAGGTAGACGATGATGCCAGGAAACGCGGCTGAAAAGATAGAAAGCAATACGTAAGCGACCCGGGTTCCGGTTACGGACCAGCCGAAATGTTGTGCGATTCCGGCACAAACACCTCCGATCATGGAGTCGTGTCTGGAGCGTTTGATTCCGCCTTTGTCACTCATTGGATACTGTCACACCTCTGCTGCTGCGTCCCAACAATACCGCATGATCAGATTTCGATCATCTCAAAGTCTTCCTTGCCGGCGCCGCAGTCGGGGCAAACCCAGTACTCGGGGATATCATCCCAGCGCGTGCCGGGGGCAAGGCCTTCTTCAGGGTCGCCTTTTTCCTCTTCGTAAACCCAGCCGCAAATGATGCACATCCAGTTCTTGTAGTCGTTCTCACTCAATTTCTTATACCTTCTCAAAAAAGTAGCGTAGTTTGCCATACAATACCGCAATGAGCAGCAGCAAAGATCTGATTTCAAGGGCCCGGGTCCATATCCCGGGCGGCGTTAACTCTCCGGTACGCGCGTTCAACGGGGTCGGCGGCGACCCGGTATTTTTCGAACGCGCTGAAGGCGCCTGCATGTACGACGTGGATGGGCGTACCTACATTGATTACGTCGGCTCCTGGGGACCGATGATAACCGGCCACGCGCATCCGCAGATTGTTTCCGCGGTGCAGGAGGCGGCCAGCAGAGGCTTGAGTTTCGGAGCACCGTGCCCGGCCGAAGTAGAAATGGCGGACCTGCTGTGCTCCATTGTGCCCGCCATGGACATGGTACGGATGGTCAACTCCGGCACGGAAGCGACCATGAGCGCGGTTCGGGTTGCCCGCGCGGCGACCGGACGCGACCTGATCATCAAATTCGAAGGCTGCTACCACGGGCACGCTGACGGTTTCCTGGTCAAGGCAGGCAGCGGCGCACTCACCCTGGGCGTTCCCGACTCACCCGGCGTGCCTCCGGCGATTGCTGATCTGACGCTTACGCTGCCCTATAACGATCTGGAGGCAGTGGAGGAGTGTCTGGCAGCATGTGGGAAGGAAGTCGCGGCCATCATCGTGGAGCCGGTCGCCGGCAACATGAACTGCATTCCGCCTGTAGCGGGTTACCTGGAAGGCCTGCGTTCGGCCTGTGACGAGCACGGCTGCCTGTTGATATTCGACGAGGTAATGACCGGGTTCCGGGTTGCACTGCAGGGCGCGCAGGGTCTTTATGGAATCACTCCCGACCTGTCTACCTTCGGAAAGGTGATCGGCGGCGGGATGCCGGTGGGAGCATTCGGCGGCAAACGCGAATTTATGGAGATGGTCGCCCCCAGCGGGCCGGTGTACCAGGCCGGAACGCTTTCGGGCAATCCGGTTGCCATGGCGGCCGGGTTGGCCAACCTGGGTTTGATTTCACGCGATGGATTCTTTGAAGAACTGACAGCGAAGACCGCCAGGCTGGTTAGTGGTCTCCAGCAAGCTGCCGATCAGGCGGGCGTTCCATTGCTCACGACCCAGGTCGGCGGCATGTTCGGCATGTTTTTTACCTCTGCAAACCGGGTCGTGAACTTCGCCGAAGCCGGGAATTGTGACGTTGATGCATTCAAGGTGTTTTACCACCTGATGCTGGAACGGGGTGTGTACCTGGCGCCTTCAGCTTTCGAGGTTGGTTTCGTTTCATCGGCTCACAACGATGAGCACATACAGGCCACCATTACAGCCGCCAGCGAGTCGTTTAGCCGTCTTTGACCTGGCGAAATGAACGGAGCCGGTAAAATGGCCGTTCCACCAGGTAATAACTGGCTGATGCCACGGTTATAACAGCCATCGCGTTAAGCGGGAATGTCACCCAGTGGGGCAGGCTGGCGTAGCTGTTTCCAAGCACGAACTGTATCTGTTGCATCACCACGAAATGCCACAGGTACAGGCTATACGAGATCAGTCCCAGGAAGTAAATCATCCGGTTGGCCAACAGCAAGGCACCCAGGCGCGAGCCCCAGTAGAGTCCGAGAACGGCCATCGACAGGGGCAGTCCCAGGGCCAGCGGTGCGACGATCATACCCCAGTGGCCCAGCCAGTATTCCGCCCCTGCAGACAGCACCACCTGCCAGAGCCAGACGGCTGGTATCAGCAATCCCAGGACAAACATCAGGTCCAGTTTCCAGGCAACGGGCCGGGGGCGATCATGCAGGGAAACAAACTGGACGAGCATGGCCGCACTGGCTCCCAGTAGAAATTCGGTAAGGCTACCCGGCAACTGCGACGCGACCAGAAAGACCTGTCCGCTGTCCAGGGGCCCGAAATTCGCCGCGGCCCAACTTCGGTAGGCCATGCTGAGAATCAGCCCCCCCAGCAGGACCGGAATCCATCGCCGGGGACGCATGAACGGGGCGAGCAGTGGCAACAGGAGATAAAACCCCATTTCCACCGGCAGGGTCCACCACACGCCGACCATGGGCTTAACCGGATTCCAGCCAATATTGAAAAACATCAGCAGCTGGGCAATAAATGAAGTAGCCGTTTGCGGCGTCCAGGTCACGAACCAGGCGCCGATGGCCAGGATAATAAATAACTGTGCGTAATAAGCAGGAAAAACCCTGAGGAATCGCCGCTTGAAGTAGCGAGGAAGCCGGGGCCCCGGTTGCCCGGCGAGCGTTGCTCGCGCGAACGGCAAGGTCAGCAGGAAGCCACTCAGTACGAAGAAAATATCAACACCGGCAAAACCGAAACCCAGCGGAAACTGCAAAATACTGCCAATCAGTGGAACCGCCAGGTCCAGCCTGATCCCCGGATGCAAAGCTTCGTAGTGATAGAGAAAGACCAGGAAGGCGGCGATCCCGCGCATGCCGGTCAGGGAGGCGATGTATCGCCGGTCACCGGTCGCGGATTCAAGGGGGTTTTTACTTGGATTCGTCCCCATGTCACAATTCCCCGCGGATCAATCCCGTATTATAGCGGCCTGTCGCTAATCAGAAACGAGCCTGACGGGTTCCAAAAGGAAGAATTGCTTGGAAACAAGCTGGACACAAGAACTGATTGCCTGGCTCAATGCCCATCCGGGTTGGGGCTTTACTATCGTTTTTTTGGTGGCATTCTTTGAATCCCTGGTTCTTATCGGAATCCTGCTGCCGGGCATTGTGATCCTGTTCGGCGTTGGAACCCTGATCGGTCTTGGCATGCTGGAGCTGATCCCGATCTGGGATGCGGCAACCGCCGGTGCCTTCCTCGGTGATTCCCTGAGCTACTTTTTGGGTCACCGTTTCCGCGGACATCTGCTGGACATCTGGCCGTTTTCCCGTTACCCGACCCTGATGGAGCGGGGCACCCGGTTCTTTCATGCCCACGGCGCCAAGAGCGTGGTTGCCGGCCGTTTCATCGGCCCACTGCGCCCCATTATTCCCTCGGTGGCGGGCATGATGGGCATGAAGCCGTCGCGGTTCCTCGCTGTCGATATTCCAGCCTGCATTACCTGGGCGCCGTCTTTCCTGCTCCCCGGCATGCTGTTCGGCGCGTCATTGGAAGTCGCGTCTGAATACACCGGCCGCTTAACGGCCATGCTGGTCATCCTGCTTGCCATACTCTGGCTAACCTGGTGGCTGATGCGTTCCCTTTACGAGCCGCTGGCTACCCGCTCAGCGCGCTGGATGCGCCATACCATTCGCTGGAGCCGCCGCCACCCGGTACTGGGACGGGTGGCGGGGCCGGTACTCGACCCCTCGCGCGGAGAAGTCCTGTCGGTCACAATGATGGGTATTTTGCTGGTGGTCATTTTCTGGGGCCTGGTGATGTTGTTGTTCCTGTCGCCTTTTTCGGCGCAGCCCAAAGCAGTGGACCAGGCGGTACAGGATCTGGCCCTGTCTTTGCGCAATCACCTGGCCGATCCCCTGATGGTCGCCATTTCACAACTTTCCCGCTGGCCGGTATCGATTTTCTCCGCATTTGCCCTGCTGCTCTGGCTGCTGGGCGCTGGACGCAGGAATGCTGCGCTGCACTGGTTGATTGCAATCGGCGGCGGCGGACTGTTGCACCTCCTGCTCTCCTGGAGCCTGAGGGCCACCCCGCAAGTGTTGCAAATGGCCGACCAAACACTTCATGGGCCGAGCGCGGCGATGAGCCTTTCCACGGTTGTGCTGACTTTTTTCGCCGTGATGGAAGCGGGTGAATTGAGGCGAAAACACCGGCAATGGCCCTATCTCGCTGCCGCCCTGATCCTGATTCTACTCGGGCTGTCCCGTCTGTACCTGGGTATGGAGTGGTTGAGCGGCGCGCTGATGGGAATCGCGATGGGGCTGGCCTGGACCGCCATCGTCGGAATTGCGTATCGCCAAAGAGCGGTCAGGCGGTTTTCCAGCGCGGCCGCCAGCCTGATTTTCTATGGTTCGTTCCTCGCCCTGTTTTCCTGGCAGGTACACGAGCATTTGAACGATGATCTCGCGGTGCTTGAAGCACCCACGGTATTGCAGGAAATAAACCGCAATACCTGGTGGGAATCCGGCTGGGAAAACATGCCGATGGAACGAACACAGTTGTCATCCGTGGCATCCCGGAATTTCAATGCCCAGATTGCGGCCGAACCTGCGTTGATTTCCGTGCTGCTGGAGCGCGCCGGCTGGGAAAGCGTGCCCAAAACGGACTGGCGCTGGATCATCCAGGCGCTCAATCCGGAACCTGATCAGGCCAGCCTGCCTCTGCTGGGGCGGGCCTACCAGGGACGGTCGGAAGAGTTGTTGTTGCGCAGGAACCTGGAACCGGACGGTCGGCTAATGACGATACGTTTGTGGGATTCGGGAGTCCGCCTGGTGCCTGGCGGACAGGTTCTTTACCTCGGGCAGTTGTCGGAGGAAGTACTGGTGCAGCGCTTTGGCTTGTTCAGTTTCTGGCGCTCGACTGCCGTTGACGGCAACCAGTTCGGGCCGATCCGCGAACCTCTGGCGAGCCTGGAACAGAAACTCGTGGCTGACAAGCTGCTCCTGATTCGAACCACACCTTCAAGGTGACGGATCAGGCAGACTGAAATCGAGGCAGGATCTCCACCAGGTTCTGCAATCGTTCAATCGGGTCAGTCATTTCAAGCAGGTGTTGTTTCTCGATACCGCCCAGCGGTAGCAGTTCGGACAAGCGATAGCCCAGCCATGAAGCGTCCTGGAGGTGGCCGGGCGTGTAGTCCGGGTACTGGTAAGCCACTTTTTCCATGAAACGCCCGAGTACGTCACTCAGCACCGAGAAGGCCTCAGGAACCGTACATTCCGGTGGTTCAGACAAAACCCGGACTTGTGCTCTGAACAAACCATTGTCCTCCTGCCAGGTGTCTTCGGTGATGAAACGGACTGTTCCTGTCGCTGAAACCCCGAGCAGGCCATCTTCCAGGGTATACCAGTCGACAATCTGTGCGTGGGTACCCACCTGTGTGATTTTGACCGGAGCTACCGCTTCCTCGCCCTCCCTGATCAGGCACACGCCGAATCCCGTATCGTTACGAGCACAATCCCGCACCATGGTGAGGTAGCGCTGTTCGAAGATCCGAAGCGGAAGGTAGCCTCCCGGAAACAGGACCGTGCGCAGTGGAAACAAGGGAATTTCAATGGTGCTCATGGTCTTTCAGGGACTGACTGAATCGAGCGGGGGCGGAATCGAAACCACCATTGCTCATGAATATGACGTGGTCGCCAGGCTGCACGGCATCGAGCATTTGCTTCAGCATGTCATCACTGCGAGTGACTACCCGGCCGCGCCCGTCAAGAGGCGACAGGGCTTCTTGTGGGTCCCAGTCAATACCTTCCCCAGCCATCAGCCAAACGTGATCAGCCGGGATCAGGGCAGGGCCCAGTTCATCGATATGCACGCCTGCCCGCATGGTATTACTACGTGGTTCCAGGGCTACCAGGACTCGGGCATTGCCTACATTTCGCCGCAGGCCTTCAAGGGTCAGGCGAATCGCGGTGGGGTGATGTGCAAAATCATCGTACACATGGATATTATCCATTTGCGTGATCAATTCCATTCTTCTTTTGACGCCCTTGAAAGACGCCAGCGCTTCTATCGCAAATTGCCCGCTGACGCCAGCCGCTACCGCGGCAGCCAGGGCTGCGCAAGCATTCATCGCGTTATGACGCCCGTAATGCGCCCAGGACAGTTGTCCAATGAGGCTGTCTTCAAAGTGAAACGCCAGCTCGCTGCCATCCGGTTTTAACAAGTCGACCCGCCAGTCCGCGCCCTCGTTCATTGAAAATTGCTGCAATCTGCTCCAGCAACCTTTCTCGAGCACGGATTCGAGCCGGGCATCCTGCCCGTTGCTGATAATCATGCCGTTTCCGGGAATGGTTCTGACGAGGTGATGGAACTGGGTCTGTATCGCTTTCAGGTCCGCGTAAATATCCGCATGGTCAAACTCAAGATTGTTGAGGATCGCGATATCTGGCCGATAGTGGACAAACTTGGCGCGTTTGTCGAAAAAGGCCGTGTCGTATTCGTCAGCCTCTACCACGAAATACCGCTCTCCGTCCCTGGCTGAATAACCGAAGTTTTCCGGCACGCCGCCGATCAGAAACCCGGGTTTCTCGCTAGCAGCCTCAAGAATCCAGGCCACCATGCTTGCTGCGGTCGTCTTGCCGTGGGTGCCGGCGACGGCGATGACGGACTTGCCGCGCAGGTAGTTTTCACCCAGCCAGCGTGGGCCGGATGTGTAGGAGATTCCGTTGTTCAGGACGTATTCGACAGCGGGGTTTCCCCGGCTCAAGGCGTTGCCGATGATCACCAGGTCGGGCTCGGGGTCAAGCTGCTCCGGCGAATAACCCTCGAACAGTTCGATGCCCTCAGCCATAAGCTGTGTGCTCATGGGTGGGTAGGTATGCTGGTCTGAACCGGAAACGCGGTGACCCGCGCGCTTGGCAAGCAACGCAACACCACCCATGAAAGTACCGCAGGCGCCCAGAATGTGAATATGCATATTAGTACCTGTTAACCCTGGTTCCTATCCAAATACCGCTCTGAGGAGGATGAAATTGGCTGCAAATATCAGCACTGCCAAGAGTACCCCAATGCCCATCTTGATGGACAGTGCGTGCCGGTAAATATGTGCATCGACGGCCAGGCTCCAGCCGAACAGGCCAAGGTATAGCAAGGCGAGATCCGGCTGGGGTTTGCTGGGGTCAATCCGGGTCAGGATCAGGAGTGACACCAGGCCGAAAAAGAAACCGGTGCCGGCCAGAGCGGTCAGAGTCTGCGGCAGGCGTGCCTGGAATTTCCGGATATTCAGCAGAACAGCAACAATGCTGAACTGGACGCCAATGGCGAGCAGGCTGCGCGGAGCGCCGTCTGCTTCACCCAGTATCTGGTCGGCAATGAAGCCTTGCGCGATGTATGCAAAGGACAGGGTAGCGGCCAGTGGCCAGCCCCCCGGCATGTTCTGGGGGCCGGAACGCAGTCGCAGCATGTCCAGCAGCGCCAGGATAAAACTGCTCGTCGCCGGAGCCCCGCGCTTGTCGGTATTTGAGCTCAGGATCCCGGGCGCATTTGCAATACACCCCGGATGCGCTGGAAAACTTCTTCCGCTGTTCCATCACCCAGAACTCGTGTGAGCACGCCTTTATTCGCATAATAGTCAACAACGGGCGCAGTTTGCTGGGAATAGATTTTCATCCGGTTACGCGCAACTTCTTCGGTATCGTCGCTACGTCCTTCCTTGGCGGCGCGCTTGGCGATGCGCATGACCGCCATCTCGACATCGACGTCGATTTGCAGAGCTTCATCCACCGGCTGATTGAGATCATTGAGCAATTCATCCAGAGCGCCTGCCTGGATAATGTTACGTGGATAGCCATCGAGGATGAACCCACCTTCAATATCGGGCCGTGACAGGCGTTCCTTGATCAGGCCCAGCATGATCTCGTCAGACACCAACTCGCCTCGATCTATTATGGATTTGGCCTTCAATCCAAGCTCTGTCCCGGCTTTGGCCGCCGAGCGCAGGAGTTCACCCGATGAAATATGTGTCAGGCCCAATTCTTTGACCAACAGCGCAGCCTGCGTTCCTTTCCCTGAACCGGGCGCACCCAGTATTACAATTCGCATAAGAGGCTATCCGTCCACTACAATAAGGGGCTAACGCTAACCGCTCGTAAACCGCAAGTCAATCCGACTTTATTCGCCCAGAAGGGAGCTATTTACCGATGAAGAAAAATATTCTCTATGCGCAGTCAGGTGGCGTGACACCTGTGATCAATGCCACCGCTTGTGGCGTGATTGAAGCCGCCCGGAGTAACCGCGATCGGATCGGTAAAGTTTATGCCGGGAAAGATGGGATTATCGGTATTCTGAAAGAAGAGTTGATCGATACGTCCAGAGAGCGAAAATCAAACATCACAGCGTTGCGGCACACGCCTGGCGGCGCCTTTGGCTCCTGTCGTTACAAATTGAAAAGCATCGAGGAAAGCAAGCGTGAATATGAGCGCCTGATTGAGGTGCTGCGCGCCCATGATATTGGTTATTTCTTCTATAATGGCGGTGGCGACTCGGCCGATACTGCCTACAAAGTTTCGCAGATCAGCAAGAAGATGGGCTTTCCTGTGCAGTGCATCGGCATTCCAAAAACCATCGACAATGATTTACCGATTACGGACAACAGTCCCGGTTTTGGCTCAGTAGCCAAGTACGTAGCTGTCTCAATCATGGAGGCGAGCCTGGATGTCGAGTCGATGGCATCCAGTTCAACCAAAGTATTCGTGCTGGAAGTGATGGGACGTCATGCCGGTTGGATCGCCGCCGCTTCGGGACTGGTGGCGCGTGAAGAAGGTGACCCGCCGCACGTTATCCTGTTCCCGGAAGTGCCGTTTAAGCAGCGTGAATTCCTGAAAAAGGTGAAACATGCAGTTGAGAACTATGGCTATTGCTCGATTGTCGTCTCAGAAGGCGTGCGCAATACTAAGGGGCAGTTTCTGGCTGATGCCGGCACCAGGGATGCCTTCGGCCACGCCCAGCTTGGGGGTGTCGCGCCGGTCGTGGCCAACCTGGTCAGGGAAAAATTCGGTTACAAGTACCATTGGGCCGTGTCGGATTATCTGCAGCGCTCGGCGCGGCACGTGGCTGCCAAGGTGGATGTGGACCAGGCCTATGCTGTTGGTGAGGCGGCTGTGAAGTTCGCCCTGGAAGGCAAGAGTGGCGTCATGCCGGTAATCAAGCGGGTGTCGAACAACCCCTATCGCTGGAAGATCGGTGAGGCGCCGCTAAGCCGCGTGGCCAATCGGGAAAAGAAGATGCCCAAGAGCTACATCACTGCCGACGGGATGGGAATTACGCCAGCGGCGAGGCGCTATCTGGCGCCGTTGATTCGTGGTGAGGACTACCCACCTTACGATCGGGATGGCTTGCCGAAGTACGTCAGGATGAGCAAAGTGCTGGTGCAGAAAAAGCTAGCTGCATTTGATGTTTGAAAATTTGATAATATACGGCGATTTTAAAAGGTTAAGGAGATTCGAATGACTAACGGGATGGCGTTATGGTTAACGCTCGGTTCAGCATTGCTAGCCCTTGTTTACGGCCTGTTGACCACGGTCTGGGTTTTACGCAAGCCAGCAGGTAATGAAAAAATGCAGGCTATTGCCTTGGCGATTCAGGAAGGCGCAAGCGCCTATATGATCCGGCAATATACTGCCATCGGAATTGTTGGCGTGGTGTTGTTTGTGGTGGTCGCCTGGACGCTTCACTGGGCCACGGCAATCGGTTTTGCGATTGGAGCAATTTTTTCGGGTCTGGCGGGCTTTATCGGCATGTTTGTATCCGTGCGCGCCAATGTACGTACTGCCGAGGCAGCGCGCGGTGGTGTCAGCGGGGCGCTGAAAATTGCTTTCCGCGGCGGCGCCATCACCGGCATGCTGGTTGTGGGCCTTGGTCTGCTGGGTGTGGCCGGCTATTTCGCCATACTGCAGAGCATGGGCTACAGCCAGGAAGACACGATCCATGCCTTGGTGGGCCTGGCTTTTGGTGGCTCTTTGATCTCGATCTTTGCTCGCCTGGGTGGCGGCATCTTCACCAAGGGCGCTGATGTAGGCGCTGACCTGGTGGGTAAGGTAGAAGCAGGCATTCCCGAGGATGATCCGCGTAATCCGGCGGTAATTGCTGACAACGTGGGCGACAACGTGGGTGACTGCGCCGGCATGGCTGCCGACCTGTTCGAGACCTACGCGGTAACGCTGGTCGCCACCATGCTGCTTGGCAGCCTGGCCGTCAGTGCGGCGGGACCGAATGCGGTGATTTACCCGATGGTGCTGGGTGGTCTGTCCATTATTGCTTCAATCGTGGGAACCTTTTTTGTTGGAACCAGGGAGGGTGGCAAAATAATGACGGCTTTGTACAAGGGCGTCATTGCTTCGGGGGTGCTCGCTGCCATTGCCTTCTATCCGGTCACCAAGGCCATGATGGGCGCCGACGCGATGAATATTTATTACGCTGCGCTGATCGGGTTGGTGCTGACCGCCGCCATGGTGGTGATCACCGAGTACTACACGGGCACCGAATTCAGTCCGGTGAAGAAGATTGCGGCCGCTTCCACAACCGGCCACGCAACCAACATCATCGCCGGCCTGGGTGTTTCAATGAAGGCCACCACGCTGCCGGTGATAGCGGTGTGCATTTCCATCTGGGGCGCATATGAACTGGCGGGGATTTATGGCATTGCCATCGCTGCGACCGCCATGCTTTCCATGACGGGCATGATCGTTGCCCTGGATGCGTTTGGTCCGATCACGGATAACGCCGGTGGTATCGCCGAGATGGCTGAACTGCCGGAAGATGTCCGCAAAACTACCGATGCGCTTGACGCCGTGGGCAACACCACCAAGGCCGTCACCAAGGGTTATGCCATTGGTTCCGCTGGCCTGGCGGCGCTGGTGCTGTTTGCCGACTATGTAAACAGCCTGGAAAATGCCGGCATGTCCGACATGACCTTCGATCTCTCCAACCACCTGGTGATCATCGGCTTGTTTATCGGCGGTATGGTGCCCTACCTGTTTGCCGCCCTGGCGATGGAAGCCGTGGGCCGTGCCGCAGGTTCAGTGGTGGAAGAAGTACGCCGTCAGTTTCGTGAGATTCCCGGCATCATGGAAGGCACCGGCAAGCCGGATTACTCACGGGCGGTCGATCTGCTGACCAAGGCGGCTATCAAAGAAATGATCATTCCTTCCATGCTGCCGTTACTGGTGCCGATCGTCGTTTATTTTTTGCTGGGCCCGCAAGCCCTGGGCGGCATGCTGGTTGGTACCATTGTAACCGGCATCTTCCTGGCGATTTCCATGACCACCGGTGGTGGCGCCTGGGATAATGCCAAGAAATACATCGAAGACGGCAACCTCGGCGGTAAAGGCACCGAGGCGCACAATGCGGCCATCACCGGTGACACCGTGGGCGACCCGTACAAAGACACGGCCGGCCCGGCAATCAACCCGCTGATCAAGATCATCAACATCGTGGCACTGCTGATCATCACGATGGTCTGATCCAGCAAATCTGTACCAAAGAAAAGGCGCCGGAATTTCGGCGCCTTTTTGCACGTAGGAGCGGGCCATGCCCGCGATCTTATCCTGCTTTCAACGCCCCCCGCAACATCTCAATCAACTGCGGATTACTTCTCCGGTCCATAAGATTCAGCGCAGTGAGACCAGTCAGTTCCTTCACCAGTTCAATGGCTGCCCTGGTATTCGCGGCCGGTCCGGCAACCAGGTCAGCCTTCAGGCGGTCACCAAAGGCAGCCTGAACACCCAGCACGGCATAAGGGTCAGACGCACACAAAACGGTGAAACAGGTCTGGTCTTTCAGGTAATCCAGGACCATGGAGCCATTGTAGGGCTCCAGCGGTGATGCACCGGCTTCAGCGACCACGATGTCCGCTTCACAGCAGGCGATCTTCGACAGCATCAGTTCCAGCGCTTCGCGGTAGCGGGGTTCAGGACAAACAGTCGAGGACAAACCCGCATCGACGAAATCGAATACGTGGATGGCCCCGGAATCACGGAATTTCAGAATGTCACGGTAGCGGGCGGCGCCCGTGAGTTTGCCCCCCACCACCCGCAGCCCCAGGTAAGTCAACGCACGAATAATTACCTGGCCGGAACTGGTTTTACCCGCTGACATGGAGGTGCCGATCAGCAGAACCACCGGTATGTCGAGCTTTCTGGGTTCGGCTGGCCGGACAAAATCCATCATGCCCAGTTTCCTGCCGTCCCGAGTCACATGCCCCAGGTACTCCAGCCGCATCAGTTCCGGCAACATCGGGGCAATCGACGTTGCTTTACCCAGCAAGCCGGCCCCGGTCAGGGCATCGAGTTCAAGATCATCATCCACCGCGCGCCAGTCGCCGACGCCTTCCAGCGTGGCGGCCCGCCGCCCCAGCGCACCGATCAACAGGTCACCACGCACCATGTCCGCCATCCGGCCGGTCTTGGTTTCACACATGTACAAGCGGTTGCGTTTTCCGGTGACCCGGCCAGCCACGAAATCACCGGTCGACCAGTCTTTGAGCTCGAGTGGTTTGACCTTGAACGGCAGCCGCCACAGATCCGTGTTGCGGGTAACCGAGCCAAAGAA
>Ga0164313_10001957_pt1 | contig 18494 bp, 13 predicted proteins | sample GuaBasSedimGuay4_FD_113735 | JGI IMG/M metagenome (GOLD analysis project Ga0164313, IMG submission 113735) | Subseafloor sediment microbial communities from Guaymas Basin, Gulf of California, Mexico - Guay4, Core 4569-4, 0-3 cm | ecosystem: Environmental > Aquatic > Marine > Hydrothermal vents...
GATCTGGTTGATAAGATCATCCTCAATTTGATAAATCTCGGCATTCTCCAAGATCAATTGGCAGTAAACGATCAGCGAAAATATTTCCCCCATAGCCAGCAAGAAATCAATATCCTTTTGTTGATTCTCGTCTGGTGTCGCTTTCATCAGCAATTCCCTGTAAACCAGGATCTGTTCTTGAAATAGGTTCACGTTGGGCAGGTCCCAGCGTTCGAAGACAGGATTGAGATCATGGAACTGGATTTTTCCCAATCCTTTCGCTGGCCCCTGGTTAAACAGGAAATGGTCGTCTTCTGGTCCGTCGCAGCGGGGCACCTGTCCATATTCTGCCGGAAAAAAAAGGTAATTGCGCATGAATTTGATGATTAGTGCGATGTTGACATGGACCGTCCCCTCTAACTTAGGCAAGGCCCGGATATCCCTGGCCGCCATCTCAAAATAAGTGTCCTTTTCAAACCCCTTGGCTGCTATCACATCCCATAGTAGGTCGACGACCTCCTCACCCTGGGTAGTGACTTTCATCTTTACCAGGGCGTTGTAGAGCAAATAGCGCCTATCCTCAAGCGAGGCAGCTCGCTGGTAATCCGCAGCCCGCAGGGTAAATAGCTTCATAGATACCAGCCGGCAGTAGGCATCTGTAAACATGCGCTGAACATGCGGGAAATCAGTGACATACATGTCGTAGAGTTTACGGTTGGAAGCGTGCGTTATCGCCTCGTAAAAAGCATGGGTGCAAATCCCGATCGAAGCCCAACCGAGGTTGTATTTCCCCACATTCACGGTGTTAAGGGCAGTATTCCAGGCATCCTTTCCTATAGACAGGATATCTTCCTCTGAGATAGGATAATCATTCAAAGCATACTGGGCAACAAAATTCTGGCTTTGGGTGATATTCTGCATGCAGTCAAATTTCTCGTGCTGGGAATCGGTGACAAAAAAGGTGTATTCACCGCTCTCAGCTATCTTCCCGAAATTAGAGACCATGCGGGCTTTGTTTGCATTACCGATATAATATTTCTCCCCGCTGGCGCTGAATTCTCCCCCACCTTTTGGCGTCAGCGTCACGGCAGTGGAATATACATCCGCACCGTGTTCCTTCTCTGAGAGGCCGAACGCAAAGATCTCCCCTTCTTTCAGGTATTGGGCTGCCTTCTTCTTCAACTCGTCGTTATCGCTCATCCAGATCGGCCCCAAACCCAGGACAGTCACCTGCCAGGTATACCAGTAGGCCAAGCCGTAAAAAGCCAGGATCTCATTGAATTCGCAATTCCGCCAGGTATCCCAGCGGGTCTCTCCATTTCCATATTCAGCGGGGGTTAACAACGAATAGAAAATCTTCTCTTTTTTTATGAAATCAAGGAAATCCTGATACCAGACCCGGCCATGATCATCCTCTTTGATTTTTCTCAAACCTTTGGTCTCAAAAAACGCCACGGTTTTTTCCATAATTACCCGAGATCTCTGATCTGGATAATCACGATCAAGCTTTTTGGGATTGATAAGGATGTTAGCTGGCATCATATCCGTCCTCATTTATCGGCCTAGGATCTTATCTGAATTCTTCTTGCTTTCCTGTAAAAACCTATCTATTTTAGGGAGATTTTCCTTCTAACCTAATATATCTTGATTTAATCGAAATATCAAATCGCAAATTCACTTAAACAACCCAACCGTGAGGTTTGTTCGGACGATATAATGACCGTTGATAAATCTATTTAACCAACAGACTATCCCATATGACTGTAAACTGAGCCTGGCTTCATTATGCCAGAGTCTTAAACCCCGTCTATTAGCCAGCCAGCATCATCGCTGATTTGACAACCCAACTTATTTGTAAATTCAACAAACAAGCCACTCCCCAGGAGGAAGGTATACTTCCATTACCTTAAAAATAGGTTATTCACCGACAGGGATGATTAATTAAGGGAAAAGTTGAAGATGAAAGAATATGATGTGTTTATCGCCGGTGGTGCCATAGCTGGTCCAGTTGCCGCAAAGTTCTGTGCCAAACAGGGATTGAAGACCCTGCTGATTGAAAAGGACCGCCTACCCCGGGAAAAACCCTGCTCAGGCATCCAGTTCCCCTATTTTGAAAAGATCATCGGCGCTAAGATACCCAGGGAAAGATTGTGTAATAACACCTTGTCCAGAGTGGAAATGCATCTTCCAGATGGACGGATGTTTTCAGCCAATTTCCCGATGATCAATTTCATGCGTGACACTTTCGATGAATGGCTCTGCCTGCTCGCCCGGGATCACGGCGCGGAGCTCCGGGACGGCTGCGAGTTCAAAGACTTTGAAGAAACAGAAAACGGGATCATCGTTCATCTTAAATCCAATACTGGCGCAGAATCTATCAAGGCCCGTTACGTGATCGATGCCACCGGCATGAGGCCGGCTATCCGTAGAAAACTCCGCCAGGAGAGCGGTTTCCAAAAAGGCAGCACCGGTGCGGCTCTGAATTATTATTTCACCGCCAATGGAAACCTGGAGGCAGATAAACTGTACCAGTTTTGGAATATTGAGTTCAATAACATGATGTTCGCCTGGGTATATAACAAAACCCTGAATGACGGGAAGGACTACTGGGTAGTCGGCACTGGTTACGACAAAGACATCTATGCCCGGCTGGATGGTTTTTTTGAACACGTCAAAGAACTCTATCAGTTGAAAAACGTGCAGATTGTCAAAAAAGAAGGCTACAGCAGCAGCATGACCTTTTCTGACCTTGATAGAATCTGGCTCGGCGAGCGGAACTTCTTGATGGTCGGCGATGCTGCTGGCCTGATCGATCTGACCCGGGGTGTGGGTATGGACTCAGCCGCATTGAGCGGCAGACTGGCAGCTAAAGCCATTGGCCTCGCTGAAAAGAAAGGCCGGCTCGTGGCAGATATCTATGCCCGGGAGATGAAGAAGCTGGTGAAACAAACCAGGCAAAATCAGAAATCCGGGATCATTTCTTTCAAATCCAACCAGGAGCTCCAGGACTATCTGGACAACGGCATGTTGAAGATGGGTACGAATATGTTGCTCCAGCGCCAGCTTAACCGCTTCAGGCCGGGTGATCGTCAGGTTATGATGCCCTAATGCCCTGAAATCGTCAACTGTTCCAGAATCCTCTTGAGCAGGATTTTTCGTGCTGTCCGCGATCCTGGATGGGCAAGATCACAAACTCCCACCGGAAACCAATAGCGGGGACGTCCGCCAGGCCGCCCGCCACAGCGAACCTCGCCCACTGGCCGATTAATGCCCGCCTTCATCCCTGGAATGAATGATTTTTTCAGCCGCTTTGATGCCATCGAGCGCAGAGGACATGATGCCTCCTGCGTATCCCGAGCCTTCGCCTACAGGATATATCCCTTTGACAGAAACGCACTGCCCGTCTTTTCCCCGCAAGATCCTTAACGGGGAGGAAGTTCGGGTCTCCACACCGGTAAAAATCGCATCTGGGCCTGAAAAGCCAGGCAGCCGTTGATTGAATACTCCCAGTCCTTCTTTGATCGCTGCGGTGATATCAGTCGGCAGTGCGCGATTCAAATCAGCTAATTGCACCCCGGGCTTATAGGTTGGAGTAACGCTGCCGAGCTGACTGGTCATTTTTCCCTGAATGAAATCTTTGACAAGTTGGGCAGGCGCGAAATAATTCCCACCCCCAAGTTCAAAAGCCTTCTTCTCCCATAAGTTCTGAAATTTGAATCCCCCCAGGGGACCAGCAGGAAAATCAGCGGGGGTTACTTCCGCGACGATAGCACTGTTGGCATTCTTTCCATCCCGGTTATACTGGCTCATGCCATTCGTAACAACTGTATCAAAATCAGATGCGGCCCCGATCACATATCCACCCGGACACATGCAAAAACTGTAAACAGTCCGCCCCAGCGATGTGCGGTAGGAAAGCTGGTAATCTGCCGCTCCCAAAGCTGGATGACCTGCGTGTTTGCCGTATTGTTTCTGATCTATCAGCAGCTGAGCGTGTTCAATTCGGAAACCCACAGAAAATGGCTTGGGCTCAATCGTCAACCCCCTGGCCTGAAGCATAGTAAAAGTATCCCGGGCACTGTGGCCAATCGCCAGGACCACGATTGCAGCCGTAATTTGCTCCCCCGAGGCCAGCACTACACCGTTCACATGGGTTCCATTCAGGATCAGATCATCGACCCTGCTTTCGAATCTATATTCCCCCCCTAATTTCTCAATTTTCTCGCGTAGGTTTCCCACGACCTTAACCAGATTTGCTGTACCAACATGGGGTTTGTGATCAATCAATATCTCAGGTGGAGCACCGGCAGATACCATTTCCTGAAGGATTTTCTCAACCCGGCGATGCCTGTCCTTGACCCGCGTGGTCAATTTGCCATCTGAGAAAGTGCCCGCGCCCCCTTCTCCAAACTGGACATTGGACTCTGGATTTAACTTTCCCTCTTTCCAAAAGCAATCGATATCCTTAACTCTTTCCCTGGCGAGCTTTCCGCGCTCGAGCAGGATAGGGTTGAATCCCGCCTCCGCCAATATTAACCCGGCAAACATTCCTGCCGGCCCTGTCCCCACAATTACGGGGCGCTCTTGATTGCCTTTATAGTTAACATGGGGGACCTCATAATTCTTTTCTTCCTCAATAGCCAGATCCTTAGACCTCTGAACTCGATTGGAAATTGATGCTTCGTCCCTGATCTCAACTGCTACTGCGTACACTCTTCGCAATGGCCGCTTAGCCCGTGCGTCAAGGCTTCTTCTCCTGATCTTGAGAGTAAGGATCTCGTCTTCGGAAATCCCAAGTTTTATTGCCGCTTCCTTCTTAATTTCATCTGGAAGATGATCAAAAGGAAGTGTCAAATTGTTGATTTTGATCATAGATCAACCACTCCGCTGTCCTGCCCTACACCAATGATAATTCATAACAAGTCCTTTTCAGCCTCAGATTTCCTTTCCTCTATGTATCTTTTCACTCTTATCAGAAAATTGGGCCAAAAACGCGCCTTCCTTTCATGGTAAGATGTGACAATAGCTAAAAAATCGTATCACGTCTTGCCCGCAGGACATTTATGATCACAGAACAGTTAAAACAAGCAACTCGACTCATCAAAGAAGGCAAACGGGGGCAAGCTCGCAAGCTCATTCTGGCCGAGATTGAACGCGATCCAGATAACTTAACAACCTGGCTGTGGGCACTGGAAGTAGCTGCAAACGAAAAAGAAAAAAGGACAATAATACGAAAGATCCTCATTATCGATCCATTACACAAAGGAGCCCTCGCTTATCTAAGGAACTTGGATGAGCGATCGATCAGCGCCGATTCTCCCGAACGAGTGTCCCCAAATCGCCTGGAGGAAATATCTGAGCCGCCTTCCAGCAAAAAGAAATCCCTGATTGCCGGGCTGCTGAGCCTGGCCTTTGACTGGGCTTCTTCCCTGCCATCTGGTTGTGCTTGGTTGGCCATCTTTTTTGGTTTGATCGTGGGTGTATTCATCTACACTCGATTGAACACAAGCTTCTTCGGGCTGACTGGAACCAATTTCAACGACCTGGTAATCAGTAATTCCTACGAACTGATCTCTTCTGATGAACGCTATTGGGAAATCCAATTTGAAGGGATTGAGAAAACAAAATATTTGGGCACTGTCAGGCACGCCGCACCCATTCGGATCCAGGAGTTTGCCATTCTCACCCATGACATTTTGGTGACTACCGGGGAATTTTCCAATCCCGATATCGTTAACACCAGCGTCATCGATCATAAATATTTTTGGAAGTCACCTGACGTTAGCTCTCCCACCGGTTCAATAAATCTCATCCATGCTGTACCAGCCAATAAAAAAATCTTCCAACAACTGCTAGAAATCCGGAAGTGGGATACTGTTAAAATCACTGGGAGGGAAATCTTCACCATCAAAGCTTTCCAAAGTGACGAAACTTTCCTTGGTACCTGGACGGACCTGGGATGCAATACCTTGTTGGTAGAATCTGTTACTATCGTAAAAGGTACTGAGGAAAACTGAACCGTCATTTATGCCTATGCGCAAATCGCTTGCAAAGCTGATCTTATTACTCTGGTCCACAATAACACTGCTTATTGTAGGGATTTCCTACCTGCTTATCGCTGGAACAATCAAATTATCTCCCGCTTTTCCTTCCCCAACTTCTCAAGCTTCGCTGAATCCCACGGCTACTCCCTCACCTCTCCCCCCAACTAACACTCTTTTACCACCTTCCTCCACCTGCCTTCCCAGCGCCACGCCCTCCACGCCAACACCATCAGTCCCTCAACCTCTGGTGATTGGCTATTCCGTTGCAGACAGGCCGCTCGAAGTCTACCACTTCGGAAATGGACTGATCGAGAAAATGATTGTAGCAGGAATTCACGGAGGTTATGAGTGGAATACCATTGCCCTGGCTGACGAATTGATCGATTATTTGGGAACACATCCTGAAGTGATCCCGCCCGATCACACTCTCTACATACTTCGCGCCTTCAATCCTGATGGCTACGAGAGATCCTTATGGAGAAGCGGTCGGGCTAACGAGAATAATGTAGACCTCAACAGGAACTTTCCGTCTAACTGGCAGCCAGATTGGTCAAGGGCTGGGTGTTGGAACTATCTTCCAATTGAAGGGGGCAGTTCAGCTGCTTCAGAACCTGAGACTAAAGCCTTGATGTCTTTCATCAACTCACATGAAATCACTGCGTTGATCAGCTACCACAGCGCGGCGCTGGGAATTTTCGCGGGAGGCCAGCCTCCTGATCCGGGCTCTCTTTCCCTGGCGGAATCCGTGGCTGCTGTAAGCCAGTATCCCTATCCCCCCATCGATACAGGATGCGTCTTTACTGGACAATTCGTCGATTGGGTTTCAGATCAGGGTATCTCTGGAATCGATATTGAGCTTTCCAACCACACGGATACGGATTTTGAGATCAACCTGGCCGTTCTTAGTGTATTCCTTGATTGGTCTCCCTCTGAATAAAATCCTGCTCCATTAACTTCTGAATCTTGGGAGGGAAAATCCTTTGAGTTGTCCGAGCTCTATTTTCCCCGATCCTGCCGCACAGACATGCGCGCCAAAGAAAAGGATCAAACTGCTAATATAGATCCACAACAATATCGCCACTACCGCACTTAGCGATCCAAATATCACCTCGTATCTTGCAAATCCGCTAGCCAGATACCACTGGAATCCCATCGAAGCCACCCGCCAAACAATCGTAATGCCCAGAGCGCTGAAACTGGCTGCCTTGACGGGCACCCTCCCCATGGGGATGATACGGTACAGGCTGTAAAAAAACAGGAACGGTACGACCCAATATAAAACCCGGGCACCGTAATGCCACAATCGGGAACTGAAAAGCAGATCCAATCCAGGGACCGTCTCCTTATATTTCACCAAAGCGTTTAAAACCGTTGAAGATAGCATCAGCACGAATAACGCCAGAATCAGGAAAATCACCATTGCCAGCCCGAATAGACGTTTCTGAAAAAATGTTCTCCGTTCTGTTTTGGGCCAAGCGCTGGTGATATGGTGAACCATCATTGAGAACGCGTTAGATCCTGACCAGATGAAAAAAATAAAACTTAACAATCCGACTGAGTTTCGGACAATGAGGATGCGATTAATATTCACTTCAACAAATTTTTGGGAAACGGGGATCACACTGATTACAAGTTGGGTCACCCGTGCGCTGGCCTCGGCGCTGTCCACAAAATAAGAAACGATAGTCACCAGCACGATCAAAAGTGGAAAAAATGAAAACAAAGTGTAATAGGCCATCCCGGCGGCGCCACGCGCACCACCCTCCCGCCCAAAGCTTGCGATAGCCCCGCGCAGTATCAGCACTATTTTCGCAAATATCCTCTTTAATCTGGAGACTATGATTGAGATGTTCATTTTCTTTTTATAAATAGCCTATCGTTTGCCAAAAAACGATTACCTATTCTACCATGATACTTTTCTCTCACTAGCCAGATCCACCTACAATAAAATGAAAATGAGCCTGCAAATCTTTCGTTTTCCAGGCTCATTTTCAGTCAGTCCTTTGAGGATCAGGACCAAAATTCTTCAATATGAAGCGTTCCTGGTTCTTTTCGGGTGTGTCTAGTATAACCTTTCTCTAGCAGCCAATTAGTGACATTTTCCACCATTTTCGGGTTTCCACACAGGAAAATATGGGTTTTTATTGGATCAATATCAATCCCTGTTTCTGATTTGAGGATGCCCGCATCCAGCAGCTCACCGATCCACATCTTATAGCCATTCCAGGTCTCGTCCGCCTCGGGTAAGGTTGGAATATAGGTGAAGTTGGGGAAGGCGTTTTCCAAGAAAGACAATTCGCTGAAATATCCCAGGTCCCACTGTTTCGCCGCTCCCTGAATAATTGCCATCTTTGATTCAGGTCTTGATGCTAGATAGGACCGCAGGAAGCTGAGATATGGAGCCAAGCCAGTTCCAGTGGCAATCATGATGATATCGCTATTGGGAGGTGTTTCCGCCAATTTAAACACACCTACAATCCTTTTACTGACAAATAACCGCTCCCCGGGTTGAAGATTAAAAAGTCTTGGCGTCAATTGGCCTGATTTAACTAGAGAGATATAAAATTCAAGCTGAGATAGCTGGGTGGTTGCAGAAGCAATAGAATAAGGCCGCTGAACGAGTTTATCCGGTTTAACAGGGTCAGTTTCCGGTGTAGAGTTAGGAGATCTGTCTTCCCGCCCATAAAGGCCAAGCAAGGTATATTGACCGGCGCTGAACTCTTCTCGCGGCTCATCGGTATTGACTCGTAATGTCATTATGTCCGGCCTGAGCAGGATTTTTCCCACTACAGTCGCGTTATACTTTGATTCTGACATCAGGACTCCTCATGTTTCTAGCACTATCTTGCACTGGTAAAGTTAGGCTTTTGTTATATTGCTGTCGCGCCTACAGGAACAGGCCTTTTTTAAAAATGACCAAAAGGCATATCAGTCCTTCAAATTGAGAATATCTTCGAAAGTATTATGGTTTTTTCGTAAAAGCGACGCCAACCAACCCTGCACCGGTGTGAACGGATAAACCAGGCGTCAATCCGGTTATTGGAATGAATGCGGGACAGGGCAAAGCTGATCGGAGCAATTTCTCGAATTCCTCTACCATGTCCATTGCGGCGACGTGCAAAATATAGATATTTTCAATCTCCCCTTCGCCCAAACTTTCCACAGACAACTCCAGCACACGTGTCCAGGCTTTCCTTTTTGTACGCACCTTTTCTAGTAGGTCCAGCTTTCCATCCAGAATTGTTAAGATCGGTTTAATGCTGAGCATGCTTGCCATCTCCGCGGTGAGATGACCAACCCGGCCGCTCAACGCCATAAATTTCAAGGTATCCAGTGCGGCATATAAATGGGTCCGGTCCCTTACGTCTACCACCGACTCTAGGATCTCCTCCGTGTTTCTGCCCTCTTTCGCCAGGCGGGCGGCTTCCAAGACCATAAAACCCTGTCCCATACTGATGCTCTCGGTATCAAACACAGTAATCTTTTTGTCCGGATGCAGGTCCTTGGCAGACACAGCAGACTGATAGGTCGCGCTCATGCCTGAACTGACAGTCAGGCAAATGATCTCGTCCGCTCCACTATCGAACGCCTGCTGGAACGCTTCAGAAAATACCCCTGGTGAGGGAGCTGCCGTCGTAGGCGGGATACCATCCCGCTCTACACGATCCACCAGGCCCTGGTCTGTGATATCAGAACACGCCTTGAGGATATCTTCGCCGAAGTGAATGGTGATGGGAACCTGTGTGATGTCAAACTTCTCCAAGTCCTCCGGTGGCAAACTTGTATCCGTATCAGAGATAATTGCAATCGACATAATTAATTCTCCTTAATAACGCGAGGTAAATAACCTACATTTTTTAACCACAGAACTATCCCCAGGTATACGATGCCTTTCCCCCTCCTTCAAAGTTGATATTACCATAATTCATCAGATTAGCATGGCCTGGATTCTGGGTTCTGGTATGATTCACTATAGAAAAACCATTTTCACTACGAGGTTGACATGCCGCTCCAAATTGGCATCATTGGACTTCCTAATGTGGGCAAAAGCACTCTATTTAATGTCCTCACACAGGCCCAGAATGCAGAAGTCGCCAATTATCCATTTTGCACAATCGAGCCCAATCAAGCGATCGTTCCAGTCCCCGATCCTCGACTGGATAAACTCGCGCAACTGGTTGGGGTGAGCAAATCCATCAAAACCACCATAGAATTTGTGGATATTGCTGGCCTGGTGAAAGGAGCCAGCAAGGGGGAAGGTTTGGGCAACCAATTTTTGGGACATATCCGCAATACGGATGCTTTACTGCATGTTGTGCGCTGCTTTGAAGACCCCAACGTAATCCACATCAACCCAACCCCTGATCCCCAGGAAGATATCGAGGAAATTGAATTGGAACTCATCCTGGCAGACCTTGAGCAAATCATAAACAAACTCGATAAGCTTTCCCACCAGGTCAAAGGGGATAAAAGCCTTGCACCTGCAGTGGAGATGGCAAGTCAAATCCAAGCACACCTGGAAGCAGGGTATCCGCTGGTTTCCTTTCCCGATATTGAAAATCCGGTATTTTCCACCCTAAACCAGGATTTGCGTTTCCTTACTGCCAAACCAGTAATTTTTGCAGCCAACATTGGAGAAGAATACCTCAACAGCGAGCACCCGGATCTAAAGATCATCAAGAAGATCTCTCAGGCGAGGAATTCGGAATTGGTGCAGATCAGCGCCCAGATAGAATCTGACCTGAACACACTCAGCCAGGCAGAAAGGGCTGATTACATGGCACTATCTGGTATCGAGAAAAGCGGATTGGATCTGGTAGTTCAGAAATGTTACCGGATCCTCGACCTGATCAGCTTTTTCACTTATAACGATGAACAAGCCCGGGCTTGGACCATCCAGAAAGGGACCAAAGCTCCCCAAGCTGCCGGAAAAATTCACACTGATTTCGAACGGGGATTCATCAAGGCAGAAGTCATTTCCTTCCCCACATTCGAAGCCTTTGGCAGCACCTTGGCCGCAAGGGAAGCAGGCAAACTTCAAACTCAAGGGAAAGAATATGTTGTCCAGGATGGGGACATCATCTACTTCAAATTTAACGTCTAACATTGGCAGAGGAGTGCAAAATGGGCCTTGATCAATTTGAAAAAGGGATCAGGAACGCAGTTCGCGTATGCATGAATGTAAAAATAGATGATCGGGTACTGGTTATATCCGATCAGAAAACCCTTGAAGTTGGTCAAGCCTTAGCGAATGAGGCTCAGGCCGTTGGGGCCCGATCCAAATTGCTAATACTGGAGGATTACGGCCCGCGGCCGATGACTGAAGTACCCGGCGAGTTGATAAACTCTCTGACTGACTTTACCCCTACAGTAACGTTTTTCGCCGCAGATGGCCAAGAAGGCGAGGTGAAAATGCGCATGGGGCTCTCAGTCAGGATCAAAGAGGTTTTTGCCAAAATGGATCAACCGCGTCCCCGGCATGGCCACATGATCGGTATCACTCCTGCCCTGATCAGGCAAGGCATGACCGCGGATTATCAACAAATCTACCAGCTCACCCATCAAGTCCTTGATCTTGTCAAGAACGCCGAAATTATCAAGGTCACCTCATCTCGGGGCTCTGACATCACAGTGGAGTTCAATCCTGCATATAACTGGATCCCCTGCCATGGCCTTTACCATCGAGCCGGTGATTGGGGAAACCTGCCAGAAGGAGAGGTCTTCACCTGCCCCAAGAACCTGAACGGGACACTGATTGTTGATGTCCTGGGGGATTATTTTTCGCCAAAATACGGGGTGCTTGACCATCCCCTGACGATCGAAGTTAAAGACAGCCTGGTCACTGACGTTCATTGCCAGGACCAATCATTAGCGGATGAATTCCTGGCCTATTTGAATTCCGCCAAGAATGGTCGGCGCGCCGGTGAATTCGCGATCGGCACGAACGTCGCCGTGGAGGAATTATCTGGCAACCTGCTGCAGGATGAAAAAATACCAGGTATTCATGTCGCCTTCGGTAATCCTTACGGCAATAAAACAGGCGCCGATTGGAAATCAGATGTCCATGTGGACGTTGTGCCGATTGGTTGCACTATCCAGGTGGACGGCAGAAAACTCATGGAAAATGGCAATTTCATCCTTCCGTAAAGGATTATGACTACTAATAAATTCGATTGCATAGTAATACCGGGAGGAGGATTATTAGGGGATGGCTCCCTTCCAGAATGGACTCGAGCCAGACTGGAAAAGGCGCTTGCAATCCATCAGCACGCTGAATGGATCATCACTCTTTCTGGGGGTACTGTCCATAAGCCGCCCCCAATAGATGGGGAAGGGTACCCGGTCTTTGAGTCCCGCAAAGCTGCCGAATTCTTGATAGAGTCCGGAATCCATCCCAGGCGCATCCTTACGGAAACAAGCTCCTACGACACGATTGGAAACGCCTATTTTGCCAGGGTACTCTTTTCTGATCCTATGACCTTGATCCGCTGCCATATCATCACTTCTGATTTTCATCTGCCGCGAACCGAAACGATCTTTCGCTGGGTTTATTCCCTCGCTCCAGCCCGCATGGAATATAAGCTCAGCTTTGAGGGTTCCTCAAATACCGGTTTATCCCCTTCGGTTCTCAAAGCCAGGCAGACGAGGGAGAAAAAAAGCCTCGAAAATCTGGGGCAGAAAATCCAAGATATAAGGTCATTAGCGGCATTCCAGTGCTGGTTGTATACAGAACACGCTGCTTATGCGGTCAGCGGGTTAAAAGAGCATCTGACAGAAGATGAATTGGACTCCTATTAAGTACATCAGCCCCCTGGTGAGCTTGTTTCTACTTCCGTTTACCCTCGTCAGATTTTTTTGCATATAAAATATTGCGGTGAATCACACGCGGCTTATCCCCGTCATGGATAAGGACTTCGGCTGGATGGGGGCGGTAACATAAGAATCTCACTTTTTGATACTTCGATCCTGATCTCTTCTCATTTGATTTTATATAGTAACCGCCATCGATTTCGCAGCTATCTGGCTGGATAAAATTCTCGTGTCCCATATGCAACTCCTGTCATAATCCACAAACAGAACGCTTGTTCTTTTTCAATATAACAGCAAGCTTAGATATCGCCAGGGTGAATTTTCAGATTATCCCCTAATCAACCCAAAGGAGTAGGTCAGATATTGACCGTTGCTGCGGATCCCGCCTTGCCCCTGCCCAGTTCCTTAAGGATCAATGCCACTAATATTGCCCCGATGACCAGTACCATCGCGTTGAGGTAAAACGGGGCAGCCTGACTGATATGATCATAGAGCCAGCCGCCTGCCAGGGGCCCCAGAGCAGATCCCAGGAAATACGAAAACGTATACAATCCATAACTTGTTCCCCGAATGTCTTTGCCGGCAATATCAGCGACAAATGCCCTTTCGGCCGGGACTGATATGGTGAACCCGATCGTTTCCAAGCACCATAGGGCAACCAGGGTGAGAACTACCTTCAGGTGTGGAATAGCCAGAGAGGCCAGTGCTCCAATTAATAGGCCGATGATCATGGGGACTTTTCTCCCCCAGCGATCAGTTATTTTTCCCATCCGCGAAGGTAAAAATGAGCTGATCAATGCCGCTGGCAAATAGGCAATCACCAGGAGATCGATGCCTGCTCCCAACCGATCCTGCAGAAATATTAATAATAAAGGCCAGACCATGGCCTGGGAGGCACCAGTCGCAAAAACGATGCCCATCAAAGCAAGCAATTGTTTGGAAATGGTTTTACCCCGAATTTCAGGTGAAATGTCAGCGGGCAGTGTTTCCCGGGTTCCTTTCCAGCCACATAAAAAAGCCATCAGGGCAGGAATTATAAACGCCAGAAAAAGCCAGAACCAGGTCTCCTGAAAGCTGATCTCAAAAAAACTCTGAAGCGCAAATATTCCCGCCAGGCCCAGGGTGGTGCCAATGATCGCTCCTCTGGACGAGGCTTCATCGATCGAACCAAACTCATAACCATGGGTGCTTGGCTCAGAAAGGTCTGCCAGCATTGTAAAGAGCGAGATCCATAAGAATGCTGAGCCGACACCTTGCAATAAGCGTCCTATCATCAACAGGAAAACTGAATCCGCCAAAGAAAACAAAAAGGTGGCAATCAAGTATCCGCCCAAACCAATCATCAAAAAAGGTTTTCTTCCCCAGCGATCCAAAGCCCGTCCCAGGAATGGACGGATAATAGCTGGCACAATCGAAAAGGCAGTGAACATGCCGCCGATCTCAACCGCGCTGGCGCCCAGTTCTTTCCCATAAATAGGCAGCAGGAAGCTCATCACGCCGAGAGGGAATGACATCCAGAAAACGGACCGCCATAAATTCATGATAGTGTTTCTGGATCGGCCTTCTCTTTCTTCGACCTTAACGTTATCTTGCTGCAATGACAATTCCCTTTGCTCCACTTGGTTTTTTCGGTCTATAATGGAAATAGTAACATGTTTTCGTAACATTAATTCGGGGGGGGTATTTCCATGAGTATTGCTGTTACCAGAACCAAAATACGTGTGCCTCGCAGGCGGGCCGACCTCCTGAGCAGGTCACGCCTGAACTCCGCCCTGGTTGATCTGCTCGATTACCCATTTACGCTCATCTCCGCGCCAGCGGGTTATGGAAAAACCTGCTTGATGATAGACTTGGCTCACATGGCTTCCTACCCAGCATGCTGGTACTCAATCGATCCACTCGATCAAGATCCAAAAAGATTCTTAGCCCATTTCATTCATGCCATCAAAATGGAATTTCCGGACTTCGGGAAGCCATCCCTGGATCTGCTGGACAACCTGACTGACCCGCTTAACCCACCGGATCAACTTATCACCACTCTCATTAATGATATCTACAATACGATCTCAGAAAACTTTGTGATCTTTTTGGACGATTACCATTTGCTGGAGGACCAACCTCACATCGACAGATTTATCAGCCGTTTCGGACAGCAAATGGATGAAAACGCCCATCTGGTCATGGCGTCTCGCAAGCTGTTTAATTTCCCTGATTTGCCGCTCTTGATTGGCCGCAAGCTGGTCAAAGGTGTCGATCAGGAGGACCTGGCCTTCCAATCCCAGGAACTGCGCGAATTTTTTCAGGAGAAACTCCAGCGATCCCTTTCAGAAAAGGATTCAGAGGAAATGATCGCAAACACAGCGGGATGGATCACTGGCCTGCTCTTGAAAAAGGAAAATCGGAACAGCTTGGTTCCCGAGCAAAACAAAGCCGCCAGCGTCACAGGCGCTAATCTCGATGATTATTTCGCTGAGCAAGTCTTTGAAATCCAACCCGCTCCGGTCAGGACCCAGATGTTAAAAACATCTCTTTTCGACGAATTTAACACATCCTTCTGCAATCAGGTTTTGGGAGAAGTGGAGAATATCAGTTGGCCCGATTTCCTGGAGGTCCTGACAGATCATAATTTATTTGTCGAGCAGGTGGAAGAGAACGGCGTCTGGGTCAGATACCATCATCTATTCAGGGATTTTCTTAACCACGAATTGGATAAGCGCCACCCGGGTGAAAAACAGCGCATCCTGAGCCGGCTGATAAAGGTTCATATTGGATCCCAAGCCTGGGAACAAGCCTTTGATGCCGCTCGACGGCTAGACGATGCCCACAAAATGGCTGAAGTGATTGATTTAGCCTTCAGCCCTTTATTCCACGCCGGGCGCATCAAGCTGCTGGCCAACTGGCTGGAGATCCTGCCAGAGGAAGGTTATTTAGCTTTTCCTATTTTATATTCATTAAAAGGTTTTTCATCCACGGAATTAGGAAATCCCTTTTTAGGACTATCGGAAATAAATAAAGCTATCAGTAATGAGAGAATATATTCTAATCCGAAATTTCTATCAAAATCTTTAGTATGGCGTTCTACAGCAAATAGAATCTTAGGAAATTACGATAAAGGCATTTCAGATAGCTTAGAAGCTATCAAAACTATTGCAAACGAAAAAGATTCACATAACATTAAAGCAGAAGCCTACAGAGAGCTAGGTTTAGGTTATGGAAGAATAGGCAATAACTCAGAAGCTCTAAAGTATTTACATAAATCATATAATGAATATAGTATTTGTAAGAAAACCAACAATTTAGCTCAAGTACAAGTGGATATTGGTCATATATTATTGAATATGGGAAAATTCCATAAAGCAGAAGGCGTATTTGTGGACACAATTCCCCACTGGGACCAACAAGGAAATAATACCCAAATAGCAATGATAATGAATAATCTGGCTTCCTTATCCACTCTAGCTGGAGATTTTCTGGAAGCTGCCGATTGGCTTAATCGAGGAGAAAGACACGCAAAACTGTCATCAAGCAGGAGGATGCGAGCGTATATTACAGCCAGTCGTGGTGATCTTGCCCAATCACTTAAATTATTTAATAGGAGCTTGGGTTACTATGACAAAGCAAAAGAATTATCAGAAAAAATACCAGATTCATTTTTACTAGTATATTTACAAATAGCAAAGTCTACTTGTTTACGCTGCCAAAACGAATTTACCCCCTCATTAGATATTCTCGAGAATCTAGAGGAGACCGTTTGTCAGGGAGCTTCCAAATTTGAACTCGGCCTGTGGCACCTTGAATGGGGCTTCACCCACCTGGCTCAAAACTCGCTGGTTACAGCGCTGGAAGCGTTCCAGGCTGCCAGGGAGATTTTTGCCGGTGAGAGCAGACCTCATGAGCAGTCCAAAGCCCTGCTGGGCTTATGCCTTGTGGCTGACGCCCAGGGCAAAAACAGACACCTCAAGGATTACCTGGACGAACTGCTGACAACCCTTTCTGAAGTAGAGACCCTTCAACCCCTGCTGCCGGAGTTCAGCCAGCAGCGCGAAGGGATCAAACGGATATTGTCTCACCTGCCAGGCCTGGACAAGCTTGAAAGCTGTTGGGATGAAATCAGCCGCTATCGGCAAGGTTTGCCTGAATTTCAGAAAAGAATTTATCCTAAGGCAGCCGCTGTATCCGAAATCCCCGGCCTGGAGATTCAAGCTTTCGGAGAAATCCGCGTTCGCCGGGCAGGGAAGAGGATCACAGCCTCGGAATGGATCCATCAAAAAACAGTCCGGGAACTCCTTTTTTTCCTCCTCTCCCATCCGCGGGGCGTGACCAAAGATCAGGTCGGACTTGCTTTCTGGCCCGACAGCTCACCCAGCCAGCTCAGCTGCCAATTCAAGAACGCGATTTACCGTCTGAGGCGTGCGCTCGGCGTGGAAAGCATCCTGTATCACCAGGAGACGCGCAGCTATTCCTTCAACTGGTCTGGCCGATATACATACGACGTGGATGAGTTCACAAATGCCCGCAAGCTGGCAGACAGCCTGCCCGGGGAGGAAGACCGCACGGAACACTTGCGCCGAGCCGTAGCATTTTACAAACACCCATTCGCCCCCCAACTGGAAGGTGTCTGGGCGGAGCCCATTCGCCGCAAGCTTTATCTTGCCTATGAACAAGCCCAACTGGAACTTGCCGCCTTCGACTTGAGGGCCGCAAACTACCCAGGCTGCAGGGACGCCTGCCTGGCGGTCCTGGAAATCGAGCCCTGCCAGGAAAAGGCCTATCAGCTCTGCATGGAGGCTTATTCAGGCATGAATGATCTTACTGAACTCCGTAGATTATTCATTAGTTGCGAAGAGAATTTTAATAAAAATCTCGGAATTAGACCATCAAATATTACTATCAATTTATATAAAGAATTATCATTAAAATAACATTTCTCCAATTAAGAGATAGGTTAGTAGCCATCTTAGTACGTTCATCTCCATTAGTATATCTTCATACTCATGTAAATATTGGAGGTGAAAAAGTGAATAAAATAACAAGCACTATTCTGAAACATCACTCTAATATTGTGCAAGTTATTCCGATTATCCTAATTAGCCTACTAAAACTAGTCATATTGAAAAACCCTGGGGCAACAGGCGGAACAGGAGGTTGGTAAATTTATATTCTTAAACTTTTATTGTCATTAACTAACAGAATACAAAGTACTCGTTCCTGAGTGACCCGTGCTAAAATTTGATTGACGCCCTGCATTCAACATAGGGGGGAATCCCAGAGAAATCAGACCCCTGGGATCTCTCACTTTCCAGGTCCGGAGTATCTCTTGAAACTTATTTCCAGCATCTTCTAAAATCGCGCAGAACACCGTCTTCACGCGCTCTGGCAATCGATCATCCAGTTCCTGCTTACGAGCTCGCTGTTGCCTGTCTTGGGGCAGGAGAAGCTCTCCTGAGCGCTTTTCTCTATCCCTTCACTCACCTTGCTGCTATCCCGTCCGATTTTTCCGGAACTCCTCCCCAGCTGACGGGGACAAGAAAAAGACGACCTAGACAATTCAAACATGTAATCTGGGATTGGAATGGCAAGCTGCTGGATGATCTGGATCTGTGCTTGAATGTCATTGCAATATGCTGATCACCAGGGATTTGCCCTTGATCTCCCGCGAGA
>Ga0164313_10001958_pt1 | contig 18492 bp, 9 predicted proteins | sample GuaBasSedimGuay4_FD_113735 | JGI IMG/M metagenome (GOLD analysis project Ga0164313, IMG submission 113735) | Subseafloor sediment microbial communities from Guaymas Basin, Gulf of California, Mexico - Guay4, Core 4569-4, 0-3 cm | ecosystem: Environmental > Aquatic > Marine > Hydrothermal vents >...
TCACTATCGTGTTCACGCCGGATGAATATTCCCGCTGGGAGGCCATGATCGGCCGCGGTGGCGGCCGGTCAAAGGAGGTAATGTTGCTGGAGGGAATGGCCCGTTTGAATGAGGAATCCGGAGGCAACGGACCCGCTGGGCCAGAGCATCTGATTATCATCCACGAGTGCCCAGTGTGTGGCAACGCCACACTCAACAATTCCCGCGGAAAGTTCCAAGTGGAGAAACCCCTGCTCGAAGTGGCCAGATGCGATGCCACCATTCAGAGCGAGGACGGCCGCCGCCGCTCAGTTATCCCACCCAGGCTCAGGCGGCAGGTCTTTGCCAGGGATCACAATCGCTGCCAATATCCCGGATGCCTGCATACAAGGTTCCTTCAGATTCACCACCGTGTCCCAGTTTCGCAAGGGGGACGAACGGAGTTGGATAACCTGGTGACGCTTTGTTCAAAGTGCCATCGCAGGCTTCATGCTGACGAGGCTGATTTGGAGCTCAAAGGCAGGGATCCTGTCCAATAATTGGGTTACTCCCAATGCCCAAAGCAAGTTCCGACAAAAGAAAAGAGCTTCGGCAGCATCAAGGCCATGTTCCGGTGACCCCATTTGCCATTTTATCCGAAAATCCGAGGTCAACTTCGGATTTCCTGACTTATCCTCAAACCCAGTCCAATCCCCTGCCAATTCACCATTTTTCACCCAACAGGTTGAGCTTGCCCCCGATCCGGGTTATCCTGTCCGGACCTGAATGTTCGTCCGGTCAGGCCCGGCTTTAGCCATAACAAACCAAAGAAACGAAACATCCACCCATGGCAGCTCACGCACCACCGACCAACTTCGTCCATCTGCACAACCATTCCGACTATTCCCTGCTCGACGGCGCCATGAAAACGGGGGTCATGGCCAAGCGCGCCGCCGATCTGGGCCAGCCCGCCCTGGCGCTGACCGATCACGGCAACATGTTCGGGGCCGTGGAATTCTACAAGGCCTGCGAGAAGGAAGGCATCAAGCCGATCATCGGCACCGAAGCCTATATCACCGGCGACCGCCACAACCGCACCAGCGACAAGCGCAACAAAAGCTACCACATGATCCTGCTGGCGAAAAACGCCGTGGGTTACAAGAATCTGGTCCGGCTCTCCAGCCAGGGATACCTCGAGGGTTTCTACTACCGGCCGCGCATCGACCGCGAGTTGCTCAGCCAGCACAGTGAAGGCATTATCGGCCTGTCGGCCTGCATGAGCGGCGAACCCAACTTCCATTTGAGAACGGGCAACGTGAAGGCCGCCGTCGAAGCGGCCGCCGCCTACCGGGACATTCTGGGCAAGGACAACTACTTCCTGGAAATCCAGAACCACGGCATCGAGGAAGAGGCCCGGATCCGGCAACTCATGCCCGAGGTGGCCAAGGAGACCGGGTGTCCGATCATCGCCACCAACGACTGCCACTTCCTGGATCGCGACCACCACGAGGCCCACGATATCCTGATGGCCCTGCAGACCGGCAAGACGCTCAATGATCCCAGCCGCTGGCGCAGCAACACGCCCGAGATCTACTTCAAATCCACCGAGGAAATGCTGGCTCTTTTTCAGGACTGGCCCGAAGCCGTGGAGAACACCCTGCGCGTGGCCGACATGGTGGACTTCAAGATGGAGCTGGGCAATCTGCTGCTGCCCGAGTTCCCTTTGCCGGATGGGTTTTCCAACCCCGACGAGTATGTCGAGCACCTGGCGCGCGAAGGTCTCAAGACCCGATACGACCAGCTGACTCCCGAAATCGAAGAACGATTGGCCTATGAACTGGGAGTCATCAAGCAGACGGGTTATGCCGGTTATTTCCTGATCGTCTGGGACTTCATCGACGCGGCGCGCCGCATGAATATTCCCGTGGGCCCGGGGCGGGGCAGCGCCGCCGGCAGCCTGGTCTGCTACTGCATGAGGATCACCGACATCGATCCCATTCGGCACCAGCTGCTGTTCGAACGTTTTTTGAATCCCGAGCGGATCTCGATGCCGGATATCGACGTGGATTTCTGCTACGAAAGGCGCGGTGACATCATCGATTACGTGGCCAACAAATACGGCCGCGAAAACGTTTCGCAGATCATCACCTTCGGGACCATGGCCGCCCGTGCGGTGATCAAGGACGTGGCCCGCGTCCTGGACTTCAGCTACCCCGAAAGCGATCGCATAAGTAAGATGGTGCCCGAGGAAATCGGCATCACCCTGCAGAAGGCCATCGATTCGGCGCCGGGCCTGAAGGACGTGCACAAGGAATCCGAAGATCACGCCAAGCTCATGCGCAACGCCATGGTCCTGGAGGGCTTCAACCGCAACACGGGCATCCACGCCGCGGGTGTCCTTATCACCCCTTCACCCCTCATCGAACACGCGCCCCTCTACAAGAGCACCAAGGGCGACATCACTGTTCAGTTCGACATGAACATGAGCGAGGCCCTGGGCCTGCTGAAGATGGATTTCCTGGGCCTGCGCACCCTGACGGTGATCGACAAGGCACTCAAATTGATCGCCGAAACCACCGGCACGCTCATGAAGGCCGAAGAGATTCCCACCGCCGATGCAGCCACCTACAAACTGCTGCAGGAGGGCCGTACCGTCGGCATCTTCCAACTGGAAAGCAGCGGCATGCAGGAGCTGGTGCGCAAGTTGGCGCCTACCGCCTATGACGACATCACCGCCATCTGTGCCCTTTACAGGCCGGGTCCCCTGGGTGCCGACATGGACAAGGTCTATGTCGAAAGGAAGCACGGACGACAAAAGGTGGAGTACAAGGACGCCTGTCTCGAGCCCATCCTGAAGGACACCTACGGCGTCATTCTTTACCAGGAACAGGTGATGCAGATCGCTTCGGCCATGGGCGGCTTCACCATGGGCCAGGCCGACACCCTGCGCAAGGCCATGGGCAAAAAGAAGCTCGACATGATGGCCGAACTGAAGGTCCAGTTCCTCGATGGCGCCAAGATCGGTGGCTACGACCTGCGCGTCGCGCAGGAAATCTACGAGGAGATGGAGTTTTTCGCGCAGTACGGCTTCAACAAGAGCCACAGTGCCGCCTACGCCTTGCTCTCCATCCAGACTGCCTGGCTGAAGGCTCATCATCCGGCCGAATTCATGGCCGCGACCATGAGCACCGAGATGCGCAAATCCGATCGCATCACCCAGCTCATCGACGAGGTCAAGGCCCTCGGGTTGGGCATTTGCCCACCGGACATCAACCAGCCGCGCAGCGAATTCGGCGTACGCGAAGGCGAAATCGTGTTTGGTATGGGGGCGGTCAAGGGGGTCGGCTCGGCGGCCATCGACGTAATCGCCGTTTGCCGCGCCGAACTGGATCGCGATTTCACCGATCTGTTCGATCTGTGCGAAAACGTGGATCTGCAAAAGGTCAACCGCAAGGTGATGGAAGGGCTGATCAACGCCGGGGCGATGGACAGGCTGCCTGGCCACCGCAGCCAGCTGTTGGCCAACCTGGACCGTTCCCTGGCGTTCGGGCAGCAGGCCGCCCGCGACCGGGCCGGGGGGCAGGCGTCACTTTTCGGCGGCACCGCCGTGGCCGAGGTTCTCAAACCCGTCCTGCAGGATTGTGCTCCATTCGATCCGCTGGTCAAACTGAGCAAGGAGCGCCGGGCGGTGGGATTTTTCCTGTCCGGACATCCGTTCCAGGAGTACGGCGAATTGATAGACAGCCTGCCCGTGGGAACCGCGGCCGGCGCCCACCAGAGGGGCGAAGGCGCCTGGGTCGATCTGGTTGGGGTTATCACCGCCCATACGAAACACCGAGACCGGCACAAACGCATGTATGCCCGGGCAAATTTCGAGGACACCAGCGGGGTCGTCAGCTTGACGGTCTACAACCGTTTATACGAAGAGGCCAAGGATCTGGTGGAAAGCGATTCGATCCTGGCGATCGGTGGCCGTGTCCAGGTGCGCAGCGACGGCAGCCGGGAAATCGTTGTGGACCGGATGACGCGGATCGACGAAATCCTGGGCACCTGGGTAAGGGACATCTTTCTGAAAATCGACCTCGACCGCGCGGGACGATCAGGTATGGAGGGGTTGGCCGGTCTGTTCGATGAATTCGGCGAACCCACCGCCATGCGTCCTTTGTGCGAAGAGGAGGAAGCCAAGGTCGCTCCCGCGGATACCAGCGAGGAAACCCTTGAGGGTGAGGATCCGGAATTTGCTCCGGAACCCCTGCTCGCCCGGCCGGTGCCCCTTGTCATATCCGTCGAGCGCGACGGAAAATCATGGCTCCTGAAATCCGCGGACAGGAAAATCGCCCTGACGCTGGACAGCCTGCGTCTGTTGCGCAAAGTTCCCGGCGCCGAAAAACTTCGTCTGCGGACGGTGCTGCCGGCGCCCATCGAACGAAAAAAACGCTTCATGGGCCGGGGATAGTTCGCACCCGCCAAGGAGATGACATGGGCTTCAAGACGATCAATCCCGCCTCCGGGGAAACCATCAGGACCTGGCAGACAATGGATTCCGCAAAGGTGTGGGAAATAGCGCGACTCACCCAGACTGCCTTTCGGAAATGGCGCGGACTGACCGTTGCCGAGCGTATTCCCCATTTCGAAAAACTGGCTGCCGTTCTGCGGGAGAACCAGGATGACTGGGCCGTCCTGATCACCACGGAAATGGGCAAACCGATTACCGAAGCCAGGGCTGAAATCGAGAAGTGCGCGTGGATGACCGAGGTGTACGCCGCCAACGCGGAGGCCTGGCTGGCCGACGAAAAGGTGGCCGTCGACGGCCGCAGCCACACTGTGATCTTCCAACCCCTGGGCGTGGTTTTTTCCATCATGCCGTGGAACTACCCCTTCTGGCAGGCGCTCCGTTTCGCGGTGCCGGGCCTGTTGGCCGGTAACGCCAGTCTTCTCAAGCACGCCAGCAATGTCACCGGTTGCGCTTTCGCCATCGAAGAGGCCTTTGTCAAAGCGGGTTTTCCCGCCGATGTGTTCCGGACCATCGTTCCCGACTACGAAACCGTATCTGATCTTATCGCTTCGGACATCGTGCAGGGTGTTTCCCTGACGGGCAGCACCGGGGTGGGACGACACATCGGGGCCGAAGCCGGCCGCAACCTGAAAAAGGTCGTGCTCGAACTGGGGGGCAGCGATCCGTTCATTGTTCTGGAAGACGCCGACATCGATTTCACCGCCCGGGGCGCTGTTGCCGGCCGCATGCTCACCGCCGGGCAGAGCTGCATCGCGTCGAAACGGTTCATCGTCGTCAGGGAAATTGCCGAGGCCTTTGCCGCGCGTTTTACCGAGCTGATGACCGAGCTGAAGGTTGGCGATCCCCGTGACGAGTCCACGCAGGTGGGTTCCCTGGTGAACCCGGCGGCCGTCACCGAACTGGAGGAGCAGTTGGCCCAGTCGGTAGCCCTTGGCGCCCGGATTTTGTGCGGGGGCCAAAAAATTCCCGGCCCCGGTTGTTTCTATCCGCCCACCGTGGTTACCGATACCCGCCCCGGAATGCGGTTGGTGGACGAAGAGGTGTTCGGTCCCATCGCACCGATCATCATCGTCAACGACGAGGCGGAAGCCGTAGCTTTGGCCAATGCCAGCGAATTCGGCCTGGGCGGCAGCGTGTGGACGCGGGATCTGGTTCGCGGGGAAAGATTGGCCCGGGAAGTGGACTCGGGCACCCTGTTTGTCAACAGCATCACCAAATCGGATCCGCGCATGCCCTTCGGTGGTGTCAAGAACAGTGGACTGGGGCGGGAATTGTCCCATTACGGCCTGAAGGAATTCGTGAACGTCAAAGGCATAAACGTCTATGACCATGGGTGATGGTCTGCACAGGCCCATAAATCTTGACACCGGCGGGTCGAAGTGCCTAAATCCCATATCCCTAAAGGCCCTCTGACCGCTGAAAGGCACCCTGATGGACTGGAAGAAAAAAGGACTCTGGCTCGATTTCGAATTACCAATTGTTGAGTTGGAAGAGCGTATCCAGACCCTGGAGGATTCCGCTTCGGTCCGCGGTGTCGACGTGGCGGATGATGTAAAGCGTCTGCGGGTCAAGGCCAGCAAGCTGGGCAAGGAGATATTCGCCAAACTCGAACCATGGCAGCGGGTACAGTTGGCTCGTCATCCGCGGCGGCCCACGACCAACGATTACATCCATTATATTTTCGATGATTTCATTGAGCTGCACGGCGACCGCATGTTCCGGGACGACGAGGCCATTGTCGCGGGCATGGCCAGTCTCGGTGACCGGCAGATCATGATCCTCGGCCACCAGAAGGGCCGGGACACAAAAAGCAATATCCGGCGAAATTTCGGTATGGCCCATCCCGAGGGATACCGCAAGGCCCTCCGTTTGATGGAAATGGCCGTGCGTTTCGACCGGCCCATCGTGACCTTCATCGACACCCCGGGCGCCTATCCCGGCGTGGGGGCCGAGGAACGCGGCCAAGCCGAGGCCATTGCCCGCAATCTGCGCGAGATGGCCGACATGCCCGTGCCGATCATCTGCATTGTCACCGGTGAGGGCGGCAGCGGGGGCGCGCTGGCCCTGGGTGTGGGCGACCGCATTTTCATGCTGGAAAATTCCATCTATTCGGTAATCAGCCCCGAAGGCTGTGCCGCCATCCTCTGGCGCGACGGCGCCAAAAGCAAGGAAGCGGCCAAGAACATGAAGCTGACGTCCAAAGACGCCGTCAAGCTGGGGGTGGTCGATCTCATCATCAACGAACCCGTGGGCGGCGCCCATCGCGACCACGAGGGGATGAGCCTGGAAATCAAACGGGTTATGCAGGACACCCTGGCCGATCTCGAAAGCATTTCCGCGCAGGATCTGCTCGACCAACGGCTCCAGAAATTCCTGGATATCGGTATATTTGAGGAATCCGGCAAGAGTTGAGCCCCGGTACCAGGCTCCGCAGGGTTGACTCGGTTGCGGAATTGTCGTATTATCCTCTTGCCAACCTCTTCGAAAAACCGAATTCTCACCTAAGCCGACCCGGTCATTCGTGGCGATGGGTCCGGTACCACTTTGCCCATCAGCTTGTCTGTTAACTTGTCTTTAAGCTGGTCTCTTGGCAAAGGCGTGTTTGCAACCTTTCCCGTTCGTATTACAATGCGCTCTTGAGCGCCCGTCAGTGTAGCGCGATGTCATCCTTTCAGGAGGCGATTAATGCTCGATCCGAAGTTGCTTGCCATTTTGGCCTGTCCGGTTTGCCGCGGATCCGTGGCTCCGGACGACGAGCATTCCTGGCTCTATTGCAAAACCTGCTCCGTCCGGTACCGGGTGGACGGGAACATTCCCATCATGCTTCCCGATGAGGCGGAAAAGGTTTCCGTCGCCGGCCAGGAAAAGGAGTAGGACGTCCATGTGCCTGTTCACCCATTTTGCCGCGGGCGCCCTGGCGGGCGGTGTGACGGGCAACGTCTATCTGGGCGCGGTCGCGGGTCTGGCTTCCCATGCTGTGCTGGATGTCATTCCCCACTACGACCATCCCGACTGGCGGGTTGAAATGCTGGGTGGGCTGTTGGGTCTTGTTTTACTGTTGTTGATGCCGTTTTCCAGTGGGCCGGCCGTGGTCGGAGGATTATTTGGAATGATTCCCGATCTGGAAAACCTGTTTCAAAAGTTGGGACGGATGGGTCGGGATAAATTCCTGTTTCCCACGCACACCGGTCTCTTGCCTCATGGCCGCGCGTTGGGTCCCAGGACTCTCGTATGGCAGGTGGCTATTTTTGTCGGCTGTTTTGTTGTCCTGGGCCTGGTCACGCCGGTTGCCGCCCAGGCTGCGGCCCCGGACCGTCAGACCGCGGAAATGGGAGCGCCTCGGGTTCGGCTCATTTCCTCGGGTTACGACAGGTCCCTGGTGCGGATCGATTTCCCTGTTCAGGTCCATCCGGCCGACTGGCACGCCCTCGCCGATGATGATCTGGTCTGGTCCCTGCCCCGCACGGTGGAAGATGAATTTTCCGAAAACCCGCGTCTGTCGCCTCCCCGGCTGAGCCTTTCACTGGCGGTTCCCACGCGGCAGTCCGTTTCGGCCAGGGTGGTCGACGTCGAATGGTGGCGTGAACCCCGGGAGGAGCTTGTCGAAGGTGACCTGGTGACCATGGGGCATCCCGGCGTTTACCGATCGGTTCCCCTGGTGGGCTGCCTTGTCGCTCTCGGCGCCAAGGGCGGCGTGTTGTCGGGCATCACCGTGGAAATCATGCACCGGTCCAGCGGGGCCGTGCGCAGGCAGCTGGGATTGGGTCGTGATTATGAGGCCAGCGGTCAATCTGATCCCTGGCAGGAAACCATGCCCGCGGGCATCCTCAACCCGGAATTGTATCGCACCTTGTCGCGAGGTGGCCGGCAGGCGGACCTGACGGCCAGACGCACGGACAAGGCGCAGCCTTTTGATCCATTTGCCCTGACCAGCCATTGGGTCAAACTCGACCTCACCCGCAGCGGCCTGTATCGGCTGACGGGGCAGGATCTGCTCATCTACGGCGTTCCCACCAGCGACATCGATCCTGATAAACTACGCCTTTATCGGGGTGGGGGGCTGGCCCTGGACGCGGATGCCGGCGTGCCTGATTCACTCCAAAGCGAACGCATCGGCTTGAACGAAGTAGGGATCGAGGTCCTGGACGGCAACGATGGCGAGTGGAATCTGGATGATGAAATTCGGTTTTACGGAGTTCCTTCCAGCGCCTGGCTGGACCGGCTCGATCCAACCGCCGACCGGGAATCGCATTACGATCACAATTTCGCCGACCACGCCACCTACTGGTTGACCTGGGAGTCCGCCTCGACGGAGTCGCCCCTGCCCGGGTTACCCAAACGCGCGGCAGCCTTCGACGCCGTTCCCACCGGAGGCGAGTTGGTGGCCACGACCCTGTTGCGCCTGCATCAGGAGCGTCAGGTACGCGACACCGCCGGGTATTTCGTCGACAATTGGTCGTGGGACAATACCATTACTTCTTCGCGACCGGAGTCCTTCACTCTGCGAACGCCCGTGCCAGGGTCCAGTGCGCGTTTTGTGATCGACATTGCCGGGGTTTATCCCCGGACATTATGGGCCTACCAGTTCGAAGCCGCGGGCTGGCTCAACGACGACCAGGCCAACCAGGGTACGGTTTCCTTCAGCAGGGCCGCCCAGAATGATTCCCTGCGCCTGCGGATTTTCGGTGAGACCCAGTCCGTCAAGGACGGCCTGAACCGGATCACCCTGCAGAACATCAACAATAACGTGGGAGAGAGTACGCAGCCCATTGCCCTGGACAGTTATGATATTTTTTATTGGGCGGGCCTGGATCTGACCAACCGGCCCGGCCAACTGGAATTCGCCCACTGGGGAGATCATGTGGCCGCCCCCGGTACCGCGGTGGATCTTCAACTGACGACGCCCGCTGGGGTGACGCCCCTGCTGTGGGATGTGTCGGACCCCGCCGCCCCTGTGCTTCTTGCGGGGACCGCCGCTGTCGGTCCTCCTTCCACCGTGACCTACGGCATGATCCGGGAACCGGCCACCGATCGGCATTTTGCAGCGGCGGTTCCGGCCGACCTGATGAAGGTGGACCTGGGCCGGCGCACGATTCCCGTCCCGTTGCGCGGTCGGTCCGTGGATGTCGACTACATCGTTGTTTATCCGCCGGTCTTTGCGGGCCCCGCCCAGGATCTGGCCGATTTCCATTCGACCTTCCTGCCTGGGGTGGAAGCACCCCGTGCGATCAGTGTTTCGGCCAACGATATCTACGATAACTTCTCCGGCGGCCAGAAGGACGTCCACGCCATCCGGAATTACCTCAAGTTCGTATATGAACAAAGCGGGCACCGCCTGAGGTTCGTTTGCTTCCTCGGAAATACCAGCAGGGATTTCCGCTACTACAAGGATCCCGATCCCCAGGAAGAACTCTACGACTTCCTGCCTACCGTGACCCGTACCAGCTTCCCCGGTTTCCCTTCTTCATGGGGCGATCTGCCCTACGCGTCGGATGATGGGCTGGTGTCCTTCGAAACAGGCAGCTGGGCCCTTCCTGATCTGCCCGACCTTACTTGTGGGCGCCTGTCCGCCACCGATGTTGCCGAAGCCCAGGATCTGGTTGACCGGGCCATTCGGTATTCGAGCAGTCCCGAAACCGGGCTATGGCGCAACCGGGTTCTGTTCACCGCCGACGACTGCGTAAGGTACACCTCCTGGCCCAATGAGCTTTTTAGCGAGGACAAACATACCGTGCAGGCCGAATTCCTTACCAACAACTATTTGCCTGCTTCCCTCGATGTGGAAAAGGTTTTCGGGGTAGCTTACGAATTTCCGCCCCAGTCCCGCGTCAAACCCCAGATGAGGGCGGACATCAACAGTGAAATCAGCCGGGGCGCCACAATTTTCTACTATGTCGGCCACGGTGCCGAGGACAACCTGGCCGATGAACAGGTGTTCCAATCCCGTGACATTTCCAATCTGACCAACGGTATGAAGCGTCCCATCTTCATGGCGTTCAGTTGCGATGTGGGGGTATTCGACAGTCCCAGCCAACTCTCCATGGCCGAACAGTTCCTTCTGGCGGAGAGTGGTGGGGGAATCGGCTCCATCTGCGCGAGTCAGGTGAGTTTCATTACTCCGAACGAAAAACTGTCCAACGCCTATTTTGCCAACCTATTCCCGGGGCGTCATGTCCAGTCGACGGTCACTCCTGCCGAAGCACTGATGCTGGCCAAAAACACCTTCGTTACCAGCAGGGCGAATTCCCAGCGCTACAACTTTTTTGGGGACCCGGGGATGCGAATGCCCAATCCGGTGGACGATCTGACCTATGCGGCTGCCAGCCTCGACACCCTGAAGGCGGGGGTGCTGCAGGCCGCCGTCGTCAATGCCACCGGGGGCAAGTTCCTCTTCGGATCCGGGGATTACTACGAACTGCAGGTGCATGATACGAGATTTGACCAGGCGTACGTCAATTCGCGGAGGCTCGTCGAAGTCGAGCCCGGTGTATGGGAGGAAAAACTGAGTTGGAATTCCTTCGTGGTCTCGGGTTCCCCTGTTTTCCTGGGTACTGGAAATGCCGGGACCGGAGACCTGAAGGTCGAATTCAAGGTGCCCAGCAAGATCAGGTACGGCGATGAAGCCCGCGTGCGTATGGTTGTGGGCAATCGTGACGATATGCATTCCACCGTTCAGTTTATGCCGTCGGTACCTTCGTCGACCGGTCCCACCGATGACATTATCGGACCGCAAATCGGCCTGGCTTTCGAGGACGACCGGTTCAAGGTAACCAAAGGCACGCCCTTGAACGCGATGCTGGCCGATACCAGCGGCATCGCCATTCTGGGGACCACCCCGGGTAATTCGCTGTTGATGGAGTTCGATAATTCGGGATTCATGACCGATGTCACCGGTTCCTTCGCCTACGACCCCAACAGCTATGTCCAGGGGCGCCTGTCCATTCCGTTGCCCGGTGATATCAGTATGGGGCCACATCTGGTGGCGTTGCATGCCAGCGACGTCCTGGGTAATGTTGGCACCGACACCCTCAGTTTCGAAGTGGCTCCCAAAGGTGTGGCGGAGATCGACAAGATCACCCTTTTCCCTAATCCCACCGCCGGACCTTGCCGATTAATCTTTGAACTGAGCGATCCGATGGATATCCAGTGGGAAATCTATACCCTGGCCGGGAACAGGCTTAAAACCATCCGGGAGAATTTCACCCAGGCGGGTCCACGCATCCTGGAGTGGGATGGACGCGATACTCAGGGCGATGAAATCGCCAACGGAACCTATCTTTTTGTTTTGAGAGGTCTTGGCGGTGGAAGCCAGGGCAGGGATATAACCAGGACGGGCAAGCTCGTCATCATGCGGTAAAACCGCCGCTGCCCGGCTTCTCGGAGCCGGCGGTGTCAACATAACCGGAGGTATTCGGAAATGAGAAGGATCTTTGTGGTGGCCGCCTTGGCTGCGGTTCTCGTCATGGGCATTGCGGGAGCGGCTTTGGCCGGCTCCGGCGCCGGCGCCATCAACCTCAGTTTTCCAATCGGCGCCCGTTACAACGCCCTCGGGGAAGCCGGCACGGCTCTTTCGCAGGATGCGACGGCCATGTGGTGGAACGCCGGCGGACTCGCCTTCCTGCCGCAGCGTCCCAAGGACCATGATCTGCATATCATGCAGTCGAGCCTGGCCGAAGGTCTGGCCGACGATATCGGACTGTACTGGGTAGGCTATGCCGCCCCGATGGGATCCACCGGGGCCTTCGGCGTCTATTTCAACTACCTGGACATGGGTGACCAGCAGGCCACCGATGAAAATGGTGATCCCAAGGGTCTTTTCAGTTCCTACATGTTTGCCATCGGCGCCAACTACAGTGTCCGTGTCACGCAGAATGTGGGCGTCGGCCTGGGTATCAAATATTTCCGGGACAAGCTTTCCGATGATTCGGTGATCCAGGATCCCCAGGGCGGTGGCAGCGGTGACAGCTTCGGCGTGGATCTGGGCTTGTTGTGGAAGATTCCGTCCATCCGGTCGAACATCGGTTTTGCCGTGGCCAACCTGGGTCCGGACATCAAGCACGTGGATGCCGACCAGAGTGATCCCATGCCGCGCAAGGCAACCGTTGGTATCGCCTTCAGCATGTATCACAGCGAGTTCATGGGGCTGCTGCTGGTGGCCGACTATCTGGCGCCCCTGTACAAGTGGGACAGCGACAAGGAAGACTACGGATTCGGGCTGGACACGGGCCAGGAGGAATTTGGTTACGGTGTGGAGTGGAACTATCTGCGCTCCCTGTATGTGAGGTTCGGTTACAAGAGCGCCTCCTATGGTGATATCCGCGACACGACCTTCGGGTTCGGCGTGGACATGGATCGCTGGGTGGGTCAGGCGATCACCTTCGACTTCGCTTCGGTTCCGCAGGCCCGAGGACTGCCCAAGGTCAGCAGGTTGTCCTTCGGTTACCGTTTTTAGAATAGGCTGCCAAACCTACCCCCCTGATTGAGGAGAAAGGCCTTGCAGCCTGGGAATTCCATGGGTGACCGGTCAAGCCGGTTCCCGTTCGTCAAAAAGTCCATGGTCGCCGGGTTCGTGCTCGTCACGATCCTTGCGGCCGGCATGGTCCCCTGCCGAGCCGTTGAACAGCCCGGCAGTTACAATCACATTCCGGCCAGACGCTGGTCCGCCGAGGATATTCGCGCCCTGCCTGACGGCCCGCAACGTATCGAGCGGGAACTCCGGCGCCAGGGTGAATATTCACGCCGCTGGAACATCATTCATGATCTGGTGGGGAAGCAGCACCTTTCCACCAAGAGCCGTGATCTGTTGCGCTCGCGTGGTCTCGGCCAGGCCTTGCTGAACAAGTCCGCCGTGGGGATCCAGTCCCCGTTGGGCGCCCAGGCCCAGGACGACACCTTGCGGGTCCTGATCATTCGCATCGGTTTTGAGACCAACCGCGATCCCCATTTGACCACCATCGATCCCGGCGGTGATTTTGTCCTGGAACCCCTGACCGATCCCCAGCCCCTGGAAGTTGATCCGCCACCCCGGAACAAGGCTTTTTTCGAATCCCATCTGCAGGGTCTCTCGGAATATTACCGGTTCATGTCCGGTGGCAGGTTGCATATCGAAGGCAGGGTCCTGCCCGAAGAAAGCGACGCGAGTTACAAGTTGACCGACGTCGCGGATTACGGTCCGGGCGCGGGCAACTTCTGGACCCTGGAAAGTCTGGAACGCCTGGTGCAGGACATCATGGTCAAGGCCGACCAGGAAACCCAGGCCGACGGCAGTGCCAATCTGGCGGATTACGGCGACAGCAATCCTTTCGGTTACATCATTTTTGTTCATGCCGGCAGCGACTGGCAAAGTGATGTCAACGGTGATTCGCCCAACGATATCCCGACCTTTTTCGTGACCCTGGGCGAGCCGGTCAACCTTGTCGGCACAACTCCCGACGGCGAGCCTGGAAAACTGAGCGAGTGCTCGATCATTCCCGAAACAACTAACACGGATGATTTTCCCGGGAGTATCGCGGCCGCATTCTACCACGAGTTCGGTCATGCCCTGGGTCTTCCGGATGTCTATAGCACCACCACCGGTCTGCCTTCGGTGGGTATCTGGGACCTGATGGATTCGGGGACCAACCTGCCGGTGGCCATGGGCACCGTGGTGGCTCCCGGAGACACCTTCGTGATCTATCCCACGGGTGTCTTGCCGCCTTCGATTTCCGCCTGGAACAAGTGGTTTCTCGGTTGGCTGGAGATGGGAGAATTCGATGGGCGCACGGACGATTACCTGCTTCCTCCGGTGGGTGTCCTGCAGGATGATTATTATAAGTATCCTCCGTTGACCCAATTCAATAAAGGCGATCCCCAGGCCTATCGGGCCGGGATTTCACCGCGGGAGTGGTTCCTGCTGGAAAACCGCTGGGTGCCGTTCACCGTCGGTGAAACGCCCTACGACGATATCCGCTTCGAAAGGGATGAGGCCACCGGAGTTATTCTTTACCTGGCCGGCCAGCGTCTGGGTGGCTGGGAAAATTCCGGTCTGTACGATTTTTTCATGCCGCCGGGAGGGATTCTGGTCTGGCATGTGAACAACGACAGGATCGAGGCCAATCTGCCGGACAATACGATCAACGCCTTCAACGACGGGTTGAAGCTGATCGAAGCCGACGGCATTCAGGATATCGGGGTGCTCGAATCCTACGTTATCGGGTGGTACGGTTCCTACCTCGATCCCTTCGGAGGGTCCGACCCGTACGGAAATCCGACGGGTTTCGAAAACCTCTACACGTCCGGATTCCCTTCGAGCCGCAATTTCGACCGTTCCTGGTCGGGGCTGTCACTGAGCGAAATCGGCCCGCGAACAGGGTTTTCTTCCGCGGTGATGAAATTCAAGGGGAACCAGGGATCCGTCGGAAAGGGATTCCCCTATGAAGTCCCACCAATCGGGGAAATCGAAGCTCTGGGGTCGGGAGTGGCACCGGGGCCAAGGGGCATTGTCCCCGAATCCCTGACTCCCGTGACTCTTTCAAACGGCAGCCTGCAGATATTGATCTATGCCGACGCGGCCCCCGCTGACACGAGCGGCAACGGTTTTCGCGCCACTCTCTACCATCGTTGGGCTGACGGTTTGAAACGGTGGACCGATTTGCCTGGCCGGCCCGAAGGCGCCTTCCAGCACATGGGGGCCCCCCTGATGGGAGCGCCCTTCCTGCAGGACAGGGCCGACGGGGACGTGAACCTGGTCTGGGGCACGGCCGATGGTCAGGTCGGGGTTACCCATCTGCCTCAATTCGCAACTCCCGCGGCCGTGCTTCCCCTGATGATCGGGGATAATCTGGCCGGCGGTCCGGTCCCATTGCTCTGGCAGACGGACGACCACCGGATTCTGTGCCCTGTTAATCCCAACACGCTGATTCTTCTTCCAGGTTCTGGAATTTCCGTCATTGATTCCCTGAAAATATCGGATTCCCAGGGCAGTCCGGTTGATGGCCTGAAACTCGCGACGCCCCTGCCCGGCAGTGGGGATACCGATATGGTCCCCGTTTTTTCCGTTGAGGGCCTTCACCTGGTGCGCCAGAACGAGAATGGTCTGGAGGCGGAGCCGGATTTATTTCCCTACGCCCGTTCCACCGGCGATTTGCCGCTCTGGACGACGGTTGTGCAGATGGAGGATGGGTCCCGGATTTTTGCCATCGATGCGGAAGGTGAAATGGGCACCTGGAGTGTTGGGCCTGACGGTTCGGTGACCGAACTGGGTTCCGTGCTGAAGCTGGATGAGCCCCTCGTGACCCAGCCCGCCGTCGCCGATGTTGATGGTGACGGGTTCGACGATCTGGTTCTGGCTACCGGGAAGCGAATCCTGGCCTTCCGGCCGGACGGCGTGGCCCTGCGCGGTTACCCGGTTCGATTGTATGACCTGTTTCCGCTTCCGGACACGACCCGTATCGCCGGCCCTCTCGTGGTGGCCGACGGAACCGGTGACGGGGTCAACGAAGTCTATTTCAATACCGATGGTGGACATCTGGTGGGGCTGAGCGCCTCGGGCCGCCTTTTGCCTGAATTGCCGATGCGCTGGGGCGACAGCAGGACCGGTGCCTTGGCGGTCGGTGGTCCGGACGACGCCCGGGTACTGTGGTTGGTATCCACCGGCGGCTACACCGGACCTCCGCTCGACCGGCAGTTCGTGAACGGCAGGGTGACGGGATCCGGCCTGGCCAATACGCAGGTCGAGGATTCCAGGACCAGCGAATGGCGCGGCTCCGGCGGCGGTTCCTACCGGCGTGGATCCGCGGGAACGGCCAAAAACCTGGGATCGGTCGCTCCCTTTGCCGCGGAAACCGATCGGGTGATTCTTTACCCCAATCCCGTAAACTCCGATGAAGTGACCGTCCGGTTCTACAGCGTCGGCAGCCGTGCCGCCCGCATCTCCCTGTATAACCTTCAGGGGGAAAGGGTGGTCCAGGCGGAAATCCCGGTCACGCAGGATTCCATCAACGAATTCCTGCTGCCGATTCCGGGCCTTGCCAGTGGATTGTACCTGGCCCGATTGGAATACGATGCCGTCAGTGGTATCGAGATCAGAACTTTGACCCTGGCGGTTGAAAAATGACCGCCGGTTTTTTTCTGGAGGATAAAATGCCTTTCCAAGCTAAATTGGGAATGATCGTCCTGGGATCCGTTCTTGTCTGCAACCTGTGCTCGGTTCCGGTCCTGGCCCAGTCTCCGGGCACCGAGAGGATGGCTTGGCTGCTCAATCGCGACAGTCTGGAAACCCTGGCCCTGACCGGCCAGCGTTTTGAGCAGGGTGAGATCGGTGGGGGCGGGGGTTCCCTCGAAGTCACGGAATTTTCCGAACCAACCGGAAAAAAGAAAAGCGGTTGGCCGGTCCTGTTTTCCCTGATACTTCCGGGTGCCGGCGAGGCTTCCATGGGTTACAAGCGCGGTTATGTCATGATGGCCGCCGACATCTTCGCCTGGACCCAGGTCTCCAGATACCACAGTGACGGCGGGGACCTCAAGGATGAGTACATTGCCTATGCCGATGACCATTACAGCGATGAGCTGCTCCTCGAAGCCTACAAGGATGTCAGCAGTGACCTTGACCGGGTGGATGAGGGCGACACCTACTTCGGCACCATCATCGGTGAATTCAACTTCAACACCCTGGATGATCTGCACAATCTGCCCTTGTATGTGACCAAGGAAGACGACTTTCGCGAGTACTATGAAAACCTCGGCAAGTGGGACCAGTTCATCTTTGGCTGGGATGATTATTCACGGGCCAGCGATCCCACGAATCCCGACGCTCCCGCTGGATATGATCCGACACTGACCCGGGCGGATCTCCAACACCCCTGGGTTTCCAAAAACAGGGAAACCTACCGTCTGATGAGGGACGCCTCCAACGACGCCTACAAAAAGAGGGACCGCTGGCTGTACGTGAACATCGGTCTGCGTGTGTTCAGTGTTATCCAGTCGGCCTATCTCTCGGGTCTGCTGGGCGGCGAACCCGGCGAAGAACTGGAAGTTGCCGGTCACAAGGTCCAGGTCTTTGCCCAGCCAGGCGGTTGGGACAAGGGGGCCCTGGCCGCTTCGGTGTCGTTTTAAGCGCGTTGTTTGACCATTTTTCCAATACCCCTGGCCAATCTAGGAGGCCGATGTTGAAGGATTTTGCAGGCAGAAAACGGATGAGCGTTCAGATTTTGGCCCTGGCTGCCATGGTGCTGGCCGTTTCCGTGGCGCCATCGTCGGGTCAGGCCCAGGACGTTCTTTTTTCCGGGGATGATTTTCTGCGCTCCGAATACCTGATCCTCGGGGCCCGCACGGGTTTGGCCTTCGATCAGGTCGGTGGCGACGGCCTGAGCGATGAATTCGGGGGCGGCGCCGCCGTCGAAGAGGAAAAGGAGGAGGTCCAGGGGCCTTCCCACACCGGAGACAAGGTCAAGGCGGGGTTGCTGTCGGCCGTCCTTCCTGGCGCGGGCCAGTTCTACAACGGTCAAAAGTCCAAGGCCTATATCATGGGAGGGGTCGAAGTGGCCATCTGGACCGCCTACTTCGTTTTCGATGCCCAGGGCGACGCGCGTATGGAGTCGGCGGAGGAATGGGCGGGTATCTACGCCGGAACGCGCGGGGATCACGAAAATTCCTACTGGCAGAATGTCGGTCATTATATGGACAGCGACGTCTACAACGAATCACGGTTGCGCGAGGCCCGGGCTCTCCAGGAAGCGCCCTCCGGCCTGATCGGCAGCGGCGAGGCCTGGCAATGGGTCAACGAGGACCGTAAGGACGGTTATTCCAAATTGCGGGCCGACGGCAACAGCGCCTACGACCGCCGCGACTTCATGATACTTTTCGCGGTGGTCAACCGCGCGGTGTCGGTGGTCGACGCTGTTCTCAACGCCGGCAAGTCGGATGGGGTCCTGGAAACGGAAGTCCTGGGTATGAATATCGGCCTGGAGATGCTGCCTTCCTTCACCGATCCCGGCGCGCGCTGGGTCGTGTCTAGGAGTTTCTGATGTTGTTTTCCCTGA
>Ga0164313_10001959_pt1 | contig 18485 bp, 18 predicted proteins | sample GuaBasSedimGuay4_FD_113735 | JGI IMG/M metagenome (GOLD analysis project Ga0164313, IMG submission 113735) | Subseafloor sediment microbial communities from Guaymas Basin, Gulf of California, Mexico - Guay4, Core 4569-4, 0-3 cm | ecosystem: Environmental > Aquatic > Marine > Hydrothermal vents...
CTCCTGTCAAAGCCATATTTTAAATCTCCTTTAATAGGGCATCCAATATTTGCTAATTGACACCTGATCTGATGGTGGCGACCGGTTTCCAAATCAATTTCGAGTAAGTAATAGCTGTTTAATTCTTTAATGATCTTGTAGTGCAGCACTGCTTTTTTTGCACCTTCAGCTTCGTTATTAAAAGAAGTAGATTTATTGTTTTTCGGGTTCTTTTTAAGATAATTTATAAGCGTATCTTTTTCCTTTTTCGGTTTGTTCTTTACAATTGCCCAATAGGTTTTGTCGATTTTTTTCTCTCTTAGCATTTTATTCAATCGCTCAAGAGCTTTTGATGTTTTAGAAAAAATAACAATACCACTTGTTGGTCTGTCCAAGCGATGAACAACTCCCAAAAATACCTTACCGGGTTTGTTGTATTTATCCTTGATATACTCTTTTACAACATCACTCAGGGGTTTGTCCCCTGTTTTATCTCCTTGTACAATATCGCCAATTCGTTTATTAATAATAATAATGTGATTGTCTTCGTACAAAATCTGTAGATTTTCTTTGGTACTGCGCATTATTTCTAATTAATGTGTAAAAATACAAATTATTTGCCCTTAATTATTGGAGAGTAAAAGAGTATTGCCTATGTGACTCAAGTCACATAAAAATAGAGTTTTAGGGTTAAACGATTACTTAATTTTGTAGTCTAAAGAAGTACTTAATAAATTTAAAATTATGAGACCAATAATGTATGTAATAGCGACTATCCTGATTTTAGGATGTAATGATTCCAATGATGAAATTGATCCTGGAGAATCTTTATCTCAGGAAGAAATAGATGATTTGCAATTTTTGAAGGAAGAAGAAAAGTTAGCCCGAGATGTTTACTTATTTTCTTATGACCTATATAATGAGCAAATATTTAAAAATATTTCAAATAGTGAGCAGTCACATATCAATAGCGCAGGGGTAATTTTGGAAAAATATGACATTGAAGATCTGTCGTTAGAGGAAAGAGGTGAATTTACTAACGATATTTTACAAGAACTGTATAATGATCTAACAGATTTAGCCTCAACATCATTAGAAAATGCGTTAATTGCAGGTGCGACCATAGAGGATCTGGATATTAATGATTTGAATAATTTTATTATTAATACAGATCATGAAGACATCAGAGATATGTATGAAAAATTAAATTGTGGTTCAAGAAATCATTTAAGGGGCTTTACTAATAATTTAGGAAATCTGGGCGTATCTTACGATCCTCAATTTCTCACTATAGAGGAGTACAATGATATTCTGAACGGTTCTCATGAACAGTGTAATAATTGAATTAAGAGATTATGAAAAAACATTTAATTCTTATTTTTTTGATCTCAGGACTATTCTTTTCGTGTAATGAAAAAAAGAAAGATCTGACCCAGTCAGATTCTAATAATCCTGTTAAACAAAGCAACAAAGAATCTGAGGCATACGAATTAATGAAAACCCAATGTTATATTTGTCATAGCATTAGTTCGGCATCTCATGATGAGATAATTGCACCTCCTATGGCAGCTGTTAAAATGAGATATTCCAGAACTTACAGAACTAAAGAAAGCTTTGTGGAAGCAATTACGACCTGGGCAACAGATCCTAAATTGGAAAATGCATTAATGAGAGGGGCCATCAATCAATTTAATGTTATGCCAAAGCAAGTTTTTAAGAAAGAGGATCTTGAAAAAATTGCCTTGTATATATACGAGAATGAACTGGAAGTACCCGAGTGGTTTGCGGAGCATGAAAAAGAAATGCATGGGAATAGAGGAGGAATGGGAAAGAATAAATAATTCAGGTATTTTATAGAATGGGGATAGCTTTTTTTATTCAAAATCCTTGGCAATATCAATATTTACCTGTTCAATAAATTTCAAAACATCTTCCTTGCCCATAGATGTTTCAGAAGAAGTTACAAAATGTGTTGGAACGGATTCCCATGTTTCAAGAATTTTATTTCTGTAATTCACCAAATGTTGCTGGAGTTTTATTTTAGGGATTTTATCCGCTTTTGTAAAAACAATGCAAAATGCAATTTGATTTTCGCCTAGAAACTGCATAAAATCTAAATCAATTTTTTGGGGTTCGTGACGAGAATCTACTAGTACAAATGAGCATACCAGCTGTTTGCGTTGTAAAAAATAATCTTTAATGAATCTTTGAAAAGATTGCCTTTTGGATTTAGAAACTTTAGCATAACCATAACCCGGCAAATCGACCAGAAACCAAGTGTCATTGATCAAAAAATGATTAATTAATTGTGTTTTCCCTGGTTTGCCAGAAATTTTCGCCAACTTTTTATGGTTGGTCAGCATATTAATTAAGGAAGATTTACCAACATTGGAGCGTCCTATAAAGGCGTATTCCGGTAATTTGTCTTTTGGACATTTGGATACATCTGTATTACTAATGACAAATTTGGCAGATTTTATTTTCATTTGCAACAGGTAAAAATGTGTTATTCACAGGCCTATTTCAATTGCTTTTGAAATATTTTATTAGCCAAGTTTCAAGAATTTCGTCAAATTTATCAGGATGTTCCATCATAGGGGCATGACCGCATTTGTCAATCCAGTGCAATTCGGAGTTAGGTAAGAGGGTGTGAAACTCTTCGGCTACATCAGGTGGTGTAACATTGTCATTTTTCCCCCAAATCAAACAGGTGGTCACGGTCATATTGGGTAATTCGTTGCGCATATTATGTCTGATCGCACTTTTTGCTATGGCCAATGTCCTGATAACTTTATGTCTGTTATTTATGGTTTCAAATACTTCATCCACTATTTCTTGGGTCGCCATATTAGGATCGTAGAAAACATCCTCCGCCTTTTTTTTTATATATTCATAATCACCACGTTTTGGATAACTACCACCCATGGCATTTTCGTATAATCCTGAACTTCCCGTAAGTACCAAACCAATCACATTGTCAGGATTTAAGTTCGTGTGGTAGAGTGCGATGTGCCCCCCAAGCGAATTGCCTAAAAGGATATACTTATCTATTCCAACATGCTTGACGAATTTTTTTAAAAACTTAGAAACATTTTTAATATTGGTTTTCAGTAAAGGGAGTGAATATATTGGAAGTTCCGGCATTAAAACACGGAAACCTAAATTTGAAAAATGGTCGAAGGTTTTGTCAAAATTACTTAGGTTACCCATTAAACCGTGCAAAATAATTAATGGAGTTCCTTCACCGGATTCTAGGTAATTATATTGTCCCTCTTTTTTAAGAGAATATTTCATTAAAAATGACTGTTATTAAGCGAGTTGTTAGTTTAATTATTTTGGTTGAAAATACTAATTTTCTGTATATAACTTCAAATATTTTTTAATAAATAAATACCCGTCACTGTAAAAACCTGTAAACCAATACAATAATATTTCAAAAAGAAAGTTATTAACAAAGTGGTAAAAAATGGGTAAAAGTGGTAATTTTCTCTATATTTGTCATGGAAATTCATAATTATAGCAAGTAAGTGGTAAATCTGATAGGTACATATGAGTGTAAAGCCGATGCAAAAGGTCGTCTTATGTTGCCTTCTGCAATCAAAAAACAGCTGTCAGGTGTCTTACAGAGTGGATTTGTTTTAAAGCGGTCAGTATTTCAGCCCTGTTTGGAGTTGTACCCTATTGAAGAATGGAATGTGCTCATGGAGAAAGTTAACAAGCTCAACAGGTTTGTAAAGAAAAACAATGATTTTATTAGAAGATTTACAGCTGGAGTAAAGATCATCGAACTGGATGTTTCCGGAAGAATGTTGATTCCGAAGGATTTACATTCGTTTGCAGGAATTTCCAAGGAGGTTGTTTTGTCTTCTTCAGTAAATATTATTGAGATTTGGGATAAGAATAAATATGAGACAGCGATTGATGAAGCTACGATCGATTTTGCCGAATTAGCCGAAGAGGTTATGGGTAATATAAATGATGGCGGCGATGAAATATCATAATCCTGTTTTGCTCTTTGAAAGTATTGATGGTCTGGATATCAAACCGGATGGCATTTATGTAGATGTAACTTTTGGTGGAGGTGGTCACTCGAGGGAGATTCTGAATAGGTTGGGTGAAAAAGGGAGGCTATTTGCCTTTGATCAGGATGAAGATGCAAGAGGGAATGCAATTGACGATGATAGATTTGTTTTGATAGGTGAAAATTTTAGTTATATCAAAAGGTTTTTAAGATTTTATGGCGTAAAAAAAGTTCATGGAATCCTTGCAGATCTGGGAGTGTCGTCACATCAGTTCGATGAACCGGAAAGGGGATTTGCTACACGTTTTGAAGCTGATCTTGATATGAGAATGAATAGAAAAAATGCATTATCTGCATTTGAAGTTGTAAATCACTATGGAGAAGAAGAGCTTGGTAATGTGCTTTATCAGTTTGGCGAACTGCGGAATGCCAGGGCGCTGGCTTCTCAAATTGTCAAGTCGAGAGAGGGGCAGGAAATTAAAACCAGTTTTGAATTGAAGGAGGTTCTGCAAAGGTTTTTACCTAAAAATAGAGAGCATAAAATTTTAGCTCAAATTTTTCAGGCCATTCGAATAGAAGTCAATCAAGAAATGGAAATGTTGAAAGAGTTTCTTTTGCAAGTACCTGATTTATTGATGAATGATGGTAGGCTTAGTGTAATTTCTTATCATTCACTGGAAGATAGATTGGTAAAACGATTTATTCAAAATGGAAAATTTGAAGGGGAACCGGAAAAAGATTTTTATGGGAATATAAGTGTTCCTTTAAAAAAAATCGGAAAATTAATTATACCGTCACCGGATGAAATAAAAGAAAATAACAGAGCACGAAGTGCAAAATTGAGAGTCGCAATAAAAGTTTAATCGTTGAAATTGTAGTATTAAATGTCAAAAGTCAAGCAAAAGTTCTATAACATCTTAAAAGGCAAATTTCTTGTTGATGAGGATGCTCAAAAGAATTGGGGCTTTATTCTGTTCCTAACAGTTTTAGCATTATTCATGATTTCCAGTTCGCACCGTATTGATAGAAAAGTGCAAAGAATTGCTGAACTGAATAAAGATAAAAGAGAGTTAAGAGCACAATTTGTTGGAACAAAATCAGACTTGATGAAATTAAAAATGGAATCGAGTATTTCAATAAAAATGAAAGAATTAGGATTGTATGCCTCTCAAACACCACCCATTAAAATTAAAGTCATTACAAGAAATTAATCATGCCAATAACTAAAAAACAAATTTTGAACCGGATGTATTTATTTACAGGGTTTATGTTTTTAATTGCTATAGCCATAGGCTATAACCTTGTGCGGATTGAATTTATTGATGGGGAAAAGTACAGACGTTTGGCGGAAGAGGGAACGGTAAAAACTTTTGAAATTCCGGCTAACAGAGGTAATGTTTATACATCAGATGGTAGTTTACTTGCTACCTCTATTACAAAATATGATATCCGTATGGATGCGGTTACAGTTTCTGATGCAAACTTTGAACAAGGGATCAATGGATTATCTGTATCTCTTTCAGAAGTATTAGGTAAAAGCTCAAGTTACTACGAGAACAAAATTAGAAAAGCTCGTGTGAATAAAAATAGATATTTGTTTATAACAAGAAATCTGAACTATAATGACTATCAGAAGTATAAAGAGTTTCCAATTTTTAATTTAGGAACCTATGGTGGGGGGTTTATAGTGGAGCAAAGAACGGTCAGGGAACACCCTATCGGCAAGATTGCCGAACGTGCGGTGGGTTATGACGATTACCGGGGCAGAGTTGGTATAGAAGGTAGTTTTTATGAGTATTTAAGGGGGAAAAGTGGGCAGAGATTGAAGCAAAAAATTGCAAAGGGACAATGGAAGCCGCTAAATGACAATAATGAAATTGAGCCAATTGACGGAAGGGATATTATTACTACAATCGATTTGAACATTCAGGATATTGCACATCATACATTGTTGCAGCAACTTGAAAAGTTTGAAGCTGATCATGGATCAGTAGTTGTAATGGAGACGAAAACCGGTGAAATAAGAGCAATTTCCAATTTGGGAAGAACATCAAAGGGCACTTACTATGAACAAAGAAATTATGCGGTATACGAATCGCATGAACCCGGTTCAACATTCAAATTAATGAGCATGATCGTAGCCTTGGAAGATAAGGTTATTGATACATCGACTATTGTGGATACAGAAAACGGAGTGATTACTTTTTATAAGCGTAAAGTACGTGATTCACATTATGGAGGATATGGTAAGATTTCGGCAGCAAGGGTGTTAGAGGTCTCTTCGAACGTTGGAATAGTAAAGATAATCAATGATAACTACGGTGACAATCCTGAAAAATTTGTTCAGGGTCTTAGAAGAATGAGTATTGGGAAGAAAATTGGATTGCCCATCAAGGGGGAGGGTAGTCCAATTATTCCTGATCCCAAGAATAAAAAAGTTTGGAACGGATTGTCATTGCCATGGATGGCTTATGGTTATGGGGTCTCTCTAACGCCGTTACAAACCTTGACTTTTTATAATGCAATTGCAAATAATGGTGTAATGGTCAAGCCGAGATTTGTAAAGGAGATCCGGACACAAAATAACGTTGTTACAAAGTTTGAAAATGAAATTATCAATCCTCAAGTGTGCTCTCAACAAACTATTGATTATGTAAAGGAGATGATGTCCAATGTTGTCAAAAGAGGAACAGCAGAAAATATTTATGACAAGAATTTTTCCATGGCAGGGAAAACTGGTACGTGTCAAACAGATTACTGGAAAGGAGAGACACAATATATATCATCTTTTGCAGGATATTTCCCGGCAGAGAATCCGAAGTATTCTTGTATTGTCGTCATCCACAAACCCAATAAAAAAATTGGTTACTATGGAAATATTGTTGCTGCTCCCGTCTTTAAAAAAATAGCTCATAAAATTTATTCGGATACTCCGGTTCAGGATAAGGTGAAGCTTCAATCTCAATTTGCCATGGTAAATACAAAATATGACAACTATTACAAAATGGCAAATACGGCCTACAAAACTGTTCCAAATGTAAAAAATATGCCGGGAATGGATGCAGTTTCATTACTTGAAAATATGGGATTCATTGTGAACTTTAAAGGATTCGGCAAAGTAAAATCACAATCTATTCAGCCTGGAGACGAATTAAAACGTGGGGAAATAATAACCCTGGAACTATCTTAATGAAGCATTGGATAACTTGAAGAATTTAAAAGACATATTGTACAGAGTGGCCGTTGATTCCATAATTGGGACCACAGATTTACCTATCGACCGTGTTGCATTTGATTCTCGAAGAACGGAGGTTAATTCTTTGTTTGTTGCTCAAAAAGGACTGCTGTTTGATGGAAATGAATTTATTGAGAAGGCTATTGAAAATGGATCGGTGGCAATTATCTGTGAGAAGTTTCCGGAAAGAACAAACATAAATGTCACCTATATAAGAGTTCGAGATACTAATGAAGCATTGGCAATAATAGCTTCCAATTTTTATGGGAATCCTTCCGAAAAATTGAAGCTTGTGGGAGTTACAGGTACAAATGGTAAAACTACCATTGCCACGTTATTGTATAAATTATTCAGGAAATATGGCTATAAGGTTGGGCTATTATCCACTATAAAAATAATGATCGATGATAAGGAACAGGAAACAAGCCATACAACACCTGACTCTGTTACTGTAAACAAGGCATTGGCTAAAATGGTAAAAGAAGATGTTGAATTTTGTTTTATGGAAGTTAGCTCTCATGGAATTCATCAGAAACGAACCGCCGGATTAAATTTTGAAGGAGGAATATTTACCAATTTAACACATGATCATTTGGATTATCACAATTCTTTTTCGGAATACAGAGATGTCAAGAAATCTTTTTTTGACAACTTGCCAAAATCAGCGTTCGCATTGGTAAATATTGACGATAAGAATGGTGCGGTTATGCTTCAAAACACCAAGGCCAAAAAATACACTTACGCTTTAAAAACTATAGCCGATTTTAAATTAAAAATTTTAGAAAATCAATTTGGAGGCTTGTTACTCAACATCGATAATCAGGAAGTTTGGGTTAAACTAATAGGCGCTTTTAATGCATATAATTTATTGGCAATATATGCTACTTCAGAATTGCTAGGTCTCGAGAAATTAGAAATTTTACGCTTACTGAGTGAGTTGGAAAATGTAGATGGAAGATTTCAACATGCTGTTTCAACAAGTGGTGTCAATTCGATTGTTGATTATGCCCATACACCGGATGCGCTAAAAAATGTTTTAGAAACTATTAATGCAATTCGTAGCTATAATGAGCAGGTAATAACTGTTGTTGGATGCGGCGGAGACAGAGATAGGACGAAAAGACCAAAAATGGGACATATTGCCTCTGTATTGAGTAACCAGGTTGTATTTACTTCGGATAACCCGCGTAGTGAAGACCCTGAGCAAATTATAAAGGAAGTGGAAAAAGGTGTTGCACCGGAAAACTTCAAAAAAACTATTTCTATAACCGATAGAAAGCAGGCTATAAAAACAGCATGTAAGCTGGCGGTAAGTGGAGATATAATTCTGATTGCAGGTAAAGGACATGAAACCTATCAGATAATTGGAAGTGTAAAATCTGATTTTGATGATTTTAAAATTGTAAACGAAATACTAGAAGAATTAAATAAATAACTTGTAAATGCTTTACTACCTATTTGAATACTTAGGAAATGAATACGGCCTCCCCGGAGCCGGTTTATTCCAGTACATTTCATTTAGATCTGCAATGGCCTTTGGGTTATCATTATTTATATCCACTATTTACGGAAGAAGAGTGATTGATAAATTAAGAAAATTGCAAGTAGGTGAGTCCGTAAGAGATCTTGGTTTAGCTGGTCAAAAAGAGAAATCAGGAACACCCACAATGGGAGGGATCATTATTATTATGGCTACAATAATACCTGTTCTTCTTTTTGCGAAATTAGACAATATTTATATTATCATATTGATAATCACTACGATATGGATGGGATTTATTGGTTTTGTAGATGATTATATTAAAGTTTTTAAAAAAAATAAGGAAGGATTAAAAGGACGATTTAAAATTATGGGTCAGGTGACTCTCGGAATTTTTGTCGGATCAATGTTATATTTTAATCCGGATGTCGTGGTAAAGGAAAAACAGATCACGGAGATTACAGAGCCTGCTTTAGAACAGATCAACCCTTCTAAAAATTTTAGCGAAGAGCACAAATCCACTAAAACAACTATTCCATTTGTAAAGAATAATGAATTTGATTATGTGGTATTGCTTGGTTGGATGGGAGATAAAGCAAAAGACTATGTATGGATCGTTTTTGTTTTGGTGGTAATATTTATAATCACAGCAGTATCAAACGGGGCAAATTTAACTGACGGAATTGATGGATTGGCTGCCGGTAGTTCGGCTATTATTGTTCTGGCTTTGGCTGTATTTGCATGGATCTCGGGTAATATTGTATTTGCCAATTATTTAAACGTAATGTATATCCCTAACTCCGGTGAAATGACAATTTTTATAAGTGCCTTTGTTGGGGGATTGGTTGGCTTTCTTTGGTACAATACCTATCCGGCACAAGTATTTATGGGTGATACAGGGAGTTTAACCATAGGTGGAATAATTGCTGTTTTAGCGATTGCTGTTCGTAAAGAATTATTAATTCCAATTTTGGCTGGAATATTTTTGGTAGAGAACATATCTGTAATGATGCAGGTCTCCTATTTCAAATATACCCGCAAAAAATATGGAGAAGGCAGGCGTATTTTTTTAATGTCGCCATTACATCATCACTATCAGAAAAAAGGATATCACGAAAGTAAAATAGTAACGAGATTTTGGATCGTAGGAATTTTATTGGCGGTGATATCAATATTAACATTGAAAGTAAGATAATCAATAACAATTAAACCAATTATAAATGAGTATTTCATCTTTTGCTTTACAGACTAATTTTAACGTTAAAAATGCGATGGCCAATAGTACTTTGTCAGATTTGATGAAAGTGCGAAATCAAACCATCAGGGATAGTTTATCAGATTTTGAAAACGAAGAACATCGTTTAGAAAATGTACTTCGAATAAATGGCGTACAATACATAAATGATTCTAAATCTGTAAATGTAAATTCAACTTACTATACCTTGAATTGTATCGATGTTCCTACAGTTTGGATCGTAGGAGGCGTAGATAAGGGCAATGATTACGAGTCGCTCTTACCACTGGTAAACGAAAAGGTAAAGGCTATAATTTGTCTTGGATATGACAATGAAAAAATTATTGAGGCCTTTGGAAATATCGTTGAATTTATGATTGAAACGCCTAGTATTGACGAAGCTGTAAAAATAGCATATAAACTTACAGAACACGGTGAAACAGTAGTTTTATCGCCGGCCTGTGCAAGTTATGATATGTTTGAAAATTATAAAGACAGAGGTGATCAATTTAAGAATGCCGTAAGACATTTGTAATTCTTAAAAGAAAGATGAGATAAAAATATGACAAAATTTGTGCAAAATATAAAAGGAGATAAAACTGTTTGGGCCATCATTGCGGTATTGGCTTTATTTTCTTTTCTTCCGGTGTATAGTGCCAGCACAAATTTAGTTTATGTTGCTGGTAAGGGTACTACTATAGGATATTTGTTAAAACATGCGATACTCCTGCTGTTAGGTTTTGTAATTGTTTTTGCAACACATAAAATTCCCTATCGATATTTTAGCGGTTTGTCGGTGTTGATGATTCCTGTTGTGATACTATTATTGGTATTTACGCTCACCCAGGGCACGGTTATCAATGGTGCCAACGCAAGCAGATGGATTCAAATTCCTTTTGTGGGAATTGGATTTCAGACATCCACCCTGGCATCGGTTGTTCTGATGATGTACGTTTCTAGATATCTGGCCAGGAACAAAGAAAAACAAATAATTTTTAAGGAAAGTTTGCTGTATTTGTGGTTGCCCGTTGGGTTGGTGTTGGTCTTTATTTTACCTGCGAATTTTTCTACGACGGCAATTACTTTTTCCATGATAATTCTCCTGGTTTTTTTAGGAGGCTATCCAATGAAAAATATTTTTATAATCTTGGGTATAGGAGTTTTGGCCTTGACACTTTTTGTTCTATCGGTGAAAGCATTTCCGGATACATTAAAAAATAGCAGGATCAATACCTGGTCAAGTAGAGTGGAGAATTATATCTCTGGAAATGCAGAGGATAATTATCAGGCAGAAAAAGCTAAAATTGCGATAGCGTCAGGCGAAATTTATGGTAGAGGACCGGGGAAAAGTGTGCAGAAAAATTTTTTACCACAATCATCTTCCGACTTTATTTATGCAATTATTGGAGAAGAATTTGGGTTTATAGGTGCCATTTCCATCATTTTAATCTATCTCCTTTTGCTTTTTAGAATTGTCATAATCGCTACTAAAACCAAGACTATATTCGGAACATTACTAGTTCTGGGTGTAGGTTTCCCTATAATTTTTCAAGCCCTTATAAATATGGCCGTTGCAGTTGGGCTATTTCCGGTTACCGGACAGCCCTTACCTCTGCTTAGTACGGGAGGCACATCTATTTGGATGACGTGCTTCGCTATTGGAATAATATTAAGTGTTAGTGCGTCAAACGGTGAAGAGGTATTAAATAATAACAATAAAGAGCAGTTAGAAAACCCATTGGATATTTTACATGAAGCGATCGGTTAATATATTATTGAGTGGAGGAGGAACGGGTGGACATATCTATCCGGCAGTTGCTATTGCGAACGAATTAAAGCATAGAAACCCGAATGCGAATTTTTTGTTCGTGGGGGCGAATGATAGAATGGAAATGGAAAAAGTGCCACAGGCAGGGTATAAAATAAAAGGTCTCAATATTTCAGGTTTTCAAAGGAGATTAACAGCGAAGAATTTGACTTTTCCATTCAAATTGTTGCAAAGTCTGTATAGGGCAAAAAATATAATAAAAAAGTTTAAACCAAATATAGTTATTGGAACTGGTGGATTTGCGTCCGGCCCGACCTTGTATATGGCAAACAGAAAAAATATTCCAAGCATAATTCAAGAGCAAAATTCCTATCCCGGAATAACAAATAAATTACTGGCGAAAAAGGTTCTTAAAATTTGTGTTGCTTACGATAATTTGGAAACCTATTTTCCTAAGGAAAAAATTGTCAAAACTGGTAATCCGGTACGACAAGATTTATTGGAAATTGGTAGCAAAAGAGAGGAAGCCATTAATTTTTATGATTTAGATAAGAGTAAAAGGACCATAGTAATTCTTGGAGGAAGCCTCGGGGCGAGGGTAATTAATCAAACAATTGAGAAAAATTTAGATCAAATTACAAAGAACAATGTTCAAATAATTTGGCAAACCGGTAAATTATATATTGAAGATTATAATAAATACAACAATAAGGAAGGGGTTCAGGTGCTCGCTTTTATTCAAAGAATGGATTTACTCTATGCCGCTGCTGATATTATTATTAGTAGGGCAGGAGCGGGCTCAATATCCGAATTATGTATCGTTGGTAAACCGGTAATTTTTATTCCATCTCCCAATGTTGCGGAGGATCATCAAACTAAAAACGCCCTTGCAATAACCAAGGAGGATGCGGCAATTATGATTAAGGAAAATGATTTAAAAAATTTTATGAAAATGTTGGAGGATCTGATAAAAGATGAGGCAAAGCAAGATCTTTTAAAAATTAATATAAAAAAAATGGCTTTGCCAAATGCAACAAGTCAGATTGTTGACGAAATAGAAAAAATAATTTTAAAATATTATATGCTAATTACTTTGGCAACTATGGCAATTTAATATATTAACGAGGGGGTTGATTGAAAATTGTCATAGTTTTTTTAAATAATTAAAAAAATAAGATAACCAATTGAAAAAGTACAGTTTACATATTAAATATTTATTAATGCTTTCGATCATAATCTTTCTTTTTGGTTTTGCGTCTCACAGAAATGTCAATAAAAAAGTAGAAGATGTGCAGGTGGTTTTTGAGAATGGCGAAAACCTTTTTATAAGTTATGATATAGTTAATAAGTTGTTAATACAAAATTTTAGCTCCGACCAAAATCAAACAAAAGAAAATATAAATTTGAATAATTTAGAAGAGTTTGTGCAATCTAACGAAATGATAGAAAATGCAGAGGTATTTCTAACAATTAAGGGGGATTTAGGAGTAATCGTCAGGCAGAGAACACCAGTTTTAAGAGTGGCAAATAGCACGGGATCATATTATTATGACAGCCAAGGAAAAAAAATGCCACTTTCCGAGAATTATTCAGCCAGAGTTCCCTTAACATCAAGTGATTTAAATATTAATAATTGCGACGATATAATTTGCTTGTCAAATAAAATTATAAGCGATGATTTTTTGCAAAAGCAAATTATAGGAATAAATCAAATTGAAACAAAAGGAACATATCAATTTGAGTTAAGAACACGATTGGGAAATCAGGTAGTAATTTTTGGAGATATGAAAAGAGTAGATGAGAAGATAAAAAAATTAAAAGTATTTTATCAAAAAGCAATTGAAGATAAGACTTTGGAAACCTATAGAACGATCAATTTAAAGTTTATCAATCAGGTGGTTTGTGCAAAATAGAATATTATGGAAGAAAATAACATAGCAGTTGGACTCGATATCGGAACTACAAAAATAGTTGCAATGGTTGGCAGACAGGATGCTTATGGAAAGATCGAAGTTCTTGGTACCGGCAAAGCAAAAAGTTTGGGAGTGCATAGAGGAGTTGTAAATAACATTACACAAACGATTCAGTCTATTCAACAAGCGGTTGACGAGGCGGAGAGCGCTTCCAATAAAAAAATTGAAACTGTTGTCGTTGGTATCGCCGGTCAGCATATTAGAAGTTTACATCACAGCGATTATATAACACGTGCGAATTCTGAAAAAGTTATTGATGAAGACGATATTGAACGTCTTGTAAACCAGGTCTATAAATTAGTAATGCTACCCGGTGAAGAGATAATTCATGTGTTACCTCAAGATTTTAAAGTTGATGGTCAGGCAGAAATAAAAACTCCTATTGGAATGTATGGGGGTAGATTAGAAGCTAATTTCCATGTAGTAGTAGGTCAAGTATCATCCATTAGAAATATTGGAAGATGTATAAAAAGTGCAGGTCTAGAATTAGGGAGTATTACTCTGGAACCACTGGCTTCTTCAGATGCGGTTTTGAGCCAGGAAGAAAAAGAAGCCGGTGTAGCTCTAATCGATATAGGAGGTGGCACAACGGATTTGGCAATTTTTAAGGATGGAATTATAAGGCATACAGCTGTGATTTCATTTGGAGGAAATGTGATTACTGAAGATATTAAAGAGGGGTGCTCAATAATTGAAAAACAGGCAGAGCTGTTAAAAACCAAATTTGGATCCGCATGGCCCGGAGAGAATAAGGACAATGAAATAGTTTCTATCCCCGGATTGAGGGGAAGAGATCCCAAAGAGATAACGCTCAAGAACCTTTCAAAGATTATCCATGCAAGGGTTATTGAGATTGTAGAACAAGTGTTTCTTGAAATAAAAAATTACGGTCACGAAGAGAGTAAGAAAAAACTAATCGCAGGAATCGTATTGACAGGAGGAGGAGCCCAATTGAAACATATAAAACAATTGGTAGAATATATCACCGGTATGGATACCAGAATTGGTTATCCGAATGAACATTTGGCAAGTAATTCAGATCCCGAATTGTCTAGCCCACAATTTGCCACGGTAATCGGATTGCTTATGAAGGGTATCGACGACAATAAGAAAAAATCAAGAATTGAAAAGCAAGAAGAAGTTAAATCAAAAACATCTCGCGCAGAGACCCTAAAGAAAAAATCAATATTTGATAAATGGGGAGAGAAATTTAGAGAATTTCTGGATAACGCAGAATAAAAAAGAAAAATTAGAAACAAATAAACAATACAAATTATACCCATGAAAGAATTTAGTAACATTTCATTTGACATGCCCCATAACAAGTCTAATATGATAAAAGTGATCGGAGTAGGTGGGGGTGGAAGCAATGCGGTTAATCATATGTTTAATAAAGGAATTAAAGGTGTAGATTTCGTTGTGTGTAATACTGACTCTCAGGCACTACAAAACAGTTCAGTACCTAATAAAATTCAGTTGGGAGCATCTCTGACAGAAGGCTTGGGAGCAGGTGCCAATCCCGAAATAGGTAAGGAGTCTGCAATGGAAAGCATAGAGGATATTAAAGCAATGCTTGATACCAATGCAAAGATGTTGTTTATTACTGTTGGCATGGGTGGAGGTACAGGATCGGGGGCAGCACCTGTAATTGCAAAAATTGCTAACGAACTGGGTATTTTAACAGTGGGGATTGTTACAATGCCATTCTCATTTGAGGGTAAAAAACGAAATGAGCAAGCACAAGAAGGAATTGAAAAACTTCGTAATCACGTAGATTCATTGGTTATAATTAACAATAATAAATTACGAGAGGTTTATGGTAATTTAGGATTCAAAGCAGGATTTTCAAAGGCGGATGAGGTACTGTCTACGGCAGCAGCAGGAATAGCAGAAGTGATAACACATCATTATACTCAAAATATTGATTTGAGAGATGCGAAGACAGTTTTATCTAATAGTGGAACTGCAATTATGGGGTCGGCATCGGCATCAGGATCAAACAGAGCTCAAAATGCCATTACAAAAGCATTGGATTCTCCGCTTTTAAATGATAACAAAATCGAAGGAGCGAAAAATGTTTTACTTTTGATAGTATCGGGTACATCAGAAGTTACGATTGATGAAATAGGAGAAATAAGTGATTATATACAATCAGAAGCGAAATCCAATGTCGATATAATCATGGGCGTTGGAGAGGATGAAACTTTAGGTGAAGCCATTTCTATCACAATAATAGCAACAGGATTTAATATAGATCAGCAAAATATTATTACAGAATCGGAAACCAGAAAAATAGTCCATGTTCTAAAGGAGGAAAATTTAGATAAAAAAAATATAAGACCTGTTCCGGTAGTTCCTGATGAACAGAAAGAAGTAAAAACATTTGTTTTAGAAGAAGAGCCTGAAGAGGTAATAATAGTGGATAAAGTAGAGGATATTAATGAGATAAAGGTGGTTTACGAAGATGTCAATGCTATTGAAGAAGAATTTGTCATTACTGATATAACCCCTGCAGAAGAAGATTCCGGTTTTGATGAAAAAGAAGAGGAAGATCAATTTTCATTTACATTCGATTTGCCTATTCCTAAGGAAATGAATGTAACGGAGGTAATCGATAAACCAGAGGGTATTATCAATATAAATGATATTGAAATTATTGGTTTGGAAGAAATTAAACCTGAACAGGTGGTTGATAGTAAACTGCGTCATAATTTGGAAGAAGAATTTGCACCGGAATTAAATACGCTGAAATCAATTTCCGATCATGAAAAAGCAGAAGATGAAAGCTTGGGTTTTGAACTTAAAATGGAGAAGAGAGAAATTGTAGAAAAGAAAACAAGTAAAGAAACGGATAAGAATTCGGGCGACATCTCTCCAATGAATCTGACAATAGCCGAATTAAAAAATAAAGCGGAAGATAGAAGACAAAAGATGAAAGAATTTAATTATAAATTCATCAATAAAATGAACCAAAATATTGATGACTCTGAAAGTCAGCCGGCATATAAAAGAATGGGTGTGTCGTTGACCGATGTTCCGCCATCTTCTGAAATGGATAGCGATCAATCGAGAACGACTCTGGGTATGGATGAGGATGATAATATCCAATTTCGATCGAATAATTCATTTTTACACGATAATGTTGATTAGTTTTTAGTTTTAGTTAGTGAAAATCCAGAACATGAACTGTTCTGGATTTTTTTTGATATTTTGGGTCGCATTAATAATATTTAAATACTTACCCTTTCGTATCTGCATAATAAGAATTCATAGGTGTCAATATTTTATCCACATTTCCTCCTTGGTGAAAAACACCAACGACGGCTGATTTTTCATACTTTAATATTCTTGTTACCCCATGCTATTTATTATATGGGTTCAGAAATTATCGTTATCTGATCCAAATTAAAGGCAATATATCCCTCAATTTTTTTTGTCCTTGGTAGCGATTTTTCATAACTCCAGGCCAAATAATCGCTTGTTGGATTTTCCTTAAAGTTCCAATAAGAAGCATCGCCTTTAATTGGACAATAACTTTTGCGTTTGGGCTCACTTACCAACGCTACTTTAATATCCTCTTTGGGAAAATAAAATACCGGATTGTAAACACTTTTTCCTACTTCTTTCAGGATCAAGGCATTTTTACTTTCGACTATTGTCTCATTCTTATATTTAATCGATAATTTTCTTGGATATGCATCAATTATTGCATAATGTAGTTTTTTTGTGTCTTCCATTGTATAATTCATTTATCAAATAATTCGTCTGTTATAAAACAGGATTATTAAGAACGTATTCTCTGTGTAATCCTTACAGAATTGGAGTTGTTTTGATCGAGGATAAATCAAATATATTAACGATGAAAAGTAGGAATGCACCTAGATCAATTATTCGTACGGTATTTTTTTTGAATGCCATGCAGAAAATTCCTTAAAAACTGATCTTTACATTGGCGATATTGTCGATGATTCGGGTTTCTAAAAAATGCGCTTAACTCGGGTTTGCTAATACGTAGTCCGGCTAGAGATATTGTTTTTATGATATCTTCATCCCTCATATTTAGGGCAATTTTCAATTTTCTAAGTTTAATATTATTATTTAAACGCTTTTCGGGTTCCATTTTCACCCCCTCTTTTAAGCCTCTTTTATCGTTGATTAAACCATTTAAAAAATAGGCAAGTTGATGATCTGATAATTCCCGATAGGCCGGATGGTCTTCTTTTCTTAACCAATCACTAACCTGTGATCGTGTGACATCAAGATCGGCCAGTGCAAATAGTTGTATCATTTTAGTATCGCTATAATCAAAGGCATAACGAATTTGACGAATTATATCATTATTGGTCATAAGAAATATTTAGTTAGATTTGTTTACCAAGATCTTCTCCATTTTAAAATCATCCATTATAAAACCCTCTCCAATATCAGTGATACTTGGTCCAATATTTTTGAAACCCATTTTTTCATAGGCTTTTATTGTTCTTGTATTGTATTTGTTCACCCCGAGATGTATTTTTGAAACCCCAAGTTCCTGTGTTTTACCCTCAACAAATGACATCGCCTTTTTCCCGATCTTTTTTCCTCTAAAATTGTGAAGTACATAGATCTTACTTAGAAACACAACATCTTTATCTTTATTAAAAGATAGATAACCCACATATTTTTTGTTATAATATATGATATAATAGGAAGAGCCATTTTTGATTTGATCTTTCATGCTCTCGACAGATTGGTATTTATCCAGCATATAATCTACCTGTTCCAAGCCAATAATTGGTATATAGTGCTCACGCCA
>Ga0164313_10001960_pt1 | contig 18483 bp, 15 predicted proteins | sample GuaBasSedimGuay4_FD_113735 | JGI IMG/M metagenome (GOLD analysis project Ga0164313, IMG submission 113735) | Subseafloor sediment microbial communities from Guaymas Basin, Gulf of California, Mexico - Guay4, Core 4569-4, 0-3 cm | ecosystem: Environmental > Aquatic > Marine > Hydrothermal vents...
CAAATAAATGAGCGTTGCTCATTTAAAATTCGTGATATTTTTACCTAATAAGATTACACGAAGAGAAAAATCTAAAGATTTTTCTAAAAATTAGTAGGCATTCGTGAAATTCGTGTCTCAAAAATGTAAGTATGAGTTTGCCCTGGGTGATCCGGTGTTATGATGGTACTTGAGAGCGATTTTTAATGTATTTTTGCAAAATGAAAGAAAATTATCAGCTTTCTGATTGGTTACCAACAACTAACAAAGAAGTTAAGATCAGAGGATGGGAGGAATTAGACGTTATTATTGTTAGTGGTGACGCCTATGTAGATCATGCTGCCTTTGGGCCGGCCGTATTAGGAAGAATATTAGAAAGTTTTGGTTTGAGGGTTGCTATTATTCCACAACCCAGTGTTCATGATAATTTACAGGATTTCACCAAACTGGGCAGGCCTAAATTGTTTTTTGCAGTTACATCGGGCGCAATGGACTCTATGGTAAGCAATTATACCGCCAACAAACGCAGGCGTGAGAGAGATGCTTATACTCCAAATGGGGATAAAGGCTTTCGACCGGATTATGCAACCACTGTATATTCAAAAATATTAAAAGAAAAATTCCCAGATGTTCCTGTGGTTATCGGAGGGATCGAGGCTTCACTTCGCAGAGTGACTCATTATGACTACTGGAGTGATTCTTTAAAGCCAAATATTCTAACCGATTCTAATGCAGATCTTTTGGTCTATGGAATGGGTGAACAACCATTGCGGGAATTAGTGGACCTAATTAAAAAAGGGGTCCCGTTTAACTCGATCAGAACGATTAAACAAACCGCTTATTTGTTGAGTGATGAAGACCGTTTAGCAATAAATAAAAATTGGGAGGATGTTACTGTTAATTCTCATGAAGACTGCTTAAAAGACAAGAAGACCTTCGCTGCGAATTTCAAAGTAATTGAACAGGAATCAAACAAGATTTTTGGAAGAAGAATCCTGCAGAAGGTAAAAGGGAAAACATTGGTAATAAATCCGGTATTCCCAACGATGACAGAGTCGGAGATTGATGCTTCTTACGATTTGCCGTATACCCGATTGCCTCACCCTAAATACAACAAACGAGGTGCGATTCCGGCCTATGAAATGATCAAATTCTCCATTAATATTCATAGAGGATGCTTTGGAGGCTGTAGTTTTTGTACTATCTCTGCCCACCAAGGGAAGTTCATTGCCAGCAGGAGTAAGGAATCCATTTTAAAGGAAGTGGATGAGGTGACGCAAATGCAAGATTTTAAGGGTTATTTATCGGATATCGGGGGGCCTTCAGCCAACATGTATAAAATGAAAGGGAAAATACAAAGCATTTGTGATCAATGTATTGCACCTTCCTGTATCTCCCCGGTTATTTGTCACAATTTGGATACATCTCATCAACCGCTTACTGAAATTTATCAAGCGGTGGATAAGCACCCAAAAGTTAAAAAATCTTTTATAGGAAGTGGGATCAGATATGACATGCTGGTGCCCGAATTTAATAAAATGGCTGATCCGAAAGAGTTGGAAGACTATACAGAAGAGGTAATTACAAAACATGTGTCAGGCAGGTTAAAAGTGGCACCTGAACACACTTCAGATGCTGTACTTAAATTAATGAGGAAACCATCCTTTAAATATTTTCACAAGTTCAAAGATAAGTTTGACGCCATCAATAAAAAGAAGAAATTGAATTTGCAATTAATTCCTTATTTCATATCTAATCATCCGGCATGTGAAGTGGAGGACATGGCCAATCTTGCTGCCGAAACAAAAGATATGGGGTTTCAGTTGGAACAGGTTCAAGGTTTTACACCGACACCTATGACGGTAGCCACAGTAATCTATTATAGTGGTTACCATCCCTATACTTTGAAAAAAACTTACACACCAAAATCAAAAAAAGAGAAGGACGAACAACATCGATTTTTCTTTTGGTATAAAAAAGAGAATCAGGTCTGGATAAGAAATACCTTGCATAAGCTTGATCGAAATGATCTGCTCGAAAAGTTATTACCGTCATACAAGAAAAAAACTCGTAAACAGAATAAAAATGAACCTTCAATTGGAAATAAATCCTCAAATAATTATCAAAGTGTTTTAAGTAGATCTCCCCGTAACAAAAAGCGCGTTAAAAATAAAAAAAGATAAAACTCAAATGATAAAAACATTTACATTTGTAGTATTATTTAAACTTTTGTTAGAATAAAACATACTACTGATGAAAAACCTATTTTTATTATTTCTTTTTATTTCCGGATTTGGCTTTTCTCAGGAAACAGTAAAAGTGGATTTAACAAATCCAAGTGCCACAATCTTCACACATTTATATTTTTTACAGGATTCAAGCTATAATGCCAGTAAAGCGGCTAGAACTATTAAAGGGCATACCAGAAAGGAAGCCATAGATAAATCAATCAAGATCAAGGAGGTTTTAGATGGCAAGGGCTTAATAGTTGATTTTAAAAAGGTTCCTGAAGACAGGAATTTTATCGATACAATTTCGGGCATTCATACAGGATTAGATAAACCCAAGCATAGATTTTACCCGTTTCCAAATAGGATGCCGGAAATCTATGTAGAAAAGGAGGGTAATTATTGGTATTACTCCAAAGAAACAGTTGATAATATTGATCAACTTTACACGGATACTTTTCCATGGCAGTTTACTTATCTTCAAAAAAAGTTTCCTAAATTATTTCATCAAACTGTTTATAATATAAAAATATGGAAGCCTGTTGGTTTCCTGATACTACTTGTTTTATGCGGTATATTATTTCTTATTTTGGATAAGGTCATATTTTATTTTCTAAAAAAAGCGCAGGAATTAATTATTCGCAGACCCAGCTTGAAATCGTTTGATGTGTTACATGAGTTGGCTCGACCTATTGTATTGATCATTATTATTGAGATAGTTGAGGTGATATTACCGTCCTTACAATTATTTAGAATTAACGACTTTTTGTTTTTATCGTTAGATATTGCGAAAACTGTTTTTTGGGTCTTTGTATTCTTAAAATTGATGAAGGTGGTGCTTTCTATGTACAAACAATACTCGGAAAAAACAATCACAAAGCTGGATGAACAATTAGCTCCAATCTTAAAGAAAGTATCGGATGGAATAATAATTTTAATAGGGCTACTACATGTTATGACTTTGTTCGGTGTTGATCCGATAACGGTTTTAACCGGAGCATCGATTGGAGGTATTGCCATTGCATTTGCCGCTCAGGATTCGGTAAAGAATTTGATAGGTACCATAGTCATATTCTTGGACAATCCATTTCATATTGGCGATTGGATAGAAATGGGAGAGGCCGTTGGGACTGTGGAGAGAGTAGGTCTGAGATCAACGATGGTAAGAGGACTGGATACATCTATTTATCAAGTTCCGAACAGCATAATATCAGAATCTGTGATAAATAACAAGGGACTCAGAATATACAGAAGATATACCACGGAACTTGGGATAAGATACGATACGCCTCCAGAACTTATTGAAGCCTTTGTAAAAGGTGTTAGAGAGATTATTGTTGCGCATCCCGACACCAGAAGTGAATCGTATAATGTTGAATTTACAGGCTTTGGTGATTCTGCTTTGTTGATTTTGCTCAATGTATATTTTAAGAAATTGGATTGGGGTGTTGAACAGTCTTCAAAACATAGATTGCATATTGGAATTCTAAAACTGGCAGCTGCATTACATGTACAATTTGCTTTCCCATCATCCACTCTTATGATCGAGGAATTTCCGGACAAAAAACCAATAAACATGAATTATATTACTGATAGTAAATTAATTAACAAAAATGTTAAAGCTGTACTGGAAGATTTTGAAAAGGAAGATCAATAAAATAATTTAGAAAGTATTAGAAATGCGCAAAGAGATAGTTCAATACTCCTTATTTATATTTTTTAATATAGGCATCGACCACCTCATATGCATTAATATCCTTCCATTGGATCAATAGTTCAAAATAGTCAATAGGAAATTTAGGTTCTTGTCTGACGAGGATGTTTTTCGCAAAAGAGCGTTGGAGGACGTCCTCCACTAAAAAATCTAAAGGATCTGATTCCGGGTGGTATTCACTTTTTAAGGAAAGTTTAAAGAGCTTGGCAGTTGAATTATACCAAAAGGCGTTCCATTTACTCCTGTATTCTCTTATATTGCTGTACATGGTTTCACCGGTTTGACGATGTATCAGTTTTATTAAGATCCTACCTTCGGTTCTCGTTAATTTTTTAAGTTCATCGGAAAACTCACCTTCCATGAATTTTTGAATTTTTTTTATGTGCTTCTTACGCTTACGTTTACTTTTAATTCCTTCTAATTGCTCATTGATTTCTGTGAATTTATCAGAGGCAAGTTTGGCAAAAGGATATGCTTTTCTAACTTTTTTCGCATACCAAAAGTAGTACTTCCTCTCGGTGTTTGACTCAAAATTTCTCTTATTAAATACAATTACCTCATCTAATGACATCATCATGCTGTCATTTTTTATGATCACCAAATCACCAATTATCGTGTCTTTCACTCTTTCTTGTGAAAAGACAGACAGGGATAAAATAAAAAATAAATAAAAAATTATTTTTCTCATCTTCAGATTGCATTTCAAAAACCAGTCCAAAAGTAATAAAATGTAATACTTATTTAACGAATTTTGTCTCTAATATTATTACTTTTATACAAAATATAAATTATGGCTAAAAAGAGCATTCTAAACAAGAAATCAATTACGTTTTTGACAAAATATTTGAATAATGCATCTCCAACCGGGTATGAATCTGAGGGTCAAAAAATTTGGATGGAGTATATAAAGCCCTATGTTGACGAGTTTATTACGGATAGCTATGGTACGGCAGTTGGAGTTATAAACCCCAAGGCTAAATATAAAGTTGTAATTGAAGGTCATGCGGACGAAATATCGTGGTATGTGAACTATATAACCGATAACGGACTAATTTATGTGATAAGAAATGGAGGGAGTGATCATCAAATTGCACCATCGAAACGAGTGAATATTCATACAAAAAAAGGTATGGTGACCGGTATTTTTGGCTGGCCGGCCATCCATACCAGGATAAGAGGTAAAGAGGAGCCCCCAAAATTGGATAATATATTCATTGATGTAGGCTGTAAAACCAAGGAGGAGGTTGAAAAATTAGGGGTACATGTTGGTTGTGTAATAACCTATCCTGATGAATTTATCATCTTAAATAAAAATAATTTTGTTTGTCGCGCTTTAGACAATAGAATGGGAGGATTTATGATTGCAGAAGTGGCAAGACTTCTGAAAGAGAATAATAAAAAGTTGCCATTTGGTCTCTATATAACAAATTCTGTACAGGAAGAAATTGGTCTCCGTGGAGCTGAAATGATCACGCAAACCATCAAACCAAATGTAGCCATTATTACTGATGTTTGTCATGATACAACCACCCCAATGATCGATAAAAAGAAAGAAGGAGAAACCAAATGTGGTGATGGTCCTGTGATTTCTTATGCTCCGGCGGTACAAAATAATCTTAGAGAGTTAATTATTGAAACTGCCGAAAAGAACAAAATTCCCTTCCAGCGTTTGGCGTCTTCCAGAGCAACAGGAACAGATACCGACGCTTTTGCTTATTCCAATGGTGGCGTTCCCTCTGCGTTAATTTCTTTAGCACTTCGATACATGCATACTACGGTTGAGATGGTGGCAAAAGAGGATGTTGAGAACGTGATCAAATTAATTTACGAATCCTTACTGGTAATAGACCCAAAAAAAGACTTTAGCTATTTTAAATAGTACTTGATGGCCGATGAATATGTTGATATATTGGCCGATGATTTGACCATAATAAAAACTTGTTTAAAATCTGAGGCACATAAAAATGGATGGTTACATCCTACGGTACACATATGGTTCTATACGGATAAAGGCGAAATTTTAATACAAAAACGAGCGAATGATAAAAAATCTTTTCCCGATCTATGGGATGTTTCTGTAGCCGGACATATTGAGACCGGTGAAGAGACAATTATTTCGGCAATTCGAGAAATAAAGGAAGAAATAGGGCTATCCGTTACACCTGATCAACTTATCAAAATTGGCGTATTTATGGAGAAGTTCGAGCACAAAGAAGAATTTACGGATAACGAAATACACCATATTTATTTATGCAGATTAATTGCGAATATACGTTCACTCAAAATTCAAAAAGAAGAATTGAGTGAAATCCGATTAATTTCAATTGACTCCTTCGAAAGAGCCACTCTAAAATTAAACGATTCAATAAAACTTGTACCACACTATCCTGATTATTACAGCTTTATATTAGAAGAAATCAAGAGGGAGTTAGATGTATAATTATGCAGGATTAGATAATAAATATACGAATAAAGTAGTATTTTTGAGTGCCAAACTTTAAACTTCAAATACAATGTATAACATAAAGATCCCTGTAACATTCATTCTGTTTTTTTTACTTTTTACTGAATTCATCTTTTCACAAAATTTATCTTCGGAACTGATCATTGAGAATAGGGTAGAGGCTGGATTGGATAACAGGCCCGTCTTTGCTCAAAATACAGTTTTATTATCTCAGGTAGATATATCAAAATTTTATTCCAATAGAAATTATCATTTGGCGTGGGATGATGAAACGAACAGGGAAGACTTGATCTCTTCTTTAGAGGCATCATACGAAGAAGGTTTATTACCTGGGGATTATCACTTGGATGAAATTAAAAGTTTGATCAATAAGTCGGATTATAAAAAATTGAGTGATTTGGATCTTGCTGATTTGGACCTGTTATTGACAGACGCGATGATTATTTATGCATCGCATCTCATTTCGGGAAAGGTAGATCAATCTAAATTGAGGACGGAGTGGGATCTGGAAAAAAATAAAGGCCCTGAAGACCCATATAGTTTGTTGACAGTGACATTAGGGAATCGACAAATTACACAAACCCTTGAGAATTTAAAACCTAGATCCTATTTGTATGATCATTTAAAAGTAAAGCTAAAAGATTATCGGGAACTGGGAAAAACAGGAGGTTGGAATAGTATTCCAGAAGGAGAGACTCTGAAAAAAGGAATGACCAGTGAAAGGATTGTCGATGTTAGAAAATATTTGATCATTACCAAAGATCTTTCTGACGATAATAATCAAGACAAGCCACTCTTTGATGAAGAGCTCGAGCTCGCCGTGAAAAGGTTTCAATATCGACATAATTTAACGCAGGATGGAGCTATTGGAAAGGGTACATTAGGGCAGATGAATATATCCATTGAAGATAGGATCGATATGATCCGTATTAATTTAGAAAGAGCTCGATGGGTACTTAATAGGCCAGGCGATGATTTTTTAATCGTAAATATTGCCGGATTTAATATAAGACGGATAAATAAAGGAGAGGTTGTTTATGAATCCCGTGTTATCGTTGGAAAGAATCATAAAGAATCTCCAATTTTTAAGGATGCAGTTCAATATATTGTATTCAATCCTACGTGGACATTGCCATATTCTATTGCATCGCGTGAAACTTTGCCGAGATTAAAAAAGGATCCGGGTTATCTGGCTGCAAAGCAGATGGAAATAATGGACAGGAATGGAAAGGTTTTAGACCCTAACAGTATTGATTTTAATAAATATTCAACCAAAAATTTCCCTTTTATAATTCGTCAAAAAGCAGGACCTCATAATGCACTGGGCCAGGTTAAATTTATTTTCCCTAATAAATATGCAGTGTATCTACATGATACGCCTTCCCGTGGATTATTTAACAGAGAAGACAGAGCATTTAGCCATGGTTGTATAAGATTAGAGGATAAATGGGACCTGGTAATGAGTTTAATGAATGAACCGGACGTGTGGAATATGGACAAAATTAATCAAATAGTAGACTCAGGAAAAACGACCCAGGTCAATTTAAAAACACCTGTAGACATCTACATTCTTTATTGGACTGCCGGGGTGGATAGAGATAAAAATCTATATTTTGAAAGAGATGTTTATAATCGAGATGCTTCAGTGTTAAAAGCTTTAGATGCTCCCATGGTGTTTCAAAAAATAAATTAAAACTCAATCAAATTTTCCTTGATATAGAGTTTTAATTATTCCATCGGAGAGTCCTATCTTAGGAACATAGATTTTATTAGCCTTGCTCCATTTCATTGCTGCGAGATAGATTTTTGTAGCGGGGATGATAACGTCGGCTCTGTCAGGATTCAGATCTAATTTGCTAATTCTTTGATCATAGGTCATCTGATTTAAAAAATTATAATAGGAATTTAAATAAATATAAGATAATGTTTTACCTGGTGCCTTACCGGATAATTTAAATATTTTATTAATATTCCCACCTGAACCGATCATTGAGATTTCAGAAAATTCATTACTTTTTTCCTTGATCCAGCGCTTTACGTCCAGCCATATTTGTTCGTTAACTTTTTTATCTAAAAGCCTGACGGTTCCTAATCGAAAGGACCTGGAATCCAATATTTGCCCATTGGAGAAAAAAGTGAACTCTGTACTGCCTCCGCCAACATCGACATAAAGATAAGATTTGTCATTTTTAATCAACTCGTGAAGATCTGTTGAGGAAATGATTTCAGCCTCTGTTTTTCCATCTATTATGTCGATTTTAATTTCACTATTGTCAAATATATATTGAATGATCTCCTCTTTGTTATTCGCTTCTCTCATTGCTGAAGTAGCACAGGCTTTGAATTTTTCCACACCATATACTTTCATGAGCAATCGAAACGCCGTCATGGCATCACACATTCGATTCCTGTTTATCTCCGAAATTTTACCAGTTGTAAAAACATCTTCTCCCAATCGGATCGGAACTCTGACCAAAGCTGATTTATTAAATTGAGTTTCCTTTTTTTTAAAGGAAATGACATTAGAGATCAGGAGTCTAACCCCATTAGAACCAACGTCTATAGCGGCAAATTTATTTAATTGCAAGATTATTTCTTTTTATAGTGCTTGGGAAAATCAGTAAACAAAGTTTTACCATTTTTAATATTTTTCCAATGATCCGTTTTAAACTTGATGCCAACAACACCACAGGTCGACACATGATCAATTTCATGATTGCCATAAGCATTTACAAAATCACTTATTCCATGATCATGGCTAAATATAATCGCAGAATCAAAGCCATCATCCAACGCTTTAATGGTCTTGATCAAATAGCCGTCACTAAAACTATAAAGAGACTTGCTTATTTTTATGTTGGCCAAGGGATAATTGAAGGCATAGCTAAAAATTAAGGCAGTGTGCAATGCTCTGTTTGCACAACTTGAAACAAAAACGGAAGGGGTTTTTATTTTTTTTTCTAAAACTTTTGAAATTAAATAGGCATCTTCAATTCCTCTTTTTTTTAAGGGTCGGTCAATGTCTTTAATACCTTCATATTTCCATGAAGATTTTGCATGACGTACAATGTAAAGGGTTTTCATTTATTTGATTGATCAATTTAATACTATTTCCAAAGATATAAAATTTTCTACTTTAAGGTTCCAGTCTTTCTAATTTCCATTCATAATTTTCCTGTAGGGTATAGCGCATTCTATCGTGCATGCGATTAGGACGCCCCTGCCAAAATTCAATACTTATCGGTTTTACAATATAACCTCCCCAATAGTCTGGTCTGGGTATTTCCATTCCAGTAAATTTCTTTTCATAATACTCCAGTTTTTCATCCAATTCTCTTCTGGATCCTGCAACCTCGCTTTGATTGGAGGCCCATGCGCCTAATTTGCTTCCGTCAGGGCGAGATTCAAAATAACCATCAGACAAGTTTTTAGCAATCTTTTCAGCTTTTCCTTTGATAATTATTTGACGTTCCAAACTGTGCCAAAAAAATGACAATGAAACATTTGGATTTGCGCTTATGGCCTTCCCTTTTTCACTGTTATAATTGGTATAGAAAATAAAGCCTTCCCAGGTAAATCTTTTTAGTAATACAATTCTGTTTTTTGGAAAATTATCAGTCCCAATCGTGGCTATATTCATAATGTTCGCCTCTTCAATGCCGTTAGATTCATCGGCATTATAAAACCATTTTTGAAATAATTCCATCGGATTTTCAGGAATATTTTTTTTTAGCAATTCATGCTTTTTATAGTTCTTTCTATAACCTCCCAGATCTTTTTCCATTCCTCAAATTTAAAGATAATTTAAAACAACACACGGGATAAAGATTAAAAAATGATTAGTTTTACCTATTAATTTTGAATCTAATTTAATATTATGGCAGCATCAGATCGTATTTTATCGGTTGATATTTTTAGGGGCTTAACCATAGCCGCAATGATCTTAGTGAATACACCCGGTACATGGGGTCATGTTTATACTCCTTTTTTACATGCCGAATGGAATGGCCTAACACCAACAGATCTGATTTTCCCATTTTTCTTATTCATTGTAGGAATGTCGATCACCTTTGCCTACTCTAAAAAGAAAAAAGATAAAATTGGTTCAGAGGTCTATAAAAAAATAATTTCAAGAGCTTTTAAACTAATATTCTTAGGACTGTTTTTGGCCAGTTTTACATTGCATTTTCCATTTATAAAAAATTTATCGGATATTAGAATTCCTGGGGTACTACAAAGGATTGGGGTTGTATTTTTTATATCAGCAATTCTTTTCCTAAATTTAAATTGGAAAGTACTTTTAGGCACTTTTATTGCTATATTATTGATATACTGGTACTTAATGACTCAAATTCCTATAAATGGAGAAGTTGCCTTACTGACTAGATCATCAAACTTAGGTTCTGTTGTAGATCTAAAGATCCTAACTGTTGACCATATGTGGAAAACCGATTATGATCCGGAGGGCATTTTAAGTACTTTACCGGCTGTGGCCACAACAATTTTTGGTATGTTCTTAGGAATGATCTTATTAAATAAAGAGAAAACAAAACAAGAAAAGTATAAATATTTTGTACTCATTGGAATTATTGCACTGTTATTGGGATATTTATTGGATACAGTGTTTCCTGTGAACAAAGCGCTTTGGTCAAGTAGTTTTGTACTGGTAACCGGAGGATGGGCTAGTTTAATTTATGCATTGATTTTTTATATAGCTGATATTTTGGAAATTAATGCCTGGGGTAAACCGGCCATTATATTTGGTTCAAATGCGATTACGGTATATTTTTTATCGAGTTTTACAACGAAGTGTTTTGGATTAATTAAATTATCAAATGGCAGGTCTTTACATGGAAACTTGTATGATATTTTGTCGTCGATCATTACAATTCCTAAATTGAGTTCTTTGGTTTATGCTATGCTCGTTATTTCTTTTTATTATTTGATCGCTTTGATTTTATATAAAAAGAAAATATTTATCAAAGTGTAATCCTTATTTTTGACAAAAATATTGAAATGAATTTTTCTTCAAAACTATTAGAACAGGCGGTACATGAAATGTCGCAATTACCCGGAATTGGGAAACGAACTGCTTTGCGTCTGGTATTACATTTGTTAAAGCAACCAAAGGAACGCACGGGTTATTTGGCAACGGCTTTGGAAAATTTCAGAACTAATATAAAATTGTGTAAAAATTGTCATAATATTTCTGATGTGGACATCTGTGAAATATGCTCTAATTCAAAACGAGATCCTGAAATAATTTGCGTTGTTGAAGATATTCGTGATGTGATGGCTATTGAAAACACGGCTCAATTTAGAGGTTTTTATCATGTTCTTGGGGGTAAAATTTCTCCAATGGAGGGTGTTGGACCTCAAAATTTAACTATACAAAGTTTGGTAGATAAGGTCAAAAAAGAAAATGTAAAAGAAGTAATTTTCGCCTTAAGCTCTACAATGGAGGGTGATACCACAAATTTTTACATCTACAAACAATTAGAAGAATTTAATTTAAATTTATCGACCATCGCGCGTGGAATTTCCGTGGGAGATGAACTGGAATATACAGATGAGGTTACCCTTGGGAGGAGTATTATTAATAGAGTTCCTTTTGAGAATAGTTTGAGTAGATAATTTTTGACATCAAAAAGAGTAAAAATTGTTCAACACTAACCATGTATGTTCATTTGCACCTTCATTATCACAGGATTTTCGATAATTAATATACTACATTGTCGCGTCGAGAAGTCAAGCAACAATGTAGTATTTATTAAATAATTCTCTCAATTTACATGTTCATCTTATCTGAACAGAACTCTAATGAAATCTCTAACCTTGAGAACATTTTATCAAAATGACCACCTTCGTGAATTTCGGTGGTATAAGCAATGTTCATTAGATCCATTTTTTGAATGAAATACTCATAAGGTACATTCCAGGCAAATTCATCTTTTTCTCCGCAATCAAAGTAAATTCCATTTAAAGATCTAAAGTTATCTCCATAGGAGTCTAACATTGTAAGAGGATCATTCTCCAACCATTGACCCCAAATATCCATTATAATTTCACCGGTAGGATGTTCAAATGGCAGATCTACCATAAAAGGTGGATTGACTAGATTTGGAGACCAGGCCGCAGCCATAGAATAATATGCGCTGGTAATAAATTTTGCCGGATCGGGACCGGTCATACCGTCCGGGTTCTCTGCTAAAATTATTGGCCAGTAAGCGTGAAAGAACTGAAAAACCAATGGCGCACTGTGTGAAGCAACCACACCGAATTTATCTGAGTGTTTCATACCTAGCTTCATCGCACCATACCCGCCCTGTGAGAAGCCAATAACAGCGCGTCCATCTTTATTGGTAATTGTATGATATCTGTTATCTATATAATTGACGAGATCATTGGCAATATAGTCCTCAAAATTGCCATTCAATGCCGAATTTGTATAAAAACTAAATCCATAATTCTCATTGGCTGCATTTGGCATCACAATAATCATTGGGCTGATTTTTTCATTCTCGATCAAATCATCCATCCACTGCTGAAATCCCTCAAGAGGAAAATCAGGATAGGTTTTAAATGTCCCATCCGGATCGATCCATTCATCCCATATTTTTTCATCGATAAATGCCTTTTCAGAAAAAGGTAAGCCGTGAAGAAGATAGACAACAGGGTATCCATTTGTTCTTTTTTTATCATATCCGGGGGGTGTATATACCTGCATTTTTCTGATGTTCGAATTGCCAATGGCACTGTTCGCCAAGGCTTCACTAATAAATTCCTTATTTTGAAGTTTACTTTTATGTATGATGAGACTGTTACCGCTAAGGCTAGGGTCTAGAGCTTCTCTATCGCAATACGATAATGTCATTATCACTGCGAGAAATCCGATAAAAAAAATAATTTTTTTCATGATATTGAATTTTAATGGTTAAATACCGCATACTGAGTTTTTAAACCATTTTTTCAGCCAGATAGTTAAAAGAATTATTTAAAAAACTTCAGTGAATTTTTCAATAATAAAATTAGCCATTCTGTGATTGCTCGGCTTTTCTAATCGTGTCAAATGTTTTGCTATTTGTCCTTGTTGATGAAGATCAGTGCTTTTAAAAAAATAGGAATTTATTTAATGTTTCAACAGGCCTCTCTCTTTGCTTGGAGCCACACCAAACTCTTCTGAATACACGCGACTAAAGTGCGAAAGATTCTTAAATCCGGTATCATAGGCTATCTCGGAAACGTTCAATTCAGTTGTCTGAAACAATTCCCTGGCTTTTACCAATCGCATCTTTCGAATAAAATGATGTACGCTCGTATTGGTAAGTGCTGAGAATTTACGGTAAAGCTGGGAACGGCTCATGGCCATATTGCGGCATAATTCGGCAATGCCAAACTCCTCTTCCGAGATATGATCCTCAAGAATTTCACGTACCATCCGAATAAAAGTATCTTCTTTATATGAAATATGATTTTCTTCCAGTTCAAGATTAATGTTTCCGGAGGCAACAAATTTATACCTGTCGTGAAGTGCTTTGCGTAGTTCAATTAGTTTTTGAATTCGGAGATGTAATTCTTGTTGGTTAAAAGGCTTGGCGAGATAAGCATCCGCACCCGCTCTTAAGCCTGTTATTTTTGATTCTGCATCTACCTTTGCGGTTAGTAAAACTACCGGTATATGGCTTGTTCGAAGATCATTTTTGAGTTTTTCACAAAATGAAAAACCATCCATTACAGGCATCATCACATCACTTAGTACCAGATCGGGAATAATCGCAATAGCTTTTTCAAAACCGGCATTCCCATCTCCCGCAACCTCTATTTGATAATCGTTATGTAAGATAGATCTTAAATACCATAAAACATCCCTGTTGTCTTCTACTATGAGCAGCACAAGCTTTTTATTTGTTTCCTCTTTTGGATGATGTGGTGACTGTTTACTTTTTTCAGAAGAAAGTATTGGAGGGTCAATTACCTTTGAAAGAAGCTGATTTCTTTCCTTTTCTTTATTTGTGATGGGTAGACGAACCGTAAAGATGGTACCTTTGTTTAACCTGCTCTTTACTGTGATCTCTCCTTTGAGCAATTTCACAAGTTCTCTTGTCAAAGCAAGCCCAAGACCACTTCCTTGGGGCAATTGTTCGCTATTACTTTCCGCACGAAAATATCGATCAAAAACTTTATAAAGATGTTTTGCCGGAATACCAGTGCCATTGTCTTTAACAGATAAGATCAAATCGCTTTCTGCCGCTTTTTCTTCTTTGGAAACAGATATTTGTATCGAGCCACCCTTCGGAGTAAATTTAATTGCATTAGAAAGAAGGTTGGAAAGAATGTCAAGTATTTTATCCGGATCAAAATCCATTCTGATCTCTTCAGGGTCAGTCAAAAATGAAATTCCTATATTTTTTGCCTCAGCAAGGGAATGAAACGATTCTACAAGATATTTTAAGTATAATGCAATATCATCCTGAATCAAATTGACTGGCATAAAATTGGCTTCCAGTTTAGATAGATCGAGCATTTGATTGGTGAGATTCAAAAGATTCTGCCCGTTTCGTTTAATCATTTTCAAGCCATCATCTAACCATTTTTCAGGATTGGCTTTCATCTGCTCGGTCATACCCAGGATGATGGTTAATGGGGTGCGAAATTCATGGGTGATATTGGTATAAAATTTTGTTTTAAATTCATCGAGTTCCCCCATTCTTTGTTTTTCTTCCTTCTTTAATCTTTCGACCTCTGAAGTGTAATAATAAAGTCCGATAAAAGCCATGGAATTACCTATAAAAAATCCTAAAAAATAGTAATACAATAAATAATTTTTTGGAAGATCAGGTTGCAAAAGAGTTGCTATAAACATCAAGCTCATATACAATAAGAAAATAATTATTGCTCGCTTCTTATTTGGTAATGTAAGTGCATATAAGGGCGCAAGAAGACCAATGAATATTACTCCTCCCGCATGAAGCAAGCCACCGAGCAAATAAACTTTTACAAATGAAATTAAAACGATGAAAATTTGCGTGATCAAAGCAAATTGTTCGATATTCTTTTTATGAAAATGAAAAATAAATAGTCCGGTCAGGAGCGCTATTACAAAAATGCTATTTAAAAAAATTACTGTAATGCCTTCATTATTTCCAATTACAAGACTCATAATTAATAAAAAAGGAAAGCCCCCAATGCAAAAAAGCCACCATATTTTCTTATCCATGAGAGTTTCTTCACTGTCACCGGGTTGGTGTAAGTATTTGATCAACCAATTATTGATTTTATTAATTGTGGCATTCATGAATATCTTTTTTAACTTCAATGAATGATAATGTTAAGAAACTTAAATGTTTACATGATCTGACAATAATTTATTTTTGTCAATTATTCCATATTTTATTATCAGAAGATTGCATATCTAACAGCTTTTCAAATATTTTAATCCTCATTGGCGTTCCGTTACGGCAGACGAGAATAATTAGTTTAAGCCATCTGAATGACAATAGTCGGAGAGGTTTGACTGCCGTTAGGCGGGTTCCCTAACTCCGGGTCCTAACTTAGGATGTTTGCAAAGCAAATCCCATATAATACCTCACATGCCTGTCTGTCAACCTTTATAGAGGCTGTCATATAACAACAATTGTTATATTTAGTTGATAAAATGTCCGCAAGACATTAATTAACTTGTGTCGAGGTAGTTTATAGTTTAGTATGTAATTGTATTAAAGGTAATTAAAAATATACAATTCGCCAATAGAATAACACTTAATTAATTCCTTTGGCTGCTAGGAGGTTACAGTATAGCTGATATTTTTATTGGTTCATTATTAATCTCTTGAATCATCTTCAACAATTGCGTATTCATAATTATCGATCCACTTTCCCCGGATAGGGAGGATTTTCCTTCTTAATCCTTCATAGGTCATGCCAGATTTTTTTAAAACCTTTATCGAATTTTTATTTTCAAGAGCTACACCGGCCTCAATTCGGTGTAGATTAAAATCTTCAAATCCATATTTGATCAGCCTTTTAGATACTTCAGTTGCATATCCTTTTCCCCAATGAACGGGTAATAATTTGTAATAGATTTCACCTGTTCTATATTTATCGCGTGATAGATTCATTCCAGCCAAACCAATGAATTCATTTGTTTTATGCAAAACAATATTCCAGGTATAGGACTTTTGTGGAGATGTATTTTGCGCATCTATCATATCCTGGACTATTTTTCCGGTATCGTCTTCATTCTCAGGAATTCCAAGTGTATTGAATTCGTCAACCGATGGAATGGAATGTAATTTGTGAATGTTTTCCAGATCATCCCATGAAACTTCTTTTAATGTCAATCTTTCCGATTGTAAAATCATAATGGTGAATATATATGAATGGCTAAAGGTAGGCAAAAGAGTATTTTGGTAAAAGTTATTTTGGGAACTCTTTAAGATGAACAAATAAATATTATTTTTATGGAAAATATTATTTCATTGATAAAACTATCCGTTATAATTGTCAATTACAACGTTCAACATTTTTTAGAACAGTGTATTTTAAGCGTATTGGGGGCTTCTAAGAATATTAGAACTGAGATTATCGTAGTCGATAATAACTCTACCGACGGAAGTTGCGAAATGATTCTCAACAAATTCCCGCAAATAATTCTACTGAGAAACTCAGAAAACTTAGGTTTTTCAAAATCGAATAATCTGGGAGTTGAACAAGCAAATGGGGAGTATATTTTGATTTTAAACCCGGATACCGTACTTGCAGAAGATATCTTCGAGGAAATTATAACATATTCCGAAAGAAAAAAGGATTTAGGAGCTTTAGGGGTAAAGTTTATTGACGGAACAGGTAATTTTTTACCCGAATGCAAACGTAATTTTCCTTCGATCAGAATTGCTATTCGAAAATTATTGGGTTTCTCCAATGAGTATTATGCTAATCATATAGATCAAAATGAAAATAATAAAGTGGATATCTTAACAGGAGCTTTTATGCTGTTAAAAAGAGAGGTCTATCTAAAAAATAGTGGTTTTGATGAGGATTATTTTATGTATGGCGAAGATGTGGATTTGAGTTATAAATTGACCAGTAGAGGGTACAGTAATTATTATTATGGAGGAACTTCAATTATACATTATAAAGGGGAAAGTACCATAAAGGATAAAAATTACCTGAAAAACTTCTATGGTGCAATGCAAATTTTTTACAGGAAACATTTTAAAATTAATAATTTGGTTCACTTTTCTTTGAATGTTCTATTTAAGGGGGTAATGAGCTATAAATGGTTAACGAAGCGCAGTTCAACGACCCAATCGATGTCGAGAAATAAGTTGATATACATTGGAGATGATTTTCAAACCTATGAAAAAATAAAAAAGCATTTACAAATTGAAATATCAGAGTTTTGCACAACATTACCCGCAAAAATAAATAATTATGAACTGATCATATTGGATAATAATTTGTTGTCATTTAGCCAAATAATTAAAATTTTTGAGAAGCTTGGATCGGAGAGGATAAGCAAAAGAATTATACCAAAGAGCACTAATTTCTATATAGGAAGTGACTCCTCAGCAGCGAGAGGAGAGGTAGTTGAATTTTGATCGAAGAACTTCTGTATTATTTTTCAATTTTAATTCTTGCATCTACAGCAATAATTTTACCCTCATCAGCCATTAGTGGATTTATATCTAATTCAGATATTTCCGGAGCAATTTTAAAGAGGCATGAAATTTTTCTAATAATTTTCGCAAATTCTTCAATATTAATACCCTTCTGACCTCTGGAGCCTTTCAAAATTGGGTAACTTTTTAAATTCGTGATCATATTTAATGAGTCCTGTTTTGATATCGGAATCATTTTAATACTAATATCTTTAAAAGTTTCTACAAATACACCGCCCAATCCACACATTATAACAGCAGGATAAACAGTTTCTTTTTTACCACCTATAAAAAGTTCAATTCCTTTCTTCATGGGTTGAATGATAACGGATTTTGTACCATCGATCTGCATTAATTTTTTATAGGATAAAAGTAATTCTTCTTTGTTTTTTATATTTAACACAACGCCACCAACATCAGATTTGTGGTTAATTCCAA
>Ga0164313_10001961_pt1 | contig 18480 bp, 12 predicted proteins | sample GuaBasSedimGuay4_FD_113735 | JGI IMG/M metagenome (GOLD analysis project Ga0164313, IMG submission 113735) | Subseafloor sediment microbial communities from Guaymas Basin, Gulf of California, Mexico - Guay4, Core 4569-4, 0-3 cm | ecosystem: Environmental > Aquatic > Marine > Hydrothermal vents...
AACATAGGGCTGGTTTCTGAAGCAGAAGAATACAACATTGGCGGAACCACACAGATTATCCAGAATAAGGTATTCCTCTATTTCGAAGGCGATCATGTTAAACTCGAGCGACAGATCAGGGCTGCCATTGCTGAAGTGTTGCTTACCGAAATGATGTTTGGAAACGGTGTAAGGGATAACATGACCAATTCCACCATGATTAACCTTCCTGAATGGTACCTGGAGGGATTAAAATCGTTCGTATCCAATCCCTGGGATTATGAAATGGAAAACCGCGTGAAGGATGGGATTGTTTCGGGGAAGTATCGCAATTTTGTAAACCTCCAGGATGAAGATGCCCAGTATGCAGGGCACTCCTTCTGGAAGTATGTAGCCGATATGTATGGCGCTTCGATCATTCCTCAAATCATCTATATCACCAAAATCAATAAAAATGCAGAAAGCGGATTCCAATACGTGCTTGGCAGCAAGCTAAAGGAGCTCTCCTTTGACTGGACTTCCTATTACATGGGGCTATATACCGCCCAGGAAGAGAAAGGCGATCTGCCTGACCAGGGGAAAATCCTCAAACGTCCCAACAAAAGAAGGGTGTACCAGAACATCAGGATCAGTCCCAATGGTGAGTATCTGTCCTATGTGACCAACCAGAAAGGAAAGTATAAGATCTGGATCCATGATGAGGTTACCGGAAAACGGAAGAGAATCTATAAAAGAGGTCAGAAACTGGATCAGATCAACGATTACTCTTTTCCTGAAACTGCTTGGCATCCCTCCTCAGAGATTCTGGGATTTATCACCGAGGAGAAGGGAATGCTTAAATTTCATGTTTACAACCTCGAAACCCGCGAGATTACAACCAGAAACCTGCTCCATTTTGAGAAGGTCCTGGACATGAGCTTTTCGCCGGATGCAAGGAAACTGGTCTTTTCAGCCGTGGCTGACGGTCAAACCGATATATGGGTTTTCGACATCGCTTCCTCCACCAATGAAAGGATAACCAATGATCTGGCAGACGATTTCAATCCCCGGTTCGCCAATTACATGAATAACATTTCATTTGTATCTAACAGAAGGCTGGATACACTATTTATGGAGAATGATCCTGAGAACAATACCACCACAGCATTTGCGGTCTATGTATACGATTATTCCACCAAAGACAGCAGGCTTCAGAAGATTTCAGAAGGAGACTATATCAATCATACTCAGCCACTGTCACCCGGGCGAAATGAATTTTTTTACCTGAGTGATAAGAGCGGAATTGTGAACCGATATTATGCCAAATACGACAGTACCATCAGTCTGGTGGATACTACGATCCACTACAGGTATTTTGCCAACAGCTTTCCGCTTTCCGACTATACACGTAATATTCTGTCACATGATATCAATTCCGAAACCGGGGAGATTGCCGAAATTGTTTACAACGATTCCAGGTACCATATGTACAAGTATCCCATGGAATTCGACAGGAAATTTGGAGATGAACTTGAACCAACCGAATACAGTAGCAGGCATGTAACCAGGCTGATGCGTGAAGACTCCATACATCACGTGGAAAAGAAGGTGATCTCCATGAAGGATATTGCCAACAACAGTCTGGTGCACGAAGGCGATACCATCCCCCTTCAACAATTCAAAATTGACATAAACAATTACGTCTTTGAAAGAGAGAAGCTGAACTACTTCAATACCCAGCTTCGAAGCAGAAATCTGAATCTGGTCCTCGACTCTGTGCAGGACAACCGAATGATGTATATCGACTACTCCACAGCTTTCTACCCCAATCAAATGGTAAGTCAAATTGATTTCAGCTTTTTGAATGCATCTTACCAGGCATTTACTGGAGGCGCATACTATTTTAATCCCGGACTAAACCTTCTGTTTAAGGTGGGTGCAAATGACCTGTTTGAGGATTACCGGTTGGTGGGGGGCGTCAGGTTTGCCATGGATTTTGACAGCAATGAATACCTGCTGAGTTTTGAGAATCTGAAACGCCGGCTTGATAAACAATTGCTATTTCACAGGCAGGTATTTAAAAACTACATTATAGATGCGAACGGCTACTTTGAAAGTGAAATAAAAACCTACAGTCGGGAAGTCCTGGCGTCGGTGAAGTATCCCTTTAATCAGACCCTGGCCCTGAAGGGTACAGCATCATTCCGTCATGACAATACGGTGTACCTGTCGACCAGTCTTGAAAACCTGAATGAACCCAATATCGCAAAGGTATGGGGCGGGCTAAAGGCCGAACTGATCTTCGATAACACCAGGATTCTGGGGACTAACCTCTACTCCGGCTTACGCTGGAAAGTCTTCGGAGAAGCGTACCGGCAGATTAATGCGTCCAAATCAGACCTCTTTGTAGTTGGAGGTGATTTCCGCTACTACATCCGGATACATCGCACTCTGATCTGGGCAAACAGGTTTGCTGCCAGCACCTCCTTTGGAAGGAGCCCGCTGATCTATTACATGGGAAGTGTGGATAATTGGATAAACCTCTCCCAGTCTAAAGTACCCACCTTTAATGAATCAGTGGCCATCGACTATACTCAGAACTATGCCTACCAGGCACTCGCTACCAATTTGCGGGGCTTCTCTCAGAACATCAGAAACGGCAGCAATTTTTTCGTTTTTAATACCGAGCTAAGATGGCCCATATTCAGATACCTGGCCGGGCATCCCCTTGGTTCCGGATTCCTTAATAACTTCCAGGTAGTTGGATTCGCTGATGTGGGAAGTGCCTGGACCGGTCTGCATCCCTATTCAGAGGAAAACGCATGGGATACAGAGGTTATAGTCAATGGACCCATGACCATTAGCCTGGATGCAAACAGGGACCCTATTGTGGCAGGGTATGGCTTTGGTATACGCGCAATGTTGCTGGGTTACTTCATTCGTCTCGATTGGGCGTGGGGTATTGAAAATATGGAGGTACAACCCCGAATGTTCTATCTCTCATTAAGCCTCGATTTTTAAACTGCTATGAATCTGAAAGAGCAAATAGAACAACTTCTTACAGATCAATTGCTGATTGAGATGGTCAAGATACGCCGTCACCTTCATCAATTTCCTGAGCTCTCATTCGAGGAGCATAAGACTTCCGCATATATTCGGAATGTTCTGGATAACTGGGGTGTTGAATATACCTTCCCAATTGTAAAAACGGGAATTCTGGCCCGAATCAAAGGAGAGAAATCAGGAAAACGAATAGCCCTTCGTACCGATATGGATGCATTGCCCATCTCTGAAAATTCGGGGCTTGATTTTCAATCCACCCATCCCGGAGTAATGCATGCCTGTGGGCATGATGTCCACATCACTTCTCTTCTGGGTTCCATAAGACTACTGAATCAGATGAAGCATCTGATAGAAGGTGAAGTGTTATTTGTTTTTCAGCCAGGGGAAGAGAAGATTCCCGGAGGTGCCAAATTAATGATGGAAGAGGGACTTTTCAAAGACCAGCCACCTGACCTGATTATTGCCCAGCATGTATTGCCCGATATGGAAGCGGGCCACGTAGGTTTTAAACCAGGGATTTACATGGCCTCCTCCGATGAAATCTACATTACAGTGAACGGGAAGGGAGGACATGGAGCGCTGCCCCGGCAAATCAATGACCCGGTTCTGATGGCTTCCCATATCCTAATAACACTTCAGCAGGAGATCAACCGAAAATCCCCCGGCAACATACCCACTGTGATCTCATTTGGTAAGGTGGAGGCCAACGGGGCGGTCAATGTAATTCCCAACCAGGTGTACCTGGAAGGCACTTTTCGCACCATGGATGAATCCTGGAGAAAAGAGGCGCATATGCTGATCAGGCAGATAGCATCTGGCCTTGCTTCAAGTATGGGAGGATCTTGTGATGTGGAGATACGAAGTGGGTATCCCGTATTGCATAACCATGAAAAGATTACCCTTGAATCAAAATCGAAAGCCATTGAATTGTTGGGAGCCGATCAGGTAGAGGATCTGGAGATTAGAATGACCGCCGAAGATTTTGCATGGTTTGCACAGTCCATTCCAGGAATGATGTATCGTTTGGGAGTGAAGGAACCAGGTGCTGATCAGGTTTTCCCCCTTCATACACCCGAGTTCAGGGTGGATGAGTCTGCATTGAAGACCGGCATCTCCATGTTAGCCTGTCTTACCATCGAATTGCTTAAATCAACAGCTGTTTAAAAATAAAACCTCTCTTAATATTGGTTTAAAGAAATTTGCCACTAAATTTGCGTTCTTAAAACTAATAAACTTGAAGATATGGCTTATGTAATTTCTGATGATTGCACTGCATGCGGAACTTGTATTGATGAATGCCCTGTGGAGGCTATTAGCGAAGGAGATATCTATGTGATTGATCCTGAGTTATGTACTGACTGTGGCGCATGTGCTGATGTATGTCCCGTTGAAGCAATCAGCCCTGAATAGGGCCGGGATCAACTGAAGAATTTTAAGGCCGCTCAAATTGAGCGGTCTTTTTTTTTTGCTACCGCCAAAAATTCTAACTTTGGATGAGGTGAGGCTGAAGAAAAAAATATTCATTGTCATTTTTGGAACGGATACCAGAGCCGGTAAAACGTTCGATGTGATCCTGCTCTGGATGATCATTCTGAGTGTTACCGCAGTAATTCTGGAAAGCGTTTCCACCATGCGGCTTGCATACCACAATTTTTTTATGACAACCGAATGGATATTCACGCTTATCTTTTCTCTGGAATACCTGCTCCGGATTTACTCCTCCCCAAATCCTATAAAATACATCACCAGTTTCTATGGTGTGATCGATTTGCTGGCCATTTTACCTACTTACCTGGGACTTTTCTTTGATCAATACACATTCCTTCTTACCATCCGGGCTTTGAGGTTGCTTCGCATGTTCCGGGTATTGAAACTGGCCAGGTACGTAAAAGAAGCTGCAATTCTTGCTCGTGCACTTCAGTTAAGCAAACATAAGATTATTGTATTCTTCGGAGCTGTGCTTACCTTGGTCCTCATCCTGGGTTCGCTGCTATATCTTATTGAAGGTGAGGAAAATGGGTTTACCTCCATCCCGCAGAGTGTATACTGGGCTATCGTTACCATCACCACGGTGGGTTATGGCGATATAGCTCCGGCAACTGTACTGGGTAAGATTCTTGCATCAGTAGCTATGCTTACAGGTTACTCCATCATCGCTGTCCCCACCGGAATTATTTCTGTTGAACTCGGGAAAGCTGTAAAAGCTGAAAGGAAATATAAAATCAAAGTTTGTAAGACCTGCGGTCACGATTCACATGATCCCGATGCTCGCTTTTGCAAGCTTTGCGGGAGCAAACTATAAAATCCTAAAAATGTTACTGTAAATGGAAACTCGAACCAAATGTTACATGCTTGCCATAGGGATCCTTACGGTTTTCTTCTCTGGCTGCAACCCAAAGTATACGATTGAAGAGAATAGTGATTTTACTCTTATAGCAAATAGGGGGGGGCAAATCCTTGGATATGCTCCCGGTTCAGGGGTCACGCTTATTGAAAAAAGTGGTTACGCTTTTAAGGACCTCAACAAGAACGGTACACTGGATGCCTACGAAGACTGGCGCTTGCCTGTGGACGAACGAATTAGCAATCTGGTCGGACAGATGTCGGTGGAACAGATGGCCGGACTGATGCTATACAGTGCACACCAATCTATACCTTCGGGCAGTCGGGGCTTTTTTGGAGCCAGCACCTATGGTGATAAACCTTTCGAGGAGAGTGGTGCTTCTCCCTCCGATTTGTCAGACCAGCAGAAAAGATTCCTTTCCGAGGACCATCTTCGCCATGTGCTGATCACGTCTGTTTCCAGTCCCTCAGATGCCGCTCAATGGAATAATAATGCGCAACAACTGGTGGAAAGCCAAGGTCTGGGAATTCCAGTAAATACCAGTTCTGACCCAAGGCACAGGACCAGTGCCAAGACGGAGTATAATGCCGGTTCCGGTGGCGATATATCCATGTGGCCGGCCTCCCTGGGTATAGCTGCCTCATTTGATCCGGAACTGATGAAACAGTTTGGAGAGATTGCTTCCACGGAATACAGGGCATTGGGAATCGTAACCTCCCTTTCCCCCCAAATCGACCTGGCATCAGAGCCTCGCTGGGGTCGTTTCAGCGGTACCATGGGAGGAGATCCCGATCTGGCCACCGATTTGGCCCGCGCCTATGTAGATGGTTTTCAGACTTCTGCCGGCGATCATGAGATTCTAAATGGCTGGGGTTACCACAGTGTGAATGCCATGGTCAAGCACTGGCCCGGAGGCGGTCCTGAAGAGGGCGGCCGGGATGGTCATTTCGGATACGGAGCCTATGCGGTTTACCCGGGTAACAATCTGGAAGACCATCTGCAGCCCTTCACCGAAGGAGCCTTCAAACTGGATGGAGCCACCGGAATGGCTTCAGCAGTAATGCCCTACTACACCATTTCGACGGGTATCGATACCAGGTACGGCGAGAATGTGGGAAACGCCTACAGCAAGTATATTATTACTGACCTGTTACGCGACAAGTACGGCTACGATGGAGTGGTCTGCTCTGACTGGCGCATTACACACGACCCTGCGTCGGTGAGCCAGATCTCGGGGATGCCCTGGGGAGTCGAAGCCAAGAGTGAAGCAGAACGTCATTACAAAGCCATCGATGCAGGCATCGACCAATTTGGAGGCAACAATGATATGGGGCCCGTATTGGAGGCCTATAATATGGGCATAAAGGAGCATGGAGAAGCCTATATGAAAGAACGCTTTGAACTGTCTGCAACCAGGCTCCTTCGCAATATTTTCAGGGTAGGTCTCTTTGAGAACCCCTACCTGGATCCGGGAAAAACAACTGAAATCGTCGGGAACCCTGAATATATGAAGGCCGGTTTTGAGGCACAGTTGCGCACAGTAGTTTTGTTAAAGAATCAGCAGCAAACCCTTCCCCTGGAGAAGCAGCTAAAGGTCTATATTCCACAGCGTCATATCCCGGCAAGTACCAGCTGGTTTGGAATGCCAAGCCCTGAACGGTGGACAGATGCATTCAGCAAAGAGATTGTATCTAAATATTTCGTGCTTGTTGAGACTCCGGAAGAAGCCGATGTTGCCCTTGTGGGAATTCAGAATCCCGATGGCGGAGTAGGTTATGATGACAGTGAACTGGAGAAGGGAGACAATGGTTATGTTCCCATTTCGCTTCAATATGGCCCCTATAAGGCAGAACATGCACGTGAAACCAGTATTGCTGGGGGGAGTCCCTTCGAGGATTTTAACAACCGGAGCTACAAAGATAAAACCACAACGGCCGTGAATATCCCCGATATGAAACTGGTGCTTGAAACCCGCAATCAAATGGGTGATAAGCCGGTGGTGGTCGTGGTCAACGTCTCTAAGCCCATGGTATTTGCCGAGATTGAACCAGCAGCCGATGCCATCCTGATCCATATGGGTGTACAGGATCAGGCACTGATGGATCTGATCTCAGGCGCTGTTGAACCCTCCGCTTTGCTGCCCTTCCAGATGCCGGCTTCTATGAAAACGGTGGAAGAGCAGAAAGAAGATGTTCCCCGCGATATGGAGTGTTACGTAGATGGAAATGGAAACAGGTATGACTTTGCTTTTGGACTAAACTGGAACGGAGTGATCAATGATGAACGGGTAGAACGTTACAAGTAGGATCATGGGAGAGCAAGGTCCGGCTTCAAGGAGACTGATCCTTTTACTTATCGTTATTACTTCATTCATCAATCCTTTTCTGGGTGCCGCAATCAACATTGCCCTGCCTACCATTAGCAATGAGTTCGGTTTAGGTGCTGTTGGGATGAGCTGGATCGCCATGGCCTTTCTTCTCTCTTCAGCCGTGTTCCTGGTGCCCCTGGGAAAACTTGCTGATATCAGGGGCCGGAAACGGGTATTCCTTGCTGGTAATCTAATCATAGCCATTAGTTCCATTTTTTGTGCACTCTCCATCTCAGGTGGAATGCTTATCGCATTCAGAACTCTGCAGGGCATTGGCAGCGCCATGGTCTTTGGAACGGGGGTTGCCATTATCACCTCCGTTTATCCTCCCAACCAACGAGGGAAAGCCATTGGAATCACAGTTACCTCAGTATATATTGGCCTTTCGTTGGCCCCTTTCCTGGGCGGAATGCTTACACAATACCTGGGATGGCGGAGTATTTTTTATATCACCATTCCATTTGAACTGTTGGTGGTTTGGATAACCTGGAGGTATATTAAGGAGGAGTGGGCCGATGCCCGGGGCGAAAAATTTGATCTCACAGGTTCTATCATTTATGTGTTGGCCATGTCGGCATTTATGTTTGGCTTTTCCAAATTACCTGGCCCACCAGCCATCATACTGGCGGTTGCAGGAATTATGGGCCTGGTTTTTTTCGTGATAAAGGAGCAAAGAACCATACACCCTGTATTTAACATAGATCTGTTCAGATCAAACCGGCTCTTTGCATTCTCAAACCTGGCTGCATTAATTAACTATGCAACTACCTTTGCCATTACTTTTCTGCTAAGTCTCTATCTGCAATATATCATGCAGCTCTCACCCCGCGATGCAGGGGTGATCCTGATCACTCAACCTGTGACCATGGCCCTGGTGGCATCCATATCAGGGAAGCTTTCTGACCGGTATGATCCCCGTATCCTATCCTCTGCAGGGATGGCGGTTATTGTAGGGGGACTTGTGATGTTAACCCTGCTGACAGAGCAGACCCATTTCACTTACCTGGTGGTGAACCTGGCCATAGTTGGTTTTGGTTTTGGTTTGTTCTCCTCTCCCAATACCAATGCCATCATGGGATCGGTAGATAAAAAATACCTGGGTATTGCTTCAGCCACAGTGGGCACCATGCGATTAACCGGGCAAATGATCAGCATGGGAGTGGCCACCCTGATCCTCCAACTCTATATTGGGAACGATCCAATTTCAACTCAAAACTCCTCCGGATTCCTTGCCAGCATGAGAACCACATTCCTGATCTTTGTGGTTCTCTGCACCCTGGGGGTATTTGCATCACTTGCCCGGGGTAAGATCGTTCCGGAGAAATAGAGTGATCAGTAAATAAGCCCTCTTTTAAGGATTGTATTGCGATTGTCTGAGAATCTCCTGATAATCTCTTTGAGACATCACCTGGTGTAGGGTAAGATCGGGATTTCTGTGGGCGAAGGACCGAACGATCTGCCAGCCCTGCCATACTGCAGCCCTTCCTGGCGACTCGGTGGTATAAAAACTGGTGTGAGGCGCATCTTCTATCAGCTTCCGAATATCCAGCGGATCAGTTGAGAACAGTAGTTTCTCTTCAACCATGTGGGTCCACATCTGCTCCTCATTGTTCCTGCACCACTTCATCTGCCCGGTATTGAAACCTGCCTTCAACCCCTCCTCATATCCGGGAAGCATGGCATCAACAAAATAGAGCATCTGTCCATGATGAATCATTCTGGATAAAACGTTGTCAAGAGAATCGTTATATGGAAAGAGCATGGTAGCATATGCATACATCACATCCACAGGAATCCTCTCCTTTATCTTATTCTTCAGAAGGTACCTGGGCGTTCCCATCTGATCGTAGTACTTACAATCGAGCCCCAGGTACTGGTCCAGGCCCACTCCCACAATATTCCCTACTGTAAATAGTCCCTGGTTAAACCTGCTCACATAACCAATCACCCTGGGTGCTGTGGAATCGGGATAGTGGTATAGATAGTGCCTGAATCCTTCAGTCAGGTCCCTGTCTATCTCCTCAGTTGAAGAAAACAGGTTATTGGTATAATCATATACCTCCCTGTTGGTAGGATCGTTAATAAACATGGAAAGGTAAGATGCATAATGCCTGGAGGATGCCTGTCCAATTTGAATTACGTGCACATTAAAGACATCAAAGAAATCGCCATAGGCAGAATAAAACGCTCCAATGGCCTGGTTCATGGTATCAGGATCCATTTCAAAGAGGGCTCGATCGAATCGCTCCAGTTTCACATTTACCTCAATATTCGAAACATCCACATTCAATCGATTGTTTTGGCATCCCGCAAACGTGAGCGATATGCATATGAGAAAAACGATCTTCCGTTGAATAGGTATCATCATAATAGTTAAATTTGAATCCAGATCCGGATAGACAAATGTAAAAAATATGACGCGAATAGTAGTTTCTATCTTATTGGTAAGCGCAACGATCGCATTGAAGGGACAGGGAGTCACAAAATTCAGCGTACATGTGGATCCTCAGTTTGCCTGGTTTGGTTCTGATGAGAATCACATACAAAACAGCGCATCTGTGTTTCAGGCCCAGTATGGGCTTCAGATGGACCGTTACTTTGAGAAGAACTATGCCTTTATTCTGGGATTTGGAGTAAATAACCTGGGAGGCAATCTATTCTATACGGACTCCACAAGTTTCATTTCCAAAGGGGATACCCTCTGGTTCGAACCCGGACAAACTGTGAAACAAAAACTTCAATACCTTGATATTCCCCTCGGGCTCAAATTAAAAACAGAGGAGTTGGGATACGTAACCCTTTTTTTGCAGTTAGGTTTTAATCCCATGATAAATATAGGTGCTCTGGCTACGTCAGATGATGGAACATATGATAAGGAAAACATCCGTGAAAGTGTTCATGTGTTCAACTTGGGATATCATGCAGAAATAGGGATTGAGTACCGGTTGGGAGGCAGTACAGCTCTCATTGGTGGAGTTCGCTGGACATCAGGACTTACAGATGTAACCAGCAACGACGATGCCACAATCACTATTAAAGCCATATCAATTCACCTGGGAGTCCTTTTCTAAGAATCATGAAAATTGCATTAGCACAACTTAACTATTACATTGGAGATTTCCAGGGCAACCTGTCAAGAATGGAGGATGCTGTTCAACGGGCATCTTCAGAGGGAGTCGATCTCGTTGTTTTTTCAGAATTGGCCATCTGCGGGTATCCACCTCTTGACCTGCTTGAAAGAGAAGATTTTATTACATCCTGCAACCTCTATATTGAGAAGCTTGCCAGAGTTACCGATCCTGAAATTGGTATTCTTGTGGGAGGACCGGAGTTCAATCCTCACAAAGAGGGGAAACTGCTATTTAATTCGGTTTATTTCTTAAATGATGGAAGTATCAAACAGGTATTTCGCAAATCACTATTACCCACTTACGATATCTTTGATGAGTACAGATACTTTGAAGCCAACCGGGAATTCAAGGTATTGACATATAAAGGGAAACGACTGGCAATTACCATATGCGAAGATTTATGGGATGAACAGCCATTTGAAAATGAGTTTTCGCGTAGCCGGCTCTACACCACAAATCCATTGGAGAGTCTGATGGAATCAAAACCCGACGTAATCATTAACCTGGCTGCTTCACCATTTTCGCACAGAAAAATGGAGGTAAAGCAATCTGTATTTACAGGGAAAGCAATCCGCTATGGTCTACCTGTGCTCTATTGTAACCAGGTGGGAGGGCAAACTGAACTATTATTTGAAGGGGGCTCGCTGGCAATAACCCCTTCCGGGAAAGTGGCCAGGCGATTAAAGTTTTTTCAGGAAGATTTCGGGATCGTAGATCTGAATGATCTAATCTCAGAAAAAGCCCCTCAAAACACAGTTAAAATTCCAGATCGCATCGAAGCAATGGCCAATGCGCTTGAATGTGGGATCCGTGATTACTTTGGAAAGCTGAATTTTAAAAGCGCTACCCTGGGCCTGTCGGGAGGAATAGACTCGGCTGTCACCCTGGCACTGGCCTCAGGAGCCCTTGGACCTGAAAATCTTCATGTACTTCTACTTCCGTCCCAGTACTCGTCAACTCATAGTGTGGACGATTCATTGGAACTTGTGAAAAACCTGGGAGTAAAATCGGATATTCTCCCTATCGAATCTGTATTTGACCAGTTCATAGAATCACTCCATCCTCTGTTTGGAGATCTGCCAGAAGATATTACCGAAGAAAACATCCAGGCCAGGATCAGGGGAATCCTGCTCATGGCACTCTCTAATAAATTTGGAAACATCTTGCTCAATACCAGTAATAAGAGTGAAACAGCAGTGGGCTATGGAACCCTTTACGGTGACATGAGCGGAGGACTATCAGTACTGGGGGATGTGTATAAAACCGATGTCTATTTACTGGCTCGTTACTTTAACCGCAAGAAAGAGGTTATTCCCAATCACATCATAACCAAACCTCCATCTGCCGAATTACGTCCCGATCAGAAAGATACAGACTCTCTCCCACCCTATGACCAGTTGGATCAGATCCTGGAAGCCTATATAGAAAAACAGTTATCTACCGAAAAAGTAGCTGAAATGGGATTTGATCAGGATTTGATAAGAAAGATCATTGGGATGGTAAATAAGAATGAATATAAGCGTTACCAGACACCTCCCATATTAAGGATTTCCTCCAAAGCATTCGGCGTGGGAAGGCGCCTTCCGCTGGTAGCTAAATATTGATCAGAAATTGATTATTTTTTCTACTTTTGTGTGTTATTCAACACAGTTCGACTAAATAACTAAAAATACAATGCAGGACAGGAACTACAATGCAGATGACTGTATAGACAATCCAAAATCTGTATTTACAGTACTTACTCCAAAAGAAAAGGAATTCCTGAAGCAAAATTATACCTGTGCATTTTATAAAAAAGGTGAAATCATTTTCAAAGAGGGCGACAAACCCTTGGGATTGATGATCCTCGCTGAAGGAAAAGTAAAAATCTTTAAAGAAGGTGTAGGCGGAAGAGAACAGATTGTAAGAATGGCCAAACCCGTTGGCTTTATTGGTTACCGGGCACTTTTTGCAGAAGAAAACCATACTGCAACAGCAGTGGCAATTGAAGATTGCGTCTCTTGCATCGTTGATAAGGAGAGCGTATTCAGAGTAATGCGGAACAATGCAGACTTAAGCATGAGTGTTATCCAGTCGTTTGCATCGGAACTTGGCTTTTCGCATGACCGTACCGTAACTCTGACCCAGAAACATATCAGGGGAAGGCTTGCCGAGTCTCTCATCTTTCTGAAAGACACTTATGGATATGAGGACGATCACAAAACCATCAAAATTTACCTATCGAGAGAAGATGTTGCCAACCTCTCCAACATGACCACCTCCAATGCCATCCGTACGTTGTCCACTTTTGCCCAGGAGGGTGTAATTGCCATAGACGGTAGAAAAATCAGAATCCTCGACCTGCCCAAACTGGAACGCATCAGTGAGCTTGGCTAGGGAATGAACTATCTGTTATATATTTTCGCTAACAGCCTGATCTGGCTGCTTCACCTGCTGCCCGATTGGGTCCTGTTCCGGGTCTCCGATTTTCTCTATTTCCTGATGTACCATGTGGCAGGATACAGAAAGAAAGTAGTGGTCGACAACCTTCAAAAGGCATTCCCCGAATACAACAAAACCAGAATCAGGTCCACAACCAGGAAGTTTTATCATCATTTTTCCGATTTAATCCTGGAGTCGGCCATATGCCATTTCTACTCAGAATCAAAAGCCTTAAAGAGAATTACATATCGAAATCCCGAATTGCTTAATGAACTCTATGCTACTGGTAAGCTGGTGATGGCAGTTACTGGTCACTATGGAAACTGGGAATACCTAAACACATTGGCTCTGGCCAGTGACTACCCGGTGGCTGCAATATATAAGCCATTAAAAATTAAGCAGATCGATCAAATGATCCAAAGAAACAGAACCCGGTTTGGTGTGATGGTATCACCCATGGAAAAGATCGTCAAAAAACTGATTACACATTACAACGACAAAGATCCGGTTATGACCATTTTTCTTGCCGATCAACGCCCTTTGATTAAGAATATTCAGTACTGGACAAAGTTTATGGGTCTTGACGCACCCCTTTACCTGGGCACAGAGAAACTGGCCAGAAAACTGGATGCCGCTGTTGTATTTTTAAAAATTTTGAAGGTAAAACGGGGCAGGTATGAGGTAGAGATAGAATTGATTTGCAAAAATCCAAACGACCTGGAACCCTATGAGATTACCAACAGGCACGTGCAGATACTCGAGAATCTGATTAGAGACCAGCCAGAGTACTGGCTCTGGTCCCACCGACGGTGGAAACACAACCTGGAGCGATTTAATGAACTAAAGGGTCAGAAGAATTAGTTTCCGTTGGATCCCGTTATAAGGTCCAGGATCTCTTTCTGGTTCTTTTCAAATGAAAACAGCTCTTCTACACGCTTCTTCCCTCTCGCACCCATGGTTGTGCGCAGGTTACTGTCTACGGCCAGTTCAATAACCCTGTCTGCCATCTCTCTGGTTTTGCCAGCTCCCGTAATGAAACCTGTTTCTCCATCCAGGATAATCTCCGACGTGGTTTTAATATCAAATGCAACTACGGGTTTACAACTTGCCATGGCTTCAGTAATCACATATCCAAATCCCTCATATTGTGAGGAGAGTAGGAATACATCCAGCGAATTGAAAAATGCAGGCATATTCTCCACAAAACCTAAAAACTCAACCCTCTGTTCTACTCCCAGTTTTTCTGCTTGTTTCTGTAAGGTTCTCAACAATTTCCCTTCACCTGCAATTAAAAGCTTAAAACGTATCTCACTGCTCTCCAGATACTGTAACATCTCGAGGAGATGCATATGGCCCTTTTCTTCCGACAAGCGCCCTGCTGCACCAAGTACAATCTCCCCCTCTGCAGCTAAATATAGGGGTTTAATAAGTGGATTGTACTTTGTCAAATGAATCCCATTATAGATCACTCTAATCTTCTCCTCTGGTACAATGTCTTTATTTACCGCTAGTATAGTTCGCCTGGTTTCCAATGAGTTGGCAATGATCCTGGTTACCACCTTTTGGTACAAATATCGGTTCATAAGGGAGTCACTTACTGGAATTGCACTCCCTCTTCTGAAAATAATCCTGGGTACTCCGGCCCATTTGGCTGCAATACTTGCAATCTTCATGTCACCTGGAACATTGGTCACCAGCACTCCAACCTCCTCTTTTCGAAAAATATTGATTATCCTGGCTATTTTAAAAGGATTCAAAAAACTTATGTTGCCCACCGTTACCGTATATCCGAATATACCCAGTTTTATAAATCTTTGAGCAAGAGTGCTTTCGTGGGAGGAGACATAAATTACTTTAATTTGCTTCTGTACTAAATATGAGGCAACATCATAGTGCCACTTCTCACCTCCACCCCAGCTATTTTGAGAGTTGAAAAAACAGACTTTCTTTTTCCGGTCTCTTTTCTCATCATTATAAATAATCCTGAGCTTCACATACTTCAGGAAAACCTCATAGGCTGAGTTTACGCTAACCACAAAACCGTAAAAACCGTCCAAAAAACCGGCTCTTAAGAGAAAATCATTTATAAAACGCCAGAAAGGGCGCAAAAAAATGGTTAACATATTTACATTCCGTCCTCTTTCGTAGTATGATCGGGCCAGAATGGAGGAGAAAGAATTGATCTGAACCAAATGCTCGTTTACCGAATAGTATGAATAGTGAAGTAAATCTCCCTGAAGACGATGCAGTGATGCTCCCGGCTTTAAATAGAATCTGTCGTGTGGATTGTACCCTCCCCAGCTTCCCTTCCTGGCATCCCAAAGCCTAAGCTTTCTCGAAGGATACCAGGTGGTATGCCGGATCCATTTGCCACAATAGTTGGTTAATCGGTTAAAGGAATATCCGTCGTGTGTCCAGTCTTCTTTTACTTTTAAAATGGATGACCTCAGCTTATCTGAGAGGACTTCATCCGCATCAAGCGAAAGAATATAGGGGGAAGTAGCCTGTAAAATAGCCCAGTTCTTCTGCTGAATATGACCATAAAACCTGTGTTTGATAAAGCGTGCATTAAATGATCTGCAAATCTCCTCGGTGCGATCGGTGGAATAACTATCCACAACTACAATCTCATCGGCCACTCCATCAAGAGATTTCAGGCAACGTTCAATGTTACATTCCTCATTAAAAGTGATAACAACAGCTGAAATCTGTATTTTCATAGTTACTCCTGCAAATATACTCTTTTCACCCGCTCCGGAATCGACGTCAGAATTTCATAAGGGATTGTTCCTGTGATGCTGGCTATCTCCTTTACCTTCTGTTGACTGCCAAAAATTTCAATCGTATCCCCTTCCAGAACTTCAAGACCCGTAACATCTATCATGGTCATGTCCATGCATATGTCCCCAAAAGTGGGTGCGGCCATTCCATTAATCCAGACACTTCCAATTCCATTTCCCAATCTTCTGCTCAGCCCGTCGGCATATCCCACAGGAATTGTGGCGATTTGACTGGTGCGCTCTACCACCCCACTTCGTGAGTAGCCCACAGAATCACCGACAGCTACAGTTCGGATCTGAGAAATGGTGGTCTTAAATGAACTTACCGGTTTTAAATATGTGGATTGTCCGATTCCATGAAGGCCGATCCCCAGTCTGACCATATCAAATTGTGCTTCGGGGAAACGTTCAATTCCCGCCGAATTAAGAATATGAAGGTCAAATGTTTCCCCTATAGAATTACTAATCACCCTGGCGTATCGCCTGAATGAACCGATCTGTTCACGGGTAAAGTCATCATGTTCAGGCTGATCGCTGGCAACCAGGTGACTGAATACACTGACAACACGAAACTCAGAGTGGAGTAACCAGGGTATAAGTTCTTCAATTCCGGATTCCTGAAAACCCAGTCTGTGCATCCCGGTATCCAGCTTAATATGAATTGGATACTGCTTGATACCCCTGTAGTGAGCCAGGTTATACAGGGTCTTCACAACCCCTAAACTATATATCTCAGGTTCAAGCTGATAATCCACCATGGTACCAAAACCGGATGGATCGGGATTAAGGACCATAATTGGAGAGTGTACTCCCGCTTTGCGCAACTCTACCCCTTCATCGATGAATGCCACTGCCATATAGTCCACTTTATGGAACTGTAAAAGATTGGCAATCTCCACACTTCCACTGCCATACGAAAGTGCCTTAACCATCACCATGGTCTTGACACCGCTTTCCAGAATCGATCTGAAGTAGTTCAGGTTATGAACCATTGCATTCAGGTCGATCTCCAAACGGGTCTGGTGGGTTTTAAGCTGTAATTCAGCAGTAATTCGCTCAAATCCAAATCGCCGGGAGCCCTTAATCAGGATAATCCTCTCCACAAACAGGGTCCGGTCCATCCTCTTTATGAACTCATCCGTCTCCCTAAAGAACAGTGAATTATCCTTAAATAAGGCCCGATGATGCATCAGCGCGGGGCCTATTCCAATAAACAGGGTGATTTTCTTATGTATTAGCAATCCGGCAATCTCTGCATACAATGCATGCTCCTCCCTGCCGCTTTGCAACAGATCAGATAAAATTACCACCTTCCCTTTTTTCTTTTCGTGCTGTCCCACCAGCTCAAGTGCTGCCTGTAAGCCTCCCGTATCAGAATTATAGGTGTCATTGATAATCAGGCTACCCTGGATGCCCTGAAGCATCTCAAGCCGCATGGATACAGGCTCGAGACTCTCTATACTTTTAACAGCTGTATGGACCGGACGTCCAAAATCAATTGAAAATGTGAGCGCATGCAAAGCATTCTCAATGGAAGCATCGTCCCCAAAAGGCAATCTGAAGGTTATTTCTTTACCTTGAATTGTGAGTGATATCTCGGTTTGGGCTGTACTCCTTTTTAAAATTTTATAGGAATATTTAGCATCTCCGTCCAGACTCCAATCCACAACAGGTACACCGAGTTCCTGTAAATAGGTGTGCAGTGGTTTCGGTCCCGCCATTGCATCAGCCCTACAAATAATCTTTTCACACCCCTTAAAGAGTTTTAGCTTCTCAACAATTTTCTCATCAAAACTAGAGAAGTTTTCCTGGTGGGCTCCCCCCAGGTTTGTAATGATTCCCACATCCGGATTAATGATTCTTTGCAACTTATCCATCTCACCGGGATGAGATATTCCAGCCTCAATCACCGCTAAATCGTGATGATCACCAATCATCCAGACTGATAACGGAACACCTACCTGGCTATTGTAACTCTTGGGACTCCGGTGAACATTCAGCGTATCACCCATACACTGGTATATCCACTCCTTCACAATGGTCTTTCCATTGCTGCCGGTGAGGGCGACTACCTTGCCTCCATACCTGCTGCGCCATTCCATGGCCAGTCTCTGTAAACCAGCGAGAGAATTGTCCACCAGGCAGAATCCAGCCCCTGGAAAGGCACTGACATCCTGTGGTCGGGATACCAGAAACGCCCTGATTCCCCGATGGTAAAGTTCATTGATGTAGTCATGACCATCATGCTGGTCGCCAGTAAGCGCAACGAAAAGGGTGGATTCGGATAGGGTTATTGTTCTGCTGTCTATGGCCAGGGTAGATATGGTTATATCTCCATTCCCATAGACCTTCCCATTCAACCGGGTTCCAATAAAGCTTAATTTCCATTGAGGTTTCATGAAGGCTATTTCTTAG
>Ga0164313_10001962_pt1 | contig 18478 bp, 13 predicted proteins | sample GuaBasSedimGuay4_FD_113735 | JGI IMG/M metagenome (GOLD analysis project Ga0164313, IMG submission 113735) | Subseafloor sediment microbial communities from Guaymas Basin, Gulf of California, Mexico - Guay4, Core 4569-4, 0-3 cm | ecosystem: Environmental > Aquatic > Marine > Hydrothermal vents...
ATCGATTTATTAAAAGCAAAACACTTTTGTGAAAGGAGAGAAGTTGGCATTATTAATATTGGAGGTGATGGAACTGTCATCGTTGATGGAGAAAGCTATAATTTGAACCATAAAGATGCCATCTACATTGGAATGGGCACACGTTCAGTTATTTTAAATAGCAACAATAACTTAGCTCCGGCAATGTTTTATATTAATTCGGCACCAGCTCACCATTCTTTCCCTACTAAAAAAATATCCAAATCAGATGCGATTACCATGGATCTTGGAACCTTTTCTGAAGCCAATGAAAGGCAGATTTTTCAATACATAGTAAAAGCAACAGTTGAAACCTGTCAGTTGCAAATGGGAATAACTTCTCTGAAATCCGGAAGTGTTTGGAATACCATGCCACCTCATACCCATAATCGACGAATGGAAGTTTATTTTTATACCGATTTGGACGAAAACCAGGCAATCTGTCATTACATGGGGACAGCACAGGAAACACGACATATTTGGATGAAAAATAATCAGGCGGTAATTTCTCCATCGTGGTCAATCCACTCTGCAGTAGGAACTTCAAATTATAGTTTTGTATGGGGAATGGCTGGCGAAAACCTTGATTTTACAGATATGGATGTAATAAAGCCAACTGACTTAAGATAAGCATTATGCAGAACATATTAGACAAATTTAAGTTAAATGGGAAAATTGCCCTCGTAACAGGAGGAACGTCAGGTATTGGTTTTGCTCTTGCCGAATCACTTGGTCAGGCCGGAGCAAAAATAGTGGTGAACGACCTTTTTGAAGAGAAGCTGGAAAAAGCAAAAGCTAAATTTACAAGTAAAGGGATTGATGCTTATACCATAAAATTTGATGTTTTTAATGAAGAACAGGTTGATAAAGCCATTTCTGAAATTGAAAAGGAAGTAGGTGTTATTGATATTTTAATAAATAATGCTGGAATAATTAAACGCTCCCCAATTTTGGATATGCCGATTTCTGAATTCCAGCAAGTTCTCAACATCAACCTGGTATCACCTTTAATTGTTTCCAAAAGAGTTGTTCGGAATATGATAAAACAACAAAGTGGAAAGATTATTAATATTTGTTCTATGATGAGCGAATATGGTCGTAATTCGGTTTCTGCGTATGCTTCTGCCAAAGGAGGATTAAAATTGCTTACTAAAAATATGTGTTGCGAATGGGCAAAACACAATATTCAAATAAATGGTGTTGGCCCCGGTTATATAAAAACCATTTTAACCAAAGAATTTGCGAAAAAAGGCCACCCGTTTAACGACCTGGTAATGACACGAACCCCGGCAGCACGCTGGGGCGAAGTGGAAGATTTATGCGGAGCTACTCTATTGCTTTCATCAGAAGCTGGTAATTTTATAAACGGGCAGGTAATTTATGTGGATGGAGGAATACTTGCGAATTTCGGATATGTTGCTGGAGAAAATGACTAAAAAGTACCATAACAGGTAATATCAATCAAATATGGACATTCGAGACAAAAGAGTATGAGAGAAATGAGTACAGTTTCCAAAATTGTTGAAGGATTATACTTTGCCTTGTATATTGAGTCTTGAATCTAATCTTAAAATAATGAAGCCAAACGGTAAAATAAGATGGCAAATTTTAACCCTATTATTCTTTGCAACTACCATCAACTACATCGACCGGCAGGTAATAGGTCTCTTAAAACCAACTATTGAGGGAGACCTTGGTTGGAGCGAGGCAGATTATGGTTTTATAGTTACTGCATTTCAAATTGCTTATGCCATAGGTTTAATAACAACTGGTCGATTACTCGACAAGTATGGAACACGAGTAGGATATTTATGGGCAATTGTAGTTTGGAGTATTGCCGGTATGGCACATGCTACAGCGCGAGGTGTCACGAGCTTTGCAATTTTTCGTTTTGTACTGGGAATTGGTGAATCTGCAAATTTTCCTGCAGCGGTAAAAAGTGTTGCTGAATGGTTTCCTAAGAAAGAAAGAGCATTAGCAGCAGGATTGTTTAACTCGGGTTCAACTGTAGGTGCGATTTTAGGCCCATTAATTGTTTCCGGAATTACAGTTGCTTTTGGTTGGCGATGGGCATTTATAATTACTGGTGCACTTGGTTTTATCTGGATAATTTTCTGGTTGGCATATTATCATGTACCTGAGAAGCATCCGAAAATTTCAAAAGAAGAATTAGAATATATCCATCAGGACAAAGACGAAAATAATGATGAAGAATCCATCAGATGGATTGAGCTGTTTAAATACAAACAAACAATCGGCATTTGCAGTACTAGGTTTATATCAGACTGGGTTTGGTGGTTTTTCCTATTTTGGATTCCCGATTTTTTAAGCAAAACCCACGGTGTCAATATAAAAGAGGTTGTTTTACCTCTCATCATTATTTATGCTGTTTCGAGCATAGGTGGAATTGGAGGTGGGTGGATTTCATCAAATTTTATTAAAAATGGGAAAAGCGTTGACTATGCCCGAAAAGTTACCATTTTAATATGTGCTCTAGTTATTTTACCTGTTATGTTGGTTCCGCAAGTAACTAATTTATGGGTGGCAGTTGCTCTAATATCGTTGGCTGCTGCGGGACATCAAGGCTGGGCATCAAATATTTTCACTATTGTTTCAGATATTTACCCTAAAAATGCAGTTGGTTCAATGATGGGGCTAAGTGGATTTCTGGGAGCAATTGGGGGAGCTTTGTCCGCATCGTTTGTTGGAATTTTATTGGAAAGTACAGGTAGTTATTTTTTCATTTTCTTATTAGCTTCTTCCGTGTATTTATTGAATTGGATTATTCTTAAAATTTCGATCAAAAAAATTGAACCCTTAAAGTTATAACTTTGTATCCACCATACTAACCCTGACATTGGCATATATTTGGCCATGCGAAAAAACCAGAGATACGGCAGAAGAAATGTATATTATCATAGAGAATTGGAAAGAAAGAGGGTTATCCCAGCACTAGTTTTGTAACTGTGAGAAGTTATCCAAATCCAATTATGATTACGTTTTCATCAGGGAGTAAGTGAAACTGAAAAATTATTGTCAGGAGAATCCATATTGTTTGGTTTTAAAAGCTATAAACAATCATTTACGAGAAAAAACTTGTAAGTAGCTTTTTTTTATTCTTTAATTAATGAAATTTGTTGAAACTAAAGAACACAATATGAAAAAGCTGAATTACTTTTTATTGATCGGTATTACTTTTTTATCGTTCACATGTCTTAATGCTCAAAACCTGAAACCCTATATAATGGGTGTGAAATCAGGTGAGAATATGGACCATTTGAAAACAAGCTTGAAAACGAATCTTCAAAGTGAAGGATTGGAAGTGATTGGAGAATATGCGCCGGCCGGTAATACTAACCGTTGGGTTATGGTGATAAGCTCTGATGAACTGATTCAGGCCGTGAAAAGTGTAGGAGGATTGACAGGTTTCGCTGCTACACTCAGGGTTGGTCTTACAAAGAAAGATAGCAATATCATAGTTAGTTACACAAATCCTGTATACTGGGGAAATGCCTATTATAGAAGTGATTATGGTGGCGTTGAGCAACAATACAATGGTATTACTGCTAAACTTGAGAGTGCTATGAAGAAAACAGGACAATTCATCGGTAAGGATTTTGGATCTGAAGACGGTGTCAAACTCGATGATTTAAGAAAGTATCATTATATGTTTGGTATGCCACGCTTCGATGACCCTGTGGAGTTGAATGAATTTAGCAGCTATAGTGAAGCAGTTTCAAAAATTGATGCGAATATTCGTGCTGGTGTAGAAAATGTAAAACTCGTTTATGAACTTGAGGTGCCAGGTAAAAATATTAAACTATACGGCTTTGCTCTGAGTGGTGAAGATGGCGAAGCTTCTTTTCTGCCAACAATAGATATTGGTAGCCCGAAGCATACGGCCTTTCTGCCTTATGAAATGCTTGTTTTGGATGATAAAGCACTAATGTTGCATGGCCGCTATAGGATTGCTTTATCCTTTCCCGATCTTTCTATGGGCACTTTTACCAAAATTATGTCAACCCCGGGCAACATAAAGGACTTGCTTGAATCTGTTACTGAGTAGGGATGCCCGCATAGTAGAGATGCCCACACTGGGGCATCCCTACTGGACACGCAATTTGCATTTATCTTGATGCCAGAAACCCTGAAGACCCCACCAGCCTGATAAACTCTATCCTGTATCCAAATTGATCCTCACCTTTAGCATGTCTCGCCATCTGTAACACGGATTTGATACTCGTGTCACCCTTGAATGTACTTTCGCGAAGCAACATGCCAAAGCCGGCTACAGCGGCTGACCATCTGAAATTGTCGGATGTATTTTGCAATTCAACAACTTTATTTTGCACAACCGTAGTGATCAGTTTGCTTTTGGTACCATCCGGTTCCTTGTAGCGGAGCTTAAGGGTTAGCAGTTCTTTTGATGTGCCCACTGCCGGTTTCGTTTTGTTCTTTTGATATTTCAGATCATCAATAGGATGAATGAAATCTGACTTCACACCCACAGGTATGATCTCATAAAGTGCGGTTACTGTATGTCCTGCCCCAAGCTCACCGGCATCTTTTTTATCATTATTAAAGTCTTCACTTTTTAGTTTACGGTTCTCATAGCCAATGAGCCGGTAGGCCTGAACATGTGCAGGATTGAACTCCACCTGCATCTTTACATCTTTGGCTATTGTAAACAAAGTGCCTCCAAATTCATTTACCAATACTTTGCGGGCTTCCTGCAGATTGTCGATATAAGCATAATTTCCATTGCCTTTATCAGCGATGATCTCCATCTTGTCGTCTTTGTAGTTGCCCATACCAAAGCCCAGCACCGTCATAAATATGCCTTTTTCCCGTTCCGATTCTATCAGTCGTTCCATTTCTGCATTGCTGGAGGCACCTATGTTAAAATCACCATCGGTGGCCAGAATGATACGGTTGTTTCCATCTTCTACAAAATGAGTTTGTGCTGTTTTGTAAGCCAGCTTTAAACCGGCTCCACCTGCTGTGGAACCCCCTGCGCTTAATCTGTCGAGTGCGCGGATGATGGTCTCTTTTTCACTGCCGGGCGTCGGCGGCAAAACCAATCCTGCAGCTCCGGCGTATACTACGATAGATACATGATCATTGGGACGCAATTTTTTGGCTAACATTTTGAAAGCTGATTTTAGTAGTGGCAGTTTGTTGTCAGAACTCATGGAACCGGACACATCTTTCAGGAATATAAGATTTGATGCCGGAAGGTTGTCAGTAGCAATTTCCTTGCCTTGAAGGCCTATGTGCAGGAGCAGGTGATTATCATTCCACGGACATGCTGAAAGCTCTGTATTGATGGAAAAGGGAACCTGATTTTTTGGTTGCGGATAATCATAATCAAAATAATTGATCATTTCCTCAATGCGTATTGCGTCTTTGGGTGGTTTTTGCCCATTGTTGATAAACCGGCGCATATTACTGTACGATGCAGCATCAACATCTATTGAGAACGTGGAAAGTGGATTGTTGGAAGTCGTTAAAAATTCGTTTTCATGGATGGTAGTGTAACCCTCGGTGTTAAAATTTTGTACTTTCCAATCCGACTCATAAGCCATGGAGGGCATGGCCATAAGATGGTTTTGATAGCGGCCCACCAATTTATGTTTTCCCTGGTGAAAAATCAGGCTTTTATTATATTCATCTTCTACTTCTTCATAAAGAATGGGTATTTCGGGCTGCAAAGTCACGTTGATGATTGTCCGATTGTTAATTTTAACCTCTTTTGTTTCATATCCTCCATAAGTGAATATGAGGACGGATAAGTGGTCCGGAATCCTGATTGTGTAGTGGCCGCTATGATCGGTAGCTGTTTTGTTAGCCGTATTTTTAATTAGCACGGACACACCCGGAAGAATACTTCCATCCGTTGCATCTGTAACAGTACCCGTAATTGTTTTTTCGCCGTGTGCGGTAAATCCGTTTACCTGAAAGGCGATAATTGCGATAAATAAGATGAGATTTTTCATTCGTTTCATAATTTTTTTTGATTTTTGTCTTTATGATGCAAAAGGGATGGCGATTCCATAAAAAAAGTTTAAATGTTTTATTTTCCGGGTCTAAAAAAATGGTAACCTGTGATTTTTAACTCTAAGCAAAAAGCCAAACGTACGGATGACTTGACCCTGATCGGAAAATACAGGTCGACAGGAGATCTATATTTTCTAGGTGTATTATACGATCGGTATATGCATTTGGTATATGGACTTTGTTTAAAGTATCTGAAAGATCGCGATGAAAGTAAGGATTCAGTGATGCAGATTTTTGAAGAGTTGACCGTTAAAGTTCTTGAGCATGATATCCGCAACTTCAAGAGCTGGCTACATGTACTGGCACGGAACCATTGTTTGATGAGATTGCGATTTGAAAAGACACGTCATGAACATCTGAAAAAATATACAAAAGAGAATGAAATTTTTATGGAATCGGCTTTATCACAGCATCCTGAAGATGTAGTATCCGTTGAACATGATGTGGAGGCACTGAAAAAATGTATCGAACAGTTAAAAAATGAGCAACAGAAATGTATTAGTTTGTTTTACATTGAAGAAAAATGCTATAAGGAAATTACAGAAATTACAGGCCTGGAGTTAAATAAAGTAAAAAGTTACCTTCAGAATGGACGTCGCAATTTGAAAATATGCCTGGAACGAAAAGATGGATAAGAAAAAAGGACATATCGATAAAAAATTTATTTCCCGGGAAGATATCAAAAAATATCGGGAAGGAACTCTTTCGAATGCTGAGCAGCACCGTATAGAAAAAATAATGCTTGAAGAAGGACTGGAAGGCGAGGCCATGGAAGGAATTTCTACTATTGAAGCTAAACAGGTGGAAGAAGACCTGAATAGTTTGCAGGATCAGCTGCAAAAAAAACACAAGCAGAATCGGGGATTTACTATTCCGGTTTGGCATGTAGCAGCAGCGGTATTATTGTTAGGGCTTCTATCTTTTAGCGTTTATTATTTATTGGAACAGCAACCAAATGGCGAATTGATATCATTGATATCGGAGAAAACTGTAAATGATGAGATGAAGGAAAAGTCCACACAGACATTTGAAAAAGCACAGGATGCTGTAGAAAAACCCTCTGAAACAGAAAAGGGTCGCCCGGCTGATGAAGAAAAGGAAGTAAATTCATATGAACCTAAACATGAAGAATCTGCAGAAGCTATAGAAAAGCAGGCCCGTGTGAGTGATCTTAAATCAATATCCGTAGAAGAAATCGAGTTGGAGGATGATGTAATACAACCTGTCACATTGGATAAGGATGCTTCCCAGGCATTAATAACTAAAACAGAAATTGATATTGAAAAAGACGCGGAACCAGTTATTGCAATGCGCAATAATGCAGAAACAGCTGATGAAGTTATGGCTGAAAAGGCTCAACCTATGGCCCGTATGAAAAAAAATGAAATGATGGCGGTTTCAGAACAGGAGCAGGAAATTGCTATAGGTAGTAAAATAGTATTCATTGATTATCCAGTGGAAAAAGAGAAGGAAATGTCATATTTTATTCTGCCAACGCCTATGGGTGGAGTAACTACTTTCAATAAATATATCAGGGAAAATATACATTATCCGCCTGAAAAAATCAAAACTGAGACCATGGATACTGTGGCAGTCATATTTACAGTTGCTGTCACTGGAGAAATTAAGAATTTACATATAAAGAATGGTCAGGGCAGTTTTTTCGATCAGGAAGCAAAACGATTGATTCTCGAAGGGCCGAAATGGCAGTACGCTATTAAGGATAGAGAGCCGGTTGAAAAGAAAGTACGGGTCAGAATTTTGTTCAGCCCACTTGATTAATTTTCATCCTCACCTTTTTCCTCCAGAGCCTTTTTAAATTCCTCCAGATACTTTTTAGGTGTACGGTAAGAAAGGCCCAGAACCTCCAGGTCAATGTTTCTGTATTTTGCTTTTTCCTTGAAATCTTCAATCACTTCAATTACATCATAGTCGATGCTTATCGAATCACGGGCATCGATGATCACTTTGCAACCCGGTTTTACCTGATCCAAAGCTTGAAGTAAACCACCTTTATTCAGGAATGAAACTTTTTCCGATAGTTTGATAGTTAAAGCCTTTTTATTTTTGTGTCTTGAATCAAAAATGAAGGGAGTCCTGTAATTGGCTAATAATATATTGAAGATGGCAAAAAGCATACCTACGGTAATGCCCACAAGCAGGTCAGTGAATATAATGACGATGAATGTAACAATAAAGGGTATGAACTGATACGAACCAAGTTTATACATTGATTTGAACAGGACCGGTTTGGCCAGTTTTAATCCGATGAGAAACAGGATTGCCGACAGACTGGCAAAAGGCACCATGTTTAATATACCAGGTATCAGCAGGGCGCTTATCAACAGTAAAAATCCATGAAAGATTGTAGCCAGCCGGGAGCGTCCACCTGACTGTATATTTGCCGAACTTCTTACGATTACCTGAGTAATGGGGAGGCCACCTATCATGCCCGACAGTATATTACCAATTCCCTGCGCACGAAGTTCGCGGTTAGTGGGTGTCACCCGTTTGAAGGGATCCAGTTTGTCTGCGGCTTCTACAGAAAGTAAAGTTTCTATACTTCCGATCACTGCTATGGTAAAAGCTATTTTATAAATTTCCGGATTGTTGATCTGGGAAAAATCGGCGAAAGTAAATAGGGAGGTGATATCCTTAAAACCGGAAAGGACCCGGAGGTTTACAAAATGTTCCGTATCGAGAGCCAAAAATGGGAAGCTCCCGAATATCTGACTTAAGATAATTCCAATAAGTACTACTATCAGGGGCCCATTGATGATTGTAAAAAGTTTTTTCTTTTTGAAAAATGGCGATTCCCATAGTATTAGCAGAGCTAATGATACAATGCTAATGAGTATTGCGCCGGTAGAAAACCGGCGGAACATATGCAGGATTTCGGAAAATATATTATCTCCAAAATGAGCCATAAATGAAATGTTGCCATCTATCGTGTTGTCATAACCTACTGCATGAGGCAATTGCTTTAATGCGATTATGATTCCTATGGCGGCGAGCATCCCCTTTATAACAGATGAGGGAAAGAAATAAGCAATAATACCAGCCTGTAGCAATCCGAGGATCAATTGGAAGATTCCGGATATGATAACTGCGAGTAAAAAAGCTTCAAAAGTACCTAATTGTTCGATTGATGTGAGGACAATAGCAGCGAGGCCTGCAGCCGGACCGCTTACACCCAAAGGCGAGCCACTTAAAATACCAACGAGTATACCACCTATTATACCAGCTATGACCCCTGCAAACAATGGGGCGCCTGAAGCAAGTGCTACGCCGAGACACAGAGGTAATGCCACGAGGAATACAACAAAACCAGCTGGAAGATCAGCACTGGTATTTGCCCAAAATCCATTTTTTAAACTATTATTGTCAGGTTTTGACATAAATAATCATATTTACCATCAATTATCTCTTATTGTCATTCTGAATTAATTTCAGGATCTATTTTTTTGCTTCATTTGGTTTACCTGATGCAGGTTTCTTAGTTACCGGAGCGCTTTTAACTTGCCTAATCTTTTTTGTTACAGGTTTGTTTGGAGTAAGAATTTTTTTTACGTCTTCGTCAATAGATTTTACATGCAAATCTGTCTGCGGGAATGGAATAGTGATTCCAGCGGCTTTTAGCGCTTCGTCTATAGCAATTCCTACGGCACTTTTGGTAGTGAGCCCTACCTGAAAATGGGTCCAGAATAATACACGGAAGTTGAGTGAGCTGTCGCCAAATCCATTAAAAATTATGAGGGGACCAGGATTTTTCAGTACATTTTCGTGATCGGCAACCGTTTTGTTAAGTACTTCTAATACCTTTTTTAGATCTGATCCATATTCGACACCAACCAGTATTTCCTGCCTGCGACGTTTATCTGACAGGGTCCAGTTGATCATTTCGTTGGAGACGAAATTGCCGTTAGGAACAATTACTTCAGCACCATCGAAAGTGCGTATGGTACTGGCCCTGAAACCAATTTCCTTTACTTCACCCATCAGGTCTAGAGAGGCTATCTGAATGACATCTCCAACCTGAATGGGGCGTTCAAATGCAAGAATTAATCCTGAAACCAGATTGTTAAATATACTCTGCAATCCAAATCCGATTCCTACACCGAGGGCGCCAATAATGATAGTGAGGTTGCTAAGATCAATACCGGCTACCCCAAAGGCAACTATAAAGCCGAAGATAATGATTATAAGGCGCGTAATCATTCCAATGGCGCCGGGCACACCCCTGGGCATATCAAAATGCGATAATACTTCTTCTTCTAAAACAAACCTTATAAACCGGGCTACTGTAAAGGATAGCCAAATGGCAATAAAAAAACTGAATATACTTCCAATCGATATTTTAAGTGTTCCTAATTCATAACTGTCAGTAAATAAACTGATGAACCAGCCGGTTATCGAATCGTATATCAGGAAATTCTTTGTTACAAAGGATAGCCAAATAAGAAAAGAAATTACACGTATAAATCTGGAAGTATGTTTTATTAGTTCATCGGGGTATTGTTTAACCAGACTGGTAGATTGTGCCAGATTAGTTTGCATGATCAGGGCGATAAGACTTTCCAATACAACGACCAGGACATAAAAAAGTACACCCCAAAATATTGTGCTAACACCACCCCTCGTCAGATAAATACTCAAGAAAACATTTCCAATTAAATTGGAAGCAATTGAAATAGCAAAACCGATAGAACAAAGTTTGATGATTAACAATCCAAAATTCCACCAACTACCGCTGCGAAATTGTTTCATTTTACTTCCCGGTTTTATAACCGGCCAAACCAAAATAATTGCCATTATATTGGCAGTCAGGTAGATCCATCTGGTGAGTAATGAAAGCTCAGCTATCATTTCAGTAATGCGCATGAGCACAATCAGTATGACAAATACATAAAGAAATCTTTTCCTGATATCCGGTACAATTCCCGGAAGAATAAACATCAGGGGAATGAGCATAAGATATCTCAGATTGTACACAATTGTGGGGGAATCCGGATAAAAGGTGTCTGTCAGCAACAGAGAGAAAAGCAATCCGGTGGCAACTGGATTGAATATAATGCGCAGGGAGGCATTTAGTGAAGTGTCCAGCCGTTCTTCAGACCATTTTTTTATATGATGTTTAAACAGAACTAAAATAATGATTAAAAATATGGTTAGAAACAGGTGAACTTTGATCTTGTAAGCATGATAGACCTGGAATTCCTTAAAATTCTTAACTTGTTGTCCCAGGTTAATTTTTAGCTTGGCTAGTACAGATATTGTGTCTTTTGGTAAAATGAATTCTTTCCAAATTGGCGGGCTGTCTAATGTCAAAAGCTGACTGCTTTCATGATACTTAAGGGCCTCGTCAATTTCCAGGGTGGTTTCATGGATTATAATGATCTTTTCCGTGAGCTTATCTTGTTTCGTTAGTAGCTGACCATTTCTTTTGCTAGTCAAATTCATTTGGTGGTCGATTTCTTTTCGCAAATCTTCAAATCTTTGAATGCTTTCCTGTGGCAATTTTTGTTCACGGGCCATTTGAACTGTCTTTTCCCATCTCAGATCCTGGCTGGTCAATTCCTCTTTGAGTGGTTTCAGTTTTTCATTTCCGGATTTTAATTCAGCTCGCCACTCTTCCAACAAATTTCGGATGTGATTAAAATTCTTTACTAATACTTCAAGCTCCCTCTGATCCAGGTTTTCAATATTTTTTATTTTGGGGTCCTCATACAACTTTTTCATGTCATCAAAAGCTATGGGCATCAGAGAGTCCAAAGATATTTCTGTTTCAGTTGGCTCGAGTTCCTTTTCTATCGCATTCAGGTAAATGGTCGTTTTTTCGAATTCTTCAGCGAGATTGGATATATCAAAGGATTTTATTTCCTCAGTCTTTGTGGAATCAGCAGGAGCTGGTGTGTCTTGTCCATAGGATTTTTGAAGCAATAGGGCCCCTGTTAAAAAATAAATGAGAACCACAATAAAAACGAGTGATTTGGGGCGAATTATTTCAAAAGGTGTCATACAATATTATTTTCTCAAAATTACAATATCTAATCATTCAAATCAAATGATAAAATGATAGAATGATGAAAAGTAATAATGAGAGTTTAAGTAGATATATAATTAAAAGGGTGAAAAAAAATGAATTAAAAGATTTGGTTTGGAGGTATTTCAGGTTTTCCAGTAGATATTTTATGCTGTTTTTATTTGAAAAATTGTATATTAGAGTCTTGTTTTAGCGGCTAAGTTCTAATTATTTTATACATTCGTATGAATATAATGCAATTGCATTTTTTCATTGAACCACGAAACCTAATCATCATGCGCAAGATTTTATTTTCAATAGTTTTTTTGCTTCTGGCTCATATTGCTGTCATAGGACAGGATACACAATGGGCTGTTGAAGTATTGGAAGCATCATCAGAATATGCACCTAAGGAGTTTTCAGCCTGGCAGGCACTGGGTAAACCGGACGTTTCAAAAGGAGGTGTAGAAAATCCAAATACCTGGATGCCGTCAACCCCCAATAAGGAAGAATACATCAAGGTTCGCTTTGAAAACCCTTTTCGGATCCGGCAAATTACCATTGCCGAGACTTTAAATCCCGGATCTATCTATCAGGTATATATCTATGATCGCGCTGACAATGAGTTTTTGGTCAATACATTTGATCCCGAACCCATTGGTATCGATTCCAGGATGCAATATATTTTTATGGACCTTACTGACTTTGATGTTTCGGCCGTCAAGGTTGTTTTAAATTGTTTTGCGGTGCCGGGTTTCAATGCCATTGATGCAATTGGTATATCTAATAGTGCAATTCCGATAAAGGAAGAGATCCAGCTAGTGGAAAGCAATATCATTACAGTGAAGCCGGAGCGCTTGAGTGTTCATGTCAATAGTGTTTACAATGACTTGCGTCCCCTGATCACCCCTGACGGAAAAACTTTGTATTTCAGCCGGCAATATCATCCTGAGAATATCGGGGGTATTGATGATCCGGAAGATATCTGGTATTCAGAATGGGATGAAGAGTCTCAGGACTGGAAGGAAGCACAAAATGTTGGCGCGCCCCTCAACAGCGTTGGCCCGAATTTTATTAGTTCTATTACTCCGGATGGTCAGACAGTAATACTTACTCTCGGGAATAAATATACTAACAACGGAAAGATGAAATCCGGTGTATCATTTACTACAAAAACCAGCGAAGGGTGGACAAACCCTCAGGCATTTGAAATCAAAAATCTTATGAACCTTTCGAAGAGAGCTAATTTTTATCTCGCCAATAACAGGAAGGTATTACTGATGTCAATTGAGGGACCCAACTCAATAGGAAGCAGAGATATTTATGTCAGTTTTTTGAAAGGAGGCAATAAATGGACTGAGCCTCTCAACCTGGGTGAAATCGTGAATACAGTATTAGAAGAATCATCACCGTTTTTGGCGCCAGACGATAAAACTCTTTATTTCTCCTCTGATGGCTTTAAAGGTTATGGGGATCAGGATATTTATGTAACACGCAGGCTTGATGATACCTGGACCCTTTGGTCAGAACCAGAAAACCTTGGCCCTGGTATTAATAGCGAACATGAAGATTCTTTTTTTAATATTCCGCCAACAGGCGAATATGGATACTTTTCACGAAATTCTTCTGACAATAATGCAGACATTTTTAGATTTGAACTGCCTAAGGAACACCAGCCCGAAGCAGTAGTTACAATTCGTGGAAAAGTTTTGGACACCAAGACTCGCAAGCCTGTAAAAGCCCGGATATTCTATGAGACTTTACCAAAAGGAGAAGAAATAGGTATAATATTTTCCGACCCTGTCACAGGAGAATACCAGATAATTCTTCCATCCGGTATGTTATATGGTTATTTAGCAGAAGCGGAAGGCTATTTGTCAATAAATGCTAATATTGACCTTTCAGAGACAAAGGAATATGGAGAGTTGAAAAAAGATCTTTACCTCACTCCAATACAAAAAGGTGCATCTATCAGATTGAACAATGTTTTCTTTGATTTTGATAAATCCGTCCTGAAAGAAGAGTCTTATCCCGAGTTGAATCGTACTATTGAGCTTTTGAGAAAACATGTTGAAATGAATGTGTTGGTTTCTGGTCATACAGACGATATAGGGACACCGGAGTACAATATTAAGCTTTCGCAAAGGCGTGCTCAGGCGGTTGTCGATTATATGATAAAAGGTGGTATAGATTCAGGTAGATTGGAGGCAAAAGGATTTGGCGAAACCCGTCCGGTAGTTAGCAATGACGATGAAAAAGAAGGCCGGGAATTGAATCGTAGGGTTGAAATGAAATTTCTCGATGATTAATTGATAATTGTTGTTGGTAGAGACGCAAGATTTTGCGTCTCTACCAACAACAAAATCTTGCGTCTCTCTACTATTTACCTTTTAAAATTTCCTTCATTTCATTGAGCTTGAGGAGGGCTTCGATTGGTGATAAGGTATTCACATCTGTTTTGCTTAGTAAATCACGAACAGCTTCAAATTTAGGATCAGCTTCGAACATACTTAGCTGGTAGTTTTTCCTGGGCATTTCATCCAGGTGTTCATTTGTTTTTTTACTGATTTGGTCTTTTTCAAGGTGGAGCATGATCTCATTTGCCCGGATTACAATGGGGTTTGGCATGCCGGCCATTTGTGCTACATGGATCCCGAAAGAGTGTTCGCTACCTCCCTCAACAAATTTTCTCAGAAAGATGATCTTATCGCCCACTTCCCTGATGGTAATGTTGAAGTTCTTAATCCGAGGAAAGTCGTTTGCTAATTGGTTAAGTTCGTGGTAGTGTGTGGCAAATAGGGTTTTAGCCCGGTATTTCGGGTGGTTGTGAAGAAATTCCACTATAGACCAGGCGATGGAAATGCCATCATAGGTGCTTGTGCCTCTTCCGATTTCATCCATCAATATCAGACTTCTGTCGCTGAGATTGTTGAGGATACTGGCGGTTTCGGTCATCTCTACCATAAAGGTTGATTCGCCGCGTGCCAGATTATCAGATGCACCAACTCGTGTGAAAATTTTATCTATTATACCTATTTCGGCTCGTCCGGCCGGAACAAAGGAACCAATCTGGGCCATTAACACTATAAGGGCCGTCTGCCGCAGCAAGGCTGATTTACCAGCCATATTTGGACCCGTGATGATCAGGATTTGCTGAACATTGTTGTCGATAAATACATCATTGGGCACGTATGATTCGCCAGGTGACATTTGCTGCTCTATTACCGGATGGCGGCCTTGACGGATATCGATGCTTGTTTCATCGCTTATCTTTGGCTTTATATACTTGTGGTCTGATGCAAGCTGTGCAAAAGAGGCGTAGCAATCGATTTCGGCTATAGCGCGGGCATTTTGCTGAATGGGATTGACATATTCGGCGGCACTTTGTACAAGCCTGTTAAAAATCTGTTGTTCAATGGCTGAGATCTCTTCTTCTGCATTCAGAATTTTTTCCTCGTACTCTTTTAGTTCCTCGGTAATATAGCGTTCAGCATTTACCAGGGTTTGCTTCCGGATCCATTCTTCAGGTACTTTGTCCTTATGAATATGCGTGACTTCCAGATAATAACCAAAGACCCTGTTGTATGCAATTTTCAATGAAGAAATTCCTGTTTTTTTCATTTCCCGTTGCTGAATTTCTACCAGGTAATCTTTACCTGAAAATGCTATTTTTCTCAATTCGTCCAGCTTGGGATCAATTCCTTCACGTATCATGTTGCCCTGATGAGTGATTATGGGCACATCATCCTTTAGTTCGGTTTCAATTTTGTTCAGCAAAAACTCACAAGGGTTGATTTGGTCTGCCAGTAGGCGCAGAGATTCCACATTGCTCTTTTCCAGTTTTTCTTTCAGTGGTTCAATGTATTTCAGAGAGCGTTTAAGTTGCAGCATTTCCCTTGGATTGATACGCCCGGCAGCAATTTTGCCTATCAACCGCTCCAGGTCACCGATGGGCTGCAGCAATTCTATAATTTCTTCTCTGAGTTCTTCCCGGTCAAACAATGCCTCAACAGATGTAAGTCTTTTTTCAATAGGCCCTTTGTTTTTCAATGGCATGATTATCCATTTTTTGAGCAAACGGGCTCCCATGGGGGTTACAGTATGATCAAGGATATTGATGAGAGGTATGCCACCTTCTTGTTGAGGGAATACAAGTTCCAGATTTCGGATGGTGAATTTATCGAGCCAAACGAATTTTTCCTCTTCAATGCGCGAAATGGATGTAATGTGGCCGGTATCGCGATGTTCGGTTTCTTCTAAGTAATACAAAATTGCTCCTGAAGCTATGATGCCGGATCGGAGTTTATCAATACCGAAACCCTTTAGCGTGGCAGTTTTGAAATGAGCAGTTAGTTTTTCATATCCATAATCGTAAAAATATACCCAATCTTCGAGAGTATATGTGTTATACTTATTTTTAAAAGGTCTTTCAAATTCCTCTCGTTGTGATTTGCTGTAAATAACCTCAGAGGGATTGAAGTTTTGCAGCAGGTTATCCAGGTAGTCAATATCACCTGTTGAAGTAAAAAATTCTCCTGTCGACAGATCCAGGAAAGCTAACCCGGAATCTGATCCATTGAGATATACGGAGGCCAGGTAATTATTGGAACTTTTATCCAATACATGATCATTGAATGAAAGACCAGGTGTAACCAGCTCCGTTACGCCCCTTTTTACAATGCCCTTTACTGATTTGGGATCCTCGAGTTGGTCGCAAATAGCCACTCGTTCACCAGCGCGCACTAATTTAGGCAGATAGGTATCGAGAGCGTGGTGCGGGAAACCTGCCAGCTCTATATGTGAGGCTGCACCATTCGCCCGTTTGGTGAGAACAATATCGAGTATTTTACTTGTTTTGATGGCATCTTCACCAAAAGTTTCATAAAAATCACCAACGCGAAAAAGAAGCAATGCACCGGGATGCTTTGTTTTGATGGCATTATATTGCTTCATCAGGGGTGTTTCTTTTTTCGCTGTTGCTTTTGCCATTAATTTTGTGATTAATGCCTGTTTGATATGAGGCAAAATGCTAAGATAATCTGCCTTTTACTTAATTCAAATTGCTATAATTGTTTTATTTTTAAATCTGGATTTAAAAAAGCGGATGAGAAAGTTAAAAAATGAAGAATTGAACCGGCCTGGCCTTGAAGATTATAAGGAAAAAGAGAAACATCAGGTAGTTCTTATTCTCGACAATGTAAGAAGTAGAAATAACGTGGGCTCAGCTTTCCGAACGGGAGATGCATTTTTAATTAAAGAGATCCTGTTATGCGGCATTACAGCCAGACCCCCGCACCGGGAAATTCACAAAACAGCACTTGGAGCTACAGATTCTGTTTCGTGGTCTTATTATGAATCTACAATCGAAGCTGTACAAAAAATGAGGGATATAGGGTTTACCATTGTAGCAGTTGAACAGGCAGATGAAAAGATTATGCTTCAAAACTATAAACCGGAAGCGGGAGAAAAGCTCGCATTTGTATTTGGGAATGAAGTTTGGGGTGTATCCGATGATGTGGTTATGGCATCTGATTTTGTTCTGGAGCTCCCACAATATGGCACCAAACATTCGTTAAATATTTCTGTAACAATCGGCGTGGTGCTTTGGGATGTGATGAATAAGATGTGTTTGTTGAAATAAATTTTGTATTTTCATTTAATAATTTTACAGGCATGTAACTCTTATGTTTGGATTATGGCCTGTGGGAGCGATATCTATAGGTTTTGGGCGTGAGCCTACGCTTTGTAGATTAAATAATATGTACAGATGGGAATATCAGCCTGCTTTGCTTTGCACTGGCTAATGCTGTTTGGCAGGTTTAAATATTTCTTTGCATCTTAGCGTCTTAGCGTGAAACAAACTAACGAATGAAAAACTATATAAAAGAAGATGATCCATTTGTCGTGCCGACAGAGGACATGAAATTGATTGAAGAGCATTTTGGAAATGCCAGTAACAAATATGATAAGTGTAGCATTGCAAGGATGGAAGTGCCTCCGCGTTGGAGAGAACATTATCAGCAGCCTGAGTTTGATGAGTTCATCCTTATGGTTAAAGGGAAATTATTGTTGGAAATAGATGGTGAAAAGATGAATGTCAGTGCAGGACAATCAATCCTGATCAAGAAAAGTGCACGTGTCAGGCATTCCAACCCATTTGATTTTCCGGCCGAGTATTGGTCTGTATGCCTCCCTCCCTTTTCGCTTGATACAGTACACATTGAAAAATGATAGATTTGAGGATCAGGAGTCATTCATAGATTATTTAGCCCCTATGTTTGTAATTAAAGAGTCTGTCTATATAGTCAGGGTCTGGATCAGAATGTTCGAGTTCAAGGCTTGTGAAGTCTTTAAAATCAGGAGTTTACCTTTGTAAATGAC
>Ga0164313_10001963_pt1 | contig 18467 bp, 15 predicted proteins | sample GuaBasSedimGuay4_FD_113735 | JGI IMG/M metagenome (GOLD analysis project Ga0164313, IMG submission 113735) | Subseafloor sediment microbial communities from Guaymas Basin, Gulf of California, Mexico - Guay4, Core 4569-4, 0-3 cm | ecosystem: Environmental > Aquatic > Marine > Hydrothermal vents...
GAGGGTCTATTCGGTGCAAGCTCCTAGAGTTACTGGCGGACCCGCCCCGAAGGTTTGCGCGGCGGCAGACACTCCGGTTTGAGACCCAGGACGATGAGCCCGATCCGTTCATTGGCAACGGCGATGTTCGGCCAGGCTGCTGCAATCTCGACGGCACCGAGACCGAACCCGTCCCAGTGGTCGATGGCCGTGGGTGCGTTCGGGTCCTGGAGGTCGATCACGAAGACGCCGTGTCCTGACGTGGCCACCGCCGCGTTGCTGCCGAATCGGACCACCGAAACAACCTCACTCGGCGCCTCCCAAATACCGCGTTCATGCGGGTGAGCGGGCTGGGTCAGGTCGATGAGCCGGATCCCGAACCACGACGGGCTGTCGGATCCCGCCGGAGAAACGACCGCGAGCCGGTCGATCAGGGCGACACCTCCGACAGCTTCTCCGGACCACCGACCGCGTTCGATGGGGTTCCACGGGTCGTGTGCATCGATGACGAAAATTCCGTCCTCATCGGCTACGGCGACAAACCCACCATCGGCGTCGATGGCGACCGGTTCGGGATCCGTCGGATCCCACCGGATGGAGCCGCGGCGCTCCATCTCGGACGGATTCGAGATGTCGATGATATCGAGATGCGGGTTGCCATCCATGGTCGTGGATAGGACGTAGGCCCTCGAGCCGGCGATGGCGACGTGTTCTGCGTTGACCAGATCGACATGGGCGAGTTCGACAGGGGCGGCAGGGTCGCGAAGATCGATGGCGATGAGCCGGTCATCGGCGGTAACAAAGGCGGTCGAGGCTCTGAGCTCGACGTCCGCGACGCTCCACACGGCCTTCCAGTTCCCGATTTCGACGGCCGACTCCCGATCCAACACGGCAAACCGGGCGGTGGGTCGGGTGTCCCAGTTTCCGTGTTGAAGGACCGTGGTGAGATGCCCGGAAACGGCCACCGGACCGACGTTGGCCGTCATCACCAAACCTCGCGTTGTGAGGCAGCTCTGCTGAGCATGGGCAATGGACGTAGATGCCAATATCAGCAGGATGGCGCCTGCAGCTGAAATTCTCAGATGTCGATGGTTCGAGTGTGGCGAGGTGATCATGGCTCTCCCGTATCGCGACGTGCTTCACCTCTGCTTACGGATCAAACTGCTCCGGCGTCTGGATGGAGTGGTTCTGGATCAGGGTGGTCTCTCGCAGACGTTCTTCCGCAGAGAGCTCACCCCTCGCGGGGTCGTTCTCGAGGATTCGTCCGAAGCCGCCGATCACCGCACTCTCGATCTCGCTGCGGTCCACCGATCGGCCGAGTTCGGCAGTCGCGGTCGTCACGTGTGGACGCAGGCTGGAATCATCCGCCAACCCCATGGTTCCGGCCTGGAGACGACCGTCCCAGTCGATGAGGATGGCGCCATGCTGAAGGATGCAGCCGGAGTGGGCGCGCATGGCGGATCCGACCAGTTTGCGTCCTTCCACGACCACCTCGCCGTCGGCGGGGGCTTCGAAGCAGGGGATGGTGCTCGTAGGGTTCGGCAGACGGAGGTTGACCTCGCCGCCGGTGAGTTCGGCCTGGATCCCGAGATCGCGACATGCCTGCACCAGTGCGCCGCAGATCAGCCGGTAGGCTTCCTGGAGCTGAGTGGGCAGTGGTGGCGTCCCAAGCGGCGCCACCACCGAGTAGGTGAGTTCGAGGTGGTGGAGCAGGGCTCGACCGCCGGTGGGCCGGCGAACGACGCCAATGCCTTCGGTGCGGCAGAAGTCGAGATCGACGGCATCGAGCCTCTGGTGTTTGCCGATGGTCAGGCACGGCGGATCCCAGCCATAGAGTCGGATGGTCGGTGGGGAATCGCCGGCCGAGACCGCCTCGAGCACGGCCACATCACGGGCCATGTTGAGCGCTCCGGGGAGGTCGCCGTCGAGGATCAGTCGCCACGTCATTGCGGTGAGGACTTTAGCATCTGTTTGAGGCTTGAGGCTTGAGGCTTGAGGCTTGGGGCTTGAGGCTGGATCATCGCACCATCGCAGGGAAATACCGCAGATCAACGCAGATAGACCCATCGCGGTCATCGCACCACTTCATCGACGCCCACAGATCACACGGATGGATATGGATTTCATCGCAGCATCGCAGATTGCCCGCAGATGACGCGGATGGACGCAGATTCCATCCCAGCCATCGCATGAGAGTGGGCGCCGCGTTCCGGGATGGGTGTTCGACTTCGTGGAGGCGGCCTCGTTGCCGGAAGAGGACTGAAGAGCGGGCGGGACGCCCGCTCCCACAACCGTCACATCGGGGGCGAGGTCTCTCCTCATAGTCACTCAGAGCGAACGAGCGCGGTCTCCCAAACATGTCACCCTGAGCGAGCGAGTGCCGCCGAGCGAGTCGAAGGGTCTCCCGATGGTGCGCGGATCGCCCCAACCTTCCACGGGACGATGTCGGCTGGAGCGATCTCCAAACCCAGTGGAGACCAGCAACTCGCTAAGCTCGCTCAGAATGACAAGGTGGATTGTCATCGGGAACGAGGGAGCCGGACGACCGAGTCGAATGGGTCTCCACCGGGTCGGAAGGGCGCAGGATGCGAGCGACGGCCTGCCGTAGTTGGGGAGAATTCGATAGCGATACCGATAGCGAACACTCATCGGGCACGGTCACGGATTTGGCGGAGGGGTCACCGCCGCCAGAATGACGGATAGAAGATGACCAACGCCGAAAACATCTCGAGCCTGCCGACGAGCATGGTCCACGCGAGAAACCACTTCCCGGCTGGCGAGATCCAGGCGAAGTTCTCGCTCGGGCCGACATCGCCGAAACCCGGGCCGATGTTCATCAAAGCGGAGACCACCGAGCTCATGGCGGTGACCGCGTCCATGTCGTCGAGCAGGACCATGACGAAGCCACCGCCCAGGACCATGAAGACGTTGACGATGAAGTAGCAGATCGAGAGGTAAATGACCCCTTTGTCCACCGGCAGCTCGTTGATGCGCACCGAAAGGACGGCGAGAGGTTGGAAGAAGATTTTCTTGATGGCGCCGACCATGAACTTCCAAATCACGACATAGTGGATGACCTTGATCCCACTGGTGGTGGACCCGGCGCAGGCGCCGACAAAGCACACTACGATGAGCAGCATCTGAGCTGCGTAGGGCCAGAGCTCGTAATTCGCGGTCGTGAAACCAGTGGTTGTAAGCAGCGAGACGACCTGAAACGTGCCGTAGCGCAGGGAGTCGAGAAAATCGTAGGTGCCGTCGCGCCACAGCAGCCAGGTCGTCAGACCGCAGAAGAAAGCCAGAAAACCGAGATACCACCTCAGCTCGGTGTTGATTCGGATCACCTGCCACTCGCGACGAGCTGCGTGGTAGAAGAGCATGAAGGTGACACCGCCGAGGAACATGAAGAGGATGATCACCCAGTCGAAGTAGGCGCTGTCGTAGTGGCCGATGCTCGCGTTGTAGGGCGAATAGCCCGAGGTCGAGACGGTTCCGAAGGCGTGGCAGAGCGAGTCGAAGAGCGACATCCCTCCGGCGCACATAAAGATGACCTGGAGCAGGTTGAGCGAAAGATAGATGACCCAGAGATAGGTGATCGCATCGCGGTTGCGCGCGGTGAATCGTTCCCTGGTGATCACTTGTCCCGGGCTCGACTCGGCGCGAAAGATTCGAAGACCCGCCACCCCGTGGGGCAGAAAGATGATGGTCAGCGTGAGGAAGCCCATACCTCCGAGGAGGTGGGTCTGCGAGCGCCAGAACAGCAACCCGTGCGGAACGACCTCGATATCGGTGAGGATGGTTGCGCCGGTGGTGGTGTAGCCGGACATCATTTCGAAGAACGCATCGGTGAAAGATGGGATCGACCCGTGCAGGATGAAGGGCAGGGACGAGACCGCCGAGATCACGATCCAGCCGAAGGCGGCGATGACGATGGCGTCGCGGGTGTCGAGGACGTTGCCGTGGGAGAACTTGAGCCGCAGCGGCAGCCCGATGGCACACGAGATCACCGCCGAGATCAGCAGTGGGATGAGGTCGCCTTCGCCGTAGATAACGGCCACCAGGACCGGGGCGAGCATGGCGCCGCCGGTGACCAACAGCAGGGTCCCCATCACATAGGCGATGCCGCGATAGTTCACGGAAGGTTCACCCGAGAACCAGGCTTTGCACGTCCCGTAGGTGGTCCGAGGTACAGACCGCGATGACCTTGTCGCCAGGCTGCAGGTGGGTCGTCCCCACCGCAGTCTGCCAACCGTTGTCGCGTGAGTAGCCGCCGATGATGATCTTGCCTTTGGTTCCCTCGATCCGGAGCAGCGGTTTGCGGGTGATCGGCGCGCCCTCACCCACCACGAGCTCGACGACCTCGGCCTCGAGACCGTGCAGGTGGGCGACCGAGAGCAGCTCACCGCGCCGGATGTACTTGAGGATCTCGTTGGCCGCCAGGACCTTTTTGCTGAGCACCACATCCGCGCCCATGGTGGAGGCGGCCACCAGGTACTCCTCACGGCCGACCAGGGCGATGGACCGGAAACGCTTGCCATCGGCCTCGTTGGCCTTGTCCTTGAAGACGTTCTTGGCCATGACGCAGGACATGATGTTGGTTTCATTGTCGCTTGTCGCCGCGACGATCGTATCCATTTCGAGCAGTCCGGCCTCGAGGAGGGTCTTGACCTCGGACCCGTCGCCGTGGAGCAGTTCAGTGTTCTTGAGTTGGTGGGAGAGTTCCTCGGCTCGAGCCGCATCGCGTTCGATGAGCCGCACCGGGAACGTCCTCTCCAGAATCGCCGCCACCCGGCTGCCGACCGACCCACCGCCAACTATCATGACCCGGTGTCGGGCCTCGTCGGAGGGTTCCCGCGCCAGATCGAGCAGCTTCGAGAGGTCCTCGCTCCTCGCCAGGATGAAGGCGTTGTCACCCGGGAGGAGTACCTCGTCGCCGCTTGGGATGATGGTGTTGATGCCCCTGGCGATGGAGACGACGCGGAAGTAGAAGTGGTTGTACTTCTGCGACAGCTCCAGAAGCTTGAATCCTGCAAGGGGTGAGTTCTCGTCGATGCGGGTCCCGACAACCTGCATCTGGCCTCCGGCGATTTCGAAGACCACGTTGCCGGCTCGGAGTTTGAGCAGACGCGCGATCTCCCTCGCGGCCAGCTCCTCCGGACGGATGACGAGATCGATCTTGACGTCTTCGGCCTTGAGCGGGGCGTCCTTCTCCCACAGCGCCAGCGATCGGACGCGAGCGATCTTCTGGCGGATCCCCAGCCGGTCGGCGATGAGCGAACCGATGATGTTGACCGCGTCGTCGTCGGTGACTGCGATGAGGTAATCCATCTTCTTGGCGTCGGCGTTGAGCCAACACGAGAAGCTCATGGCGTCTCCCCGGATCAACCGGGCGTCGAGCTCGCCGTCGGCGCGGTTGAGAGCATCGGGGAACTGTTCCACAACGGTGATGGCGTGGCCTTCGTGGCTGAGCCGCTTGGCGAGATAGTCGCCGACGCCACCGAGACCGAGGATCAGGATGTTTTCACTTTTTTTCATTTTCGATCCTGACTTTACTGCAGCGAGACCGCGCGGGAAAGTGGAGCGGCGGTGTTCGTTGCTCGATTGACCTCAATGTGGGTGGACCAGGGGCCTCAGCCGGTCTCGGGTTCCGGCGGGGTGAAGCCCTCGCCGAAGACCTCCTGGGCCTTCGAGATGGCGACGAAGGCGTCGGGATCGACCTCGGAGACCCTCAGCTTGAGCCTGCCCACCTCGTGCGCGCCGACGACCACATAGATCATGGGACGTGGGGCGCCGGTGAAACCACCGCGCGCCTCGACCATGGTGACTCCCCGATGGAGGTTGGCGAAGATCGTGTCCCGCACACCATCGGGGTCCTTTGTGATGATCATGGCCTGTCGCGAAGCCGAGAGCCCGGCCTGTACCATGTCGAGCACCCGGGAAGAGACAAAGGCCAGCGCCAGGGCCACCATCACCGCTTCGGCGCCGAACTGGAACGCGGCGACAAGGAAGATGACGATGTTGATGATCAGCAGGGTCTGGCCGATCCCGAGACCGAGGAAGCGGTGGGCGATGCGGGCGATGACATCGGTGCCACCGGTGGTCCCGCGGCCGCGGAAGACCAGCCCGAGTCCGATCCCGTCGAGCAGACCGCCATAGCAGATCACCAGCAGTCGATCGCTGGTCGGCGCCGTGAGATAGGGGCCCGCGAGATCGATTGTGGCCGAAAGGACGGCTACGGCGACGCCGGTGCGAATCAGAAACCGCGTCCCGCCGGCCCACTTCCAGCCGATGAGGAGCAGGGGCACATTGAGGGCGAGGTTCATCAATCCGACCGGGGTGCCGAAGGCGTAGTGGAGAAGAATGGCGATCCCCGTCACGCCTCCCGACACCACCTGGTTGGGGATGAAGAAGAGGTTGACACCGATGCCGATGAGGAGCGATCCGATGATGATTTGTGAGTAGTCTGCGACTACCCTCCAGGGGCCGCTGACGGGCAGTTTCCAGGTCATGATCCACCTCCGGTGTCCGCCGCCGATCGACGGATCAGGCCGGGGATCTTCGCACGTTACAATTCCTTGTCAAGCCCATGCACCGCGCACCGCCGGGCCCCTTGTCGAAGCTCGACCTGCGGGGACGGTTAGGATAGGGGCCGGGCGGCGCGCGCTGCAAACGATGCGCGTTGCGCATCAGGGAGTGGGGAGGAACGGATCCTGTTGAAACGCGATGGAAGGGGATGCCAGGCACCGAGTCCGCGTCACCCACTCTGAGAGGACCAAACTGCCGATTTCCTTGGCGATGGCCACAACCGATCCCGAGGTCAGGTGCCAGGGACTCCCGGTAGCTCCACAATTTCCTCGATCGAATCGAGAACTCTGGCCGCACCGGCGTTCTCGAGTGCTTTACGGGTTCTCGATGATCCGGACTCCGGGTTCAGCAACCCCAACGGCAGACACGCCGCCTCCCGCGCCGGCCGGATTGTCTCGGGTTTGCGACAGACTACCCAGGCGCTCAGATCGGAGAGCCGATCCGGAGCGACAGTTCCGGAACCGGGGGTCGTGGTGTCCGACGCGAGAATCTCAAAACCGGGGCGGTCGTCGTCGCTTTCGACGAGGATCGCCTCGGGCCGCAGTACGGTTCTGAAGGCCGCGGTCAGTCGTTTGAAGTTGCCGTCGTCCCCCGGCATCGTTGTCCGCAACAGGTTGTTGAGTTCGCTGCGGCCGGGGAAGCCTCGGATGGCGATGCCCAGGGAGGCCATGGCGTTGCGGACCCACGCCGCGTTGCCGAAGCGGGCCGCGACGAAGCTGGCTTGGGAGGGCAGAACCTCGGCGCCGAGATCGGTGAGGAGTCCGGCGAGGCTTTCGCGTTGCGAGCGGATCCGGTCGATTCGTTCCCGGGACGGTCCGGCGCCTGGAGTCACCACGGCTTCGAGGACGTCCAGAGTCAGGCGTGAGACAGGGAAGGGCTGGCCGATTCTGCGAAGCCAGTCGATGACCCGTTCGTCGCCCGCCGCGTAACCCGCACGCAACCCGGCGCCGCCCCACGCCTTGGAGAAAGTTCGGACGAGAACGACATTTGGGTGGGTGAGGGCGGTTTTGGTGTGGTCGAATTCCGGGTCCGAAAACTCGCGGTAGGCCTGATCGTGGAGGATGAGGGTCCTCGGCAGACGAGTCACCACCTCGGTGAACTCGTCACGGGTGATGACCGCGCCGGTTGGGTTGTTGGGCGAGACCAGAAAGAGGAGTGCGGCATCGGCGGCGGTTTCGCAGACCTCGTCCACCGGGAACGATCCCTCCCACCATTCGACGGTGTCGATCTCGGCGCCGGTGGTGATGGCGTAGCGCCAGGGCATGCCATAGGTCGGTTTGATCATCACCGCCCGTCGTCCGGGGCAGCAGACCGATCGCACCGAGCGTTCGAGGGCGTCGTCGGCGCCGCAGGTGACAATGACCCGGTTCGCCTCGATCCCCAACCGGTCGGCGAGTTGGGCTTCGAGTTGCTCGGTCCATGGGTAGAGATTGGCCTTCGAAGCCGTTGGGGCCCCACTCGAGATCGGCAGCGGCTCCAGACTCTCATTGAAGTCGAGGATGAGATCTGTCTTGAACGGCGGCCGGCCCACCGAGTACTGTGGGAGACGGTCGAGGGCCGGGACCGGTGCAATCAGAAGAGGGCGTTCGGACATCAGCGTCTCCTTGACACTCGTGGCCGTGCACTGAAACCCTAGCTTGTGCAGTCAGGAAATGCCACCGTCGGCTCGGTCGTTCGGCGATGCCGTCAAGCACACGGCAGGCTGAAGTCCGGGCACCTTGCCCGTATCCCCTTCGTCCTCAATCGTGCCCAACGATTGCGGGTATGCATGAGCCGATACCTCACCGATCAACAAGATGAAACTCGAAAGGAAACGGCGGGGCCGAGGCCCCGCCGTTGGGTTTGCATGAAGAAATCGACGATTACTGGCCCGGTACTGTGGTCGGATCCGAAGTCGCCGAGTCGAGCACTGAACCATAGACCGCAAAGACGCCGCCGGAGGTCTCGGTCCAGACATCCACATAGGCCGCTTCGATGGGTTTTTCATCGCTGAAGACCCGGTTCCACTGGGTGTTGCCCCAGGGTGGTAGAAATGTCTCACCCGAGTTGATCGACGTTCCATCGGCTCGGAATCGTTCCCACTTCACTGTAAGCGGGGTGTCTTTCCCGTTTTGAAAACCGAGGTTGGATCGGAAACTGTCGTTCTCGGTCATGAAGAGTACCCGTCGCCTCTCACCGGCGCGGATGAGGTCGTTCTCCTCGATCCCGATGATGGCCTGGCCGAAGGTGCCTTCATCGCTGGAGTTGAAGGTCCGGCTCATGAAGAGCAGATCTGGGCTGTCCGAGACGATGGCGAGCGCCCCGACCGCGGTGGTGCCACTGCCGATGTTGAAGATCTCGGCAAGAACATCCTTGTATCGGATGGAGACGCCGGGGCCGATGGTGAACTCTCCGGATTCGGCGGGTGACGTATTGTTGGTGTCTCGCGGAAGCCAGAGAAATTTATAGGTCGCCGCCCAGCGTCCCGAATTGTTGACATCGACATCGGTGACAAAGAACGACGAACCGGCGCCGGCAGCCCGTGCCGCGGCCGGGATGAAGTAGATCTCATCCAGTTCGCCGCCACCGCCACCGCCACCGCCGCCACCGCCGGCGAGAGTGCCGCACGCAGCGAGATTGTCGAACTCGAACCGGGTGCCCACCGGTCCATCAAGGGCGCTGCCGACATAGCAGTGGAGGCCATCACTGAGAACGGTCTCGGCACCGATCTCGCCGGTTTCGCCTCGCTGGCTGGCAAGACACTCGGTCGGCGCTGAGCTGCATCCGGCGAGCACGTTCAGCGTCGAGTCCGTACCGGCCGGTGTGATGAATCTGGCGGTCACGGTGCACGGGTTCGATGGTTCGAAACAGACCACCGAGTCGGGCAGGTCCGCGACTTCGATGCAGCCGGTTCCCCCGCTTGTGTCGATCGTGTCGCCATAGCTGGTGAAGGAGGCGTAGGCATCGACGTTCACCGTCCCGGATTGGTCGCCGGTGAGAACCGGTTGCCCTGCACAGGACGGAAATCCGATCTGAGCCAGCGCTGAGGAAGCGATCGTAAGAAACAGCACTACGGTGCCGATGACGAGGCGTTGATTCATCTGCCTTCTCCTTCATGCCACAGTGTTTTGTTATTCGGGCGTCACCCATCGATGTCGATCGGTTGGGTATTCGCAGGGCCAGAGAGAATCCACGTAACGGGCGCGGCGTTCACGCACCGACAGCGCGGGGGTCGATCGATCAGAAGGAACCGTCGCGAGACAAAGGTCCGCGACCAAGATTATAAATGGAACCCATCAGGGTTCGACGGCCGCACCCACCCGGTAAATGTGACCGGCGTCCCAATACTCTGGTGTTCGTGCGGCGAATCGAAGCCGGATCGGGCGTCAAGAACACCACTCGAGTGATGAGTTCTGAGTTCTCAGTTTTTAGTTTCTAGTTCTCATCGCAGAATCACACCACCACGGGAGTTCTGTCGTGGGAGCGGGAGTTCCGTCCGCATGCGATGTGCGATGTACCTCAAAACTAAAAACTGAGAACTGAAAATTCGGAACTGCGCCTCAGTCCTCCAGCCGCACCGAAACGACCTTGCTCACCCCCGGTTCCTCCATGGTCACGCCATAGAGAAGATCCGACCGCTGCATCGTGCGGCGGTTGTGGGTGATCATGACGAACTGGGTGTTCTCGGTCATGGCGTGGACCAGATCGGCCAGCCGCTCGACGTTGGCGTCGTCGAGGGGGGCGTCGACCTCGTCGAGGATGCAGAAGGGTGAGGGTTTGATCCTGAAGAGCGCGATCAAGAGCGACAGTGCCGTGAGCGCCTTTTCTCCGCCCGAGAGCAGCTGGACTGATTGGTTTCTCTTGCCGGGGGGCTGGGCGGTGATGTCGATGCCGGATTCCAGCGGGTCGTCCTCATCCACCAGATCGAGACGGGCGGTGCCACCGCCGAAAAGGTTGCAGAAGGTCTCGGTGAAAACCGCGTTGACCTGTTGGAAGGTGTCGACGAATCGCTCGGTGCAGGTGGCGTCGATCTCGCGAATCGCTTCTCCCAGACTCTTGAGAGCGTCCACGAGATCGGTGCGCTGGGTGTCGAGGAAGGTCGATCGCTCACCGAGTTCATCGACCTCTTTGAGGGCGAGGAGATTGACCGGACCGATCCGTTCGATTTTTGCTCGGATGCCCTCGATTTCATCGGCCAGGGTCTCGGGGTTGACCTCCTCGGTCATTTCCTCTTCGAGGAGTTTTTCGGGAACCGTGCCGAGTTCGGTGACCGCAGTATCGCGCAGCCGGTCCCACTCGGAGTCGAGGCGGGTCGATTCCATGTCCATCTCGTGCAGGGCCTCGCGCTGACGCTCGTGCTCTCCCCGCCGTTGGCGAACCTCGTTGTCGAGCTTGTCGACACGCGCAGCGAGTTTGCCGACATCCTCGCCGAGGCGGCGGGCCTGTTCGCGCGCGGCGGCGAGCTGGCCCTGTTCCTCGGCAAGCCGTGTTCTGGTGTGGACGATCTCGTCCTCGGTGGAGGCGAGTTCGCCGGTCAGACGCTCGACCTCTTCGCCGAGGGAGACGAAACGCGTTTCGAGGGTCTTGCGCTCTGTGTCGAGGCGTTGGGCTTCGGTGCGGATAGCGAGCAGCCGTTCGTCGGCGAGCCTCGCCTCGGCCTGCCAACGATCGAGTCTACGGAGGGTTTCGGCCGCTTCCTCGCGCTTGGAGTCGAGCTCCGTGATCGCCGTGTCTACCGCCTGTTCGAGCTCGAGGCTGCGGGCTTCCAGTTCGGTGACCTCGGTCTCGAAACGCTCCTGGCGCTCGATGAGTTCGGTGCGCCGCTTGGCGCTTTTCTCGAGCTCGATGGTCTGGGTTTCGAGCTCCGCCTCGACCCGGTTGCGGTCGGCGGTGTGAGCCTGTTCCACGGCGGTGGCCCGGGCGCGTTCCTGCTCGGCGGTGATGAGCTTGGCATCCAGCGAGTCGAACTCTGCTTCGAGCTGACCGAGACGTTCGGCGACCTCGGTATGGCGGCGACCTGTGGCGGCGGCGCGGTCGGCCATGGTTGCGATCTCGGCGGCCAGCTTTTCGCGATCCTCGCGGAGCTGAAGAGAACCGGCGTGACGTGTTCCGGCGGTTGGCGGTTCGACGATCCGGCCCCGCCGAATGACGCCGGCCTCGTCGATGACGATGGCATCGGGGTCGGCGTCCGCGATCTCGGCGGCTCGAGCGGCGTCGTTGCAACGATAGGCTCGGGGGAGGCTCCGTCGGAGCCAAGGGAGATCCTTGGACTTGGCCCCTGCTGAAGCCAGCAACTCGTCGGCGCCGGCCGGCGGCGCGATGTCATCCGGGGGACTGACTTTGTCGGTCAGGATCAGTCGCAGACGACCCTCGAGCTCGGATGCGGCCTCGATCTGGTCTTCGGTGAGGCACTCGAGTTCGATGACGGGGAGCTCGAGCCACTCCTGCCACACCCGGTCAAGCAGGGGCGCGAGACCCTTCTTGGGTTTGAGATAGTCGCTGACCTGCCCCTTGACGGCTGTTCCGGGGAGGAAGGTCTTCAGTTTGTCTGAGTCGGTGGTGTGGCGGGCAAGCTCGCGCTCGACCCCCTGCAGAGTGTGCCGGAGTTCCCAGAGTTCGTGGCCGAGGGTCTCGGTTTCGTGTTTGGCGCTGTTGGCCTCTTCGGCCAAATCGGTGCGCTCTTCCACCAGGGTGCTCCGGCGTTTTTCAAGTCCTTCAACCGCCGCCACGGCCTTCTTGCTGGCTTTAGCGGAGAGCTGGGCCCGTTCGTCGAGTTCGGTTCGCCGGGCGGCAAGCCGGTCGCGCTCCTGTTCGAGCTGACCAAGGGTGTAGGTGAGCCGATCCTGTTCACGGTGGAGTTCGCCGAGACGGTTTCGGCTGCTTGTGAGACCGGAGATCGTGCGCAGCAGAGCCTGCCGTTGTTCAGAAGCGGCGGTTTCGACTGCGGTGAGGCTCTCGCCGGCGACCTCTTGCTCCCGGGTGGCCTTGGCAACCGATTCCTGCACCGCACCGAGTTCAGCCTTGCGGATCTCCACTTGGCTGACGGCCTCGGTGACCCTCTGGTCGAGGGCCGTTCGGCCGGATTCCAGCGCGCCGCGCTCGTTCCGGGTGCGTTCCAGCGAACCGCGGAGGTTGTCCATGAGATCGGCCGAGCGCTCGAGGAATGCCTCCAGGCGTTCGCGTGATCCGGTGAGCTCTGCGACCTCGTTCTGTGCCGTGTCGACCTGGGCGTGGCAGGCCTCGAGTTCCTTCCGTGCCTGAGTCAGATCGGCATCGGCGCCACCGAGGGCCGCCGCTGCCGCGGCGACCTCGTTCTGCGAGAGCGCTCGTTGTTTGATGATCTCGCGTCGCTGGGCGTCGAGGGTGTGTGCCTCCATCGTGTGGAGCCGGCGGAGCTTGTCCTTGAGCTCGGTCTGGAGCTTTTCAAATCGCTTGGCGGCGCTCGCCTGTCTTTTGACCTGTCGGAGACTGCGAGTCACCTCGGCGATGACATCCTCGAGGCGGTTCAGATTCTGGCGGGTGTGCTCGAGCTTGAGCTCGGCCTCGTGCTTCCGCTTTTTGTAGCGTGTGATCCCGGCGGCCTCCTCGATGAGGACACGCCGATCGGTGGGGCGCGCCGAGAGCACCTGGCCGACCCGGCCCTGCTCGATGATGGAGTAGTTGCGGGTTCCGAGCCCGACCGTCAGAAGTTCGTCGACGACATCCTTGAGGCGGGCGACCTTGCCGTTGAGACGGTACTCCGACGGACCCGAACGATAGACCCGGCGGCGGATCTCCATTCGACCTTCGCTGGCCGCCCAGTGGCCGTCGTCGGACTCGAGCTCGATGGCGACCTCGGCGGCGCCGGCCGCCGGCCGGCCGCGGGCGCCGTTGAAGACCACGTCGCCCATGTTTTTAAGCCGCATGAGCGAGGGGCTTTGCTCGCCGAGAACCCAGAGAATTGCATCGACGATATTCGACTTGCCGCAGCCGTTTGGTCCGATGATCGCCGACACCCGTCCCGGGAAGCCAAGCTCGACTTCATCCGGGAATGACTTGAACCCGGTCAGTTTGAGGTTGCGGAGACGGACCTTTGCCATCGGTGCGACACGGTAGCAGAAACGGGCGGCGGAACATAGGGTTCGGGGTCACCAGGAGAATTATGAATTTTGAATTATGAATTTTGAATTGGGGCGAATCGGGTCCTGGAGGCAAGACGACTTCGTGGTCTTTGTGCTCTTCGTGTTTCAATCACGTCCTCGAATCGACCATCGCCGGTGCACGGAGTCGTACACCCCTCCGGAACCAATGTCCCAGTTTCAAATGCGATGCCTGGCGGCACTTCGAACTCTTGGCGCCTCAGCGAATCCATTGTCCGTACCAGAACCAAGCGTCGACCCACGAAGTCCACGGCCATCGAAGCTCAAGCTGCGATGGAATCTGTCGACTGTCTACTGGCGCATCTACTTCTCCGGCAGCGGCGGTGGTTTGAAACCGTCCCAGACGCCACTCATGACGTAGTCCGACATCTTGGCTTCGCCGCTCCGCTTTGCCGTCTGGTAGCCCGCCGTGGTCGGTGGCGGGGTGACTCGGTCGGGAACCACCGCTTCTCTCATCGTGATCTTATCTTTGGTGACATTCCAGACCATGAGGTCAGTGGCGATGGTCAACGGGCCGTCATAGGTCTTGCGGATGGACTCGAGCATGGTCTGCCGAATGTCGGGCAACAGCACCGTGTGAACCCGTGTCTACTTTACCCTTGCCGGCGAGGATTTTGGCCCATTTCTTGCCGAGTTTGGAGATGATCTTGTCGATCTGTTTCTGCTGTTTCTCGGGTTTGGTCTTGACTGTGACCGTTCCGGTTCCCCGCCAGACCATTTTCTTCTCGTCGGGGCCGTAGGCGTCGATGATCAGGGTGCCCTCGGTGTAGGTCGAAGCGGTTGTCGTGGCCGAGCCCATGCCGCCGCCCCAACGCCCCCACCCGCCGTGGAACCCTCCGTAGCCAAAGCTGGTGGTGTTGTAGACCGTGTTCTCCTGCGAGGTCAGGTGATAGGTGATGAAGAGATCGGGATCCGAGGAGACGGACTGGAGACCGCCCTCGGAGAGTTCGCGGATGATGGCGTTCTTGATCCGGTTGTTGGTGAGCTCGTCGGGCGCGTCACTCTCCTTGGTGTCGACATATTGAAAGGTCCCGGCCGAGGAAAAATCATAGTCGTGGGCATAGTCGATGGTGACTTTCTGGGCCAGGGCGGGCGTCGCGGCGATGGCCAGGACGAATAGCAGAGTGAAGGAGTTCTTCATATTCGGTCCTTTCTCCAAGTTCTGTTTGATCGGTCAAGGTGTTCCGAGACAGACGGTACCACCGGCTTGGAGAGCCGGCTATTTTGATTTTCTTTGTTGTGCGATTTTCGTCAAATCCGCAGGGTCTCCGATGGCAACTCGCCAAAGGCGCGCTTGTAGTCGGCGGCGAAACGACCGAACTGGAAGAAACCGTGGTCGGCCGCGAGATCGCTGACCCTGGTGTCGCTTGCGTCGGCCGCCAGCAGCGAGCGGTGGACCGCTTCGAGCCGGAGCTGTTTGACATAGCGCATGGGGGTCGTGTCGCGGTGTTGGAGGGATGCTGTGACCCGCGGGGAACCGGTGGTCATCGGTAACGGAGATTTTCGGACATTCGGACGGTATCAGGATTGACGCTCGAGTCGATGCTGGGTAAGGTGTTTTGCGAAGATCGCGAACACGCAATTCTGCAAGCAGTCAGGCACCGCGCCGGACTGAGGTTATGATTACGATCTGAATTGGTCAGTGTGAAGGAGTTGTCATGAAGACCCGGAAGTCCCTTTCGATGGTGTTGATCGGTGTGATCGCGATCGGTGTTTCCGCTGTGGCGGTAGCCCAAGAGACCGACGCACTCGACAAACTCGACAAACCCGACCCATTGGTGCCGGAGATTTTCACCATCCAGGGAGAGTTCGTGCGGATGGCCTACAACAACGAGGGATTCGCCACCCTCGGCTACCGCACGGCAAACAACTCGGTGGACGAGCAGTGGATGCTTCTCGAACTCGGCCTTACTCTGGTCGATCCCACCGACGATCAGCCGTTCAAGAGAGACCAGATCTCGCTCCAGCTGCCCGATGGTTCGACCATCGCCATGGCGTTGCAGGAGGAGTTCAACAAGGCGAATCTCCGCGCCCTCGACCGAAGAGCAAACACCGTGCGTGACTCGATCAACTACTTCCCGCGGCTGGCCACCGGATCGTGCCGGGTCGGTTTTTTCGCCGATACCTCACAGAGCGGCCGAAGCCTCGCCTACGACCAGGTGACCCTGAGCCGCCGACTCGCGTGTGTAGGACGAGTCTACTTCCACATTCCCGATGGCATCAAAGATGGCCAGTACTACCTCAACCTCAAATTCAAGGAGAGCATGGTTCGAGTGCCCTTCCGGATTTTCACCGATGAGGAGCAGAAGCAGTTCAATAAGAACTGGAAGACCATCAAAAAAGAGCACGAGGCGGAGTACAAGCAACAGTAACTGAGGATCGGGTATCGATTGACCATAGATTGACTGCACCGAAAGGACGAATGATGTCATCAAGAATCAAGACCGCGCTGTATGTCCCGGTGATCATCGGGGTCGCCATCGGCGTCGTGCTGACGGGGAACCTGCTCATGGCCAGACCCGATGCCGGCGCACCCGCAGACGCACTGCCCAAGGGCAGGACCGCCGCGCCCATCGTCGACGGTGTGTACCCGGCGAGCTACTTTCCCAACACCGAGATCCTCGGCGCCGACGAAATGAGGATCACCGCGCTGGGCACCGGAATGCCCAACCAGACCAAGAAGGCGGTCTCGATCTCCTATCTCGTCGAACTCGGCAACGGAGAGAAGTTCGTCTTCGACACCGGGGCCGGCATGCTCGCCAACCTCTTCTCGCTGCGCCCGGACTTCTCCAAGCTCGACAAGGTCTTCTTTAGCCACCTCCACGTCGATCACGTGGGTGACTTCATGGCATTCCACATCGCGAGCTGGCTCTCTGGCCGCTACACCCCGATCTACGTCTACGGGCCGTCCGGTTCGAAACCGGAGCTGGGCACCAAGGCATTCGTCGAGGCGATGAAGATCGGGTACGCCTGGGACATCGCCACCCGCACCGGAGCGCTGCCCGATGCCGGTGGCCACATCGAGGTCACCGAGTTCGACTACATGCAGGAGAACCAGATCGTTTACCAGAAGAACGGGGTGACCATTCGCTCCTGGCCCGCCATCCACAGCCTCGACGGTTCGGTGAGCTACAGTCTCGAGTGGAACGGATTCAAATACGTCTTCGGCGGCGATACCTACCCAAACAAGTGGTACATGGAGTACGCCAAGGGCGCCGATGTGGCGTCGCACGAGTGCTTCCTCCCACCCAAGGCCCTGGCCGCCTACTTCGGCTGGGACCTCGCCCAGGCGACCTACGTCTCGACCCGGATCCACGCCGAGCCCCAGGCTTTCGGCAAAGTCATGGCCGCCCTCAAACCCCGAATGGCCGTCGGTTATCACTCGGTGCAGTCGCCCGAGAACAATGCGGCCATCACGGACGGGGTTCGTGCGGTCTATGACGGCCCGCTGACCATCGCCCGCGATCTCCAGGTCATCAACGTAACCAAGGACAAAATCGTGGTGCGGATGGCCACAGTGGATGAGTACGTGCTGCCGCCAGATGTCACCCGGGCCTATCTCGAGGCTCCGCGCTCCGACAACAAATCACCGTCGGACAAGGTTAACGCCGGCAAGTGGGATGGCTACACCCCGCCGCCAATGCCCAAGAAGACGAGCGCCAACTAGGCTCCGATAAAATCCGAGATCCAGCGGGGCCGAGAAGCCCCGCTTTTCTTGGTTTCTTGCAAGAGGCTCACATGGCAACTTTCGATACCTTGTGAATGATGCGGGCCAGGAAAATCAATTGGTAGGCGTCGACTGGGTGTCGTTCCCGTTGGGTTTCAGCCGCATGAGGTCGCGGGTGACGCCGGGGGTGAGGGTCGACATCGCCTCCGACTCCATCGAGTGCCTTGCTGAGTCGGTCGCCGAACTCGTACTGCTTTGCCTCGAGATCGTAGGACAATGTGGGCGTGTATTGGACCCAGAACTTGCTGAGGGTCACGTGAACGAGGTCGGCCGAGAGAGAGATCGTCTGCATCCCCTGCGCGAGCTCACCCTACGCAAAGGACTTCATGTACTGCAACTGCGGCAGCACGGTCGTCCGCTTGGCGATCTTCGCCGCCCAGCCAAGTGACGGTGCGATCACCCATTGATCGCTCGCATCGCTTCCACAGATCACACACACATCAGACGACGGTGAACGGCTCTTCCCCTCGAAGCGCTCGATCGAAGGTGTAGGTCGTCGAAGCACCAGCCTTCCGACTCGCGAGTCCCAATAGATAGTCCGAAAGATCGCCTGTTCCGTTCTGGTAACGGGCCAACGCGTTCGCGAGACGCTCCTGATCCTCGAATATGAAGCGGTTGTCCGCCGCCAGACGTTGGATGGCGGCGAGCAGGCGCAATCTTGGAACTTGGTACGCACTGTCCAGAACCCACTCGAGCTCGCTGAGAACGATATCGGTCACGAGTACTTTCTCGCCGTGTTCAACCGCATTGTCGAGGATGCTTCGAGCCACCTTGGCCTGGCGCTCGTCATCCTCGACCATCAACCGCACAACCAGGTTGGTGTCGAAGGAGATCATCGCGACTTCCGACGGGTCTTCTCGGCAGCGCGCTTCCGCACGGCGCTCCGCATCTGTTCGACGCTGACCGGCGCTTGAGGAGCCAGGTCACGGAGGAAGCCACAGACCCCGGAATCGCTGCCTCGTCGTTGGACGATGATTTTTCCGTCGTCATCCACCGTGAACTCGAGCACCTCGCCTTCGACGAGGCTCAGCCGATCCCTGATGGCTTTCGGTACTGTGACC
>Ga0164313_10001964_pt1 | contig 18465 bp, 18 predicted proteins | sample GuaBasSedimGuay4_FD_113735 | JGI IMG/M metagenome (GOLD analysis project Ga0164313, IMG submission 113735) | Subseafloor sediment microbial communities from Guaymas Basin, Gulf of California, Mexico - Guay4, Core 4569-4, 0-3 cm | ecosystem: Environmental > Aquatic > Marine > Hydrothermal vents...
CCCCTTCTTTTCTATTTTATTCGCTTTACAAGGATTTCAAAATTATTTTGACGATTTTTTAAATAATTTTTTAGATTGCAATTAAAATTTGAAACAACAAAAAAATATTCAACAATTTATGAGCATCATCCAGTAGTGTTTTTCCCTTCAAGAATGCCTTCTGCTTTAAAACTAAAATATCCGTTTTTGCTTATGATAATATGGTCAAGAACATTAATCCCAACAATATCGCCAGTCTTTATTAATCTTTCTGTTATTAGCTTATCTTCTCTGCTCGGAGTAAGATTTCCTGAAGGGTGGTTGTGTACAAAAATAATACTTGCTGCTCTGTCTGTTATGGCATCTGCAAAAACTTCCCTCGGATGGACAAGACTTTGATTCAGTGTTCCTATGAATACAGTTCTCTCTCTGATTAAATTATTCCCACCATCCAATGTGAATGTAAGAAAATATTCTTGTTTTCTTTCCTTTAATTCTTCTACTAATTTTACAATGTCTTTAGCGGTTTTAATTTTTACATCATCTTTCGTCAACAACCTTTTCATAAGTTCAATAGCAGATAATATCTGACAGGCCTTAGCTAAACCTATTCCATCTACTTTTTCTAACTTTTCAACTGTTAAGTTATCAAAATTGTTCTCGGTCACCTTCAATACATCCTTTGCTACCCGGAATACATCTCTGCTTTTTACACCTTTTCCAAGTAGAGCGGCCATCAGCTCAAGATTTGAAAGCGCTTGAGCATCTTTCTTCTGTAATTTCTCTCTGGGTCTGTCAAATTTTGGTATGTTTTTAATTTTTTTCATCTCATCAAAAAGTAATTACTTTTCTACTATTTTTTATATACGCTGTAAAAGGCTCGCCCATATATTTTACATTAACTCCGAGCTCTTCCAGTTTTTCTGAAACTCCATAACTGTCAGAACAGGCTTTACATGCTTCTAAAACTACTCCCGCCTCTTTCATTTTCTTTATATAATCCTGAAGTTCTACATCTTCGCCTAATAGTTTCGCTGATGGTCCCCAAACAATTAAACAAACGTTTTTCCACCAATCTTTCAATTTTGAATTTAAAGTATACATAAAAACCATCTTTAATGCGATTTCTCTGTCGCCACTTGTCCATACTACTACGAGACTGTCGTCTTTCTCTGTCATAAATTTGCCTCCATATGCATTTTTAAATAACAACTTAATAGTAACAAAATAAAGCAAATTACAAAAATGTAATATGAGTAAATACTCGTAGCAAAATATAAATGACGGTAAGATTAGATAAGAATAATTCAAAATATATAGGAGAATTATTGATTTTTAATATAATGAGGAATGCAAACAAAACGAAAAAATCTGAAAATAGGATTCATTGTCCAATTTATTGTTTCAGGTGCACCACTTATGGCGGATCTTTTTATTCCTCAATTCGCAGAAACGCTAGGAGCCACGCGATTTGAAATAGGTATCCTTGGTACTGCATTTGCATTATCAATGTTTATCTCTGCAACAATTTTTGGAAGAATCTCTGACAAGTTAGGACGCAAGAAAATTATTTCTATTGGAGTTGTATCTACCAGCCTGTTCTATGCAGTTTCATTTTTTTCTGCATCATTCCCTAATTTCTTTGTTTTGAGGATATTGCAGGGAATCTCAATCGGCATATATCCGGGAGCACTTGCTGCATATGTAAATGAGAACAGCGGTAAAATGGATGATTATACCGCATGGGGCGCACTGGGTATTGCTTTTTTTCTGGGGCTCTCTAGCATAATTGCTACTCTTGCCAACATTAGATGGATATTTATATCGGTAGGCGTGCTATATCTCATCTCCCTGTTCCTTGTTTCAAAATTAAAAGAAGAAGAAATAAAACCCCTTACCATACCTCTGTTTCCAAAGGAGATAATCAAAAAAAATATAAATTTATACCTTGCAATATTCTTTACATTCACAGGTATAAATGTGACATGGACATTTTGGGTACTTTTCCTGGCCGAACTAGGAGCAACACCTTTTATGGTAGGCTGTATCACAATCATGAACCCTTTATTTGAATTTTTAACGCTTAAGTTTGTTGCACACAGAATAAAGTGGAGAAGCACAGGCCTTGGAATTCTCATATTATCTCTCGCATTTCCATTTTTTTCTCTTGCCAGACATCCCTTTCAAATTATGCCCTTACAAGCTATTACAGGGATTGGATGGGCCTTTATGTTTGCAGGCAGTTTAAATGAAATTATGAAAAACAATAAAGAAACAGGAACAGCAACAGGTATACTTATTTCTTCAATAAGCCTGGGAAATATTACAGGTCCATTTATTGCCGGAGTTATTGCCTTGCTGTTTAAAAGCTTAAAATATCAATTTATCTTTGCAGGATTGATTATTTTTGTAGGATTTATTATTGTCTCCAAAGGAAAAGGAAAAAAATAAATTCGTCACAGTGTTTTGTTTTCTACAAAACTGTGTACGGAGATTGCATTTTTTTACTCTTTAATAAAACTTTTTTAGGTATTCCATTATCAACGAGGCGTTCATATATTGCATCCACAAAAAACTTTTCCGTATCAAAATGCTCTACGTCAAGCAAATTTAAATCCATTTCTCGTGCACTTAACGCCACGTGGTGCGCAATATCCCCTGTAATGAATATATCAACACTTAAATCTTGTACTTCGTCTACCAGCGACGTTCCTGCCCCAGTACATAAAGCGACACTTTTTACAGATACATCTTTTGCTCCTATAAGACGGACATGCTTTGCATTAAGCTTTGCTTTGACAAATTTTGCAAAATCTTTGAGACGCTGCTCTTTTACCTCTCCAACCATTCCGATACCTGAAGGCGGATTACCTTTAATTTCGTAGATATCGTATGCAGGTTCTTCATAGGGGTGCACCCTTTTCATTGCCAACAATACATTGTTAATGTTTCTTTCAAAGATAACTGTTTCTATTTTTATTTCTTTGACTTTTTCTCTTCTTCCTTTTTTCCCAATAAAAGGATGCGTTCCATCAAGAGGCGTGAATGTTCCGTTACCCTGCAAGTTAAAGGATGTTTCTCCGTAATTTCCGATTTTACCTGCACCTGCATCAAACAAAGCATCTCTCACTTTGTCCGCATAACCAATCGGCACGTACACTGCAAATTTATATGTTTTTTCGGTACTTCTTCTAATCGATGTAATCTTTTTTATACCTAACAATTTTCCTACATAATCATTCAAGCCATCTTCTGCAAGGTCGAAGTTCGTATGCATAGCAATAAGATTTATATTATTCACAATTGCTTTAAAAAGCGCAGGGTTCTTTTGCTTTGTAATATTCTTTACAGTAGAAAACATAATAGGGTGATGGGAAAGAACAACATTTGCTTTCTTCTGCATTGCTTCATCCACTATATCGCTGGTTAAATCAAGCGAAATTAATACTTTTTTAATATCAGCACCAAGATCTGCAAACTGAACACCGCTGTTGTCATAGCTTTCTTGAAGAGAAAACGAGGCAATACCATCAAGAATTGAAACAAATTCAGTTATATTCATTTATCGTCTACGTTATATTCCTTTCCTTTTGAATGGTACGCCAGGTGAAAAACCACATAAAGAAGCCCACAACTGCCCCAGTGCCATTGTTTATCAAAGAACGTACATCTACATGGATATAAGGCACTGGTTCAGAGGTTCCAGGTAGAGGTGGTTTATAAACCGGGTAACCTACGCTAAAAAAACTGCTAATGACGCTCACAATGGAAAAGATAAAAATCATAAGCCCAATAAATGAAACGATATAAAAAAATAAATTTCTCCAAAAATCAGTTTTTTCTTCATTCATCACTTTCCACCCCTTTTTTGGTATGTCTTTCTCTATTAATAATTTTCCAATGATATAAGAACATCAGCCCACCTACCACAATAAGCGATGCATTCCTTACGATGCTTCGTATGGAATAAGCCCATTCAAATACTTCTTCTCCCCTTAAAAATACCAAATTAAGTACCCCGGATGTAAATGCAATGATACCAAAAACAAACATGACAAGCGTAACAATACCCACGCCATAAAGATAAAAGATACGCAAAGTTTCTGTTTTGCTTTTCATAATACCCCCTTTTTTCCTAAAATTGGTGCGCCCAGCAAGATTTGAACCTGCAACCTACGGTTCCGTAGACCGTCACTCTATCCAATTGAGCTATGGGCGCCTGTATTTATTATAGGTGATATATTGCATTTTGTCAAAGTTTTGGTTTAATCCTATTTCGTTTCTTCCAATTATCAATTATTGAAGGTAAAGCATTTTTTTGTTCTGCATAGAACGGAAAAGAAACAAACATATCATCTGCTTTTTCTCTAAAATTTTTATTTCTAAATCTTCCATCAATATAAAACAAAATGCAGCAAACGCTATTTTTTAAGAGTTCGATTGCAATGTTTTTCAATGTAAAAAAAGAAATATTGAGGTATTCTTCTTTACCTAAAGGTTCATATGAAAAAAAAGTAGGCATTTTAACAAAATAAATTTCACCCCAGCCAGAGCAAGCGGGAATAACATCATACAACATCATCTGTATTTCGCCCTCTTCTTCCTTTAGATCGATCCCTCGCGCTTTTACATCGAATCCATTTCTCTTTAGAGAAAAATAGGCTTTGCGTAACATATTTAGCGATGAAAATAGAATTAAACTCTTTTCTCCTTTTTTATGCACTTTCCCAAAAAAATCAGTAAATTCATCTATGAAAAAATCTCTATTCGATAAAGATAAAAACAGTGGTACTACAGAAAAAACTTTTTTATCTTTCTTTTGAGTACTGGGAAGTTTGACAATACTGCCCCTTAACCCTGAAAATTCAGAAATAAGATTATGCATCCCAGCAATGCCAAATTCGGGAGATATAAAAACAACAGACTTCGCAATATCTTGGAGTTTTTCAAAAAATATACTTGCATCCCTATAAGCAGAACAGATAACCAGTATCCCTCTTCTCTTTTCACTCCAGAAAAAATCTCCGTCAAAAAAAACCTCGAACAGCTTATTGTTAATACCTGAAAATGCTTCTTTAAGCATTTTGATAAGGTCTGGATGAATTTCTTCTTTCACTGAGAGATCAGCAACCTGCTCAAAGACAGTCGAAATGATATTTATCTTTTTCTTAGAAAATTGATAATAAGATGCAAAGAATTTTAAATCATTCAAAGAAAATCGTGTTGCAATAAGAGAAAATACTTTCGGCAATCTAAAGGCATCCAGAAAAATAACATCCCTATCCAAAAAAGAGTATTCATAATTTTGTTTGTTAAAAAAGAAAGAATGATTTACTACAATGACAGAAGCAGACGAAGCTGTATTTACAGCATCGACGAGGGGACATACCTGCTTATATTCACAATTATCCCAATCCTTGTCACAAAAAGAAATGAGGCGAAGCAAAGCATTTTTTTGAATATAAACCGGAGCATTATGAAGAAAAAAATCTTTTGTACCATAAAAATAAAAAACAAGTGCAGCAAAATACATTCTAAAGTACGAAGGAATAAGATGCGTATTTTTCAAAAGATAATCAATTTTAGCAGGACACACAAATTTCCCTATGTCATCAAGACTTGCCGCGTTCACCCCGGATTTTCTAAAAAAAGATGCTATGTCTGACCTTGAAGAATTATCATAAGCCGAAATGATCAATGGCCTTTTGTGAGAAACATGAACAAACTGCTGTAATAACTCATCATCCAGCGATGCTTGAATGAAAGAAATGTCATTAAAATATTTATCAATGCCTACCTCTTCTTTTAAACAAACAGGTAAATGCTCTGCTCCGGAGGATACAGTTTTTTTCTTCCATTTAAAACCAGTTTCTTTTTCCTCTTTCTTCTCCCAATTTTCACCGAATATTAATTCATAATTTCTTATGCCTTGTGATATTTCCTTCAATTTGTGCAAGAGATATGGATCAGTTTCTTTCAATTTACTTACAATTTGTTGAAACAGAAGATACATCATCATTGCATCTGAAAAAGCCCTATGTGATTCATTCTTTTTAATGGACAGCGTCTTCACAAGATTTTGCAAACTGTGCGATGTAAGTGAAGGGAAAAAAAGCCTGGAAAGTTCAAGTGTATCAAAAAATTCATTTTCAAGTTTTTCGCCCAATAATTTTTCCAGAAATGCCTTGTCAAAAGATACATTATGAGCAATAAGCGGATAATTCTCAATAAAATCCTTAAGTCGTTTTTTCACATCCTCTACATCAGGTGCTTTTTCAACATCTTCAAAAGTAATACCAGTAAGATTTGTAACAAGCTGAGGAATGTTACACGATGGCCTGACAAAAGTATTGAATTTCCCAATGATTTGATTGTTTCTGACTTTTATAGCTCCTACTTCTATTACTTCGTCTGTTCCAATATTTAGCCCTGTAGTTTCAAGATCAAAAAAAACAAGAACGAGTTCGTTTTCAGCCACCAAAGCTCCCTTCTATTTAAGATACACAATCGTTGCGCCAATTCCACCCTCTTCTGGCTTCCCAGTATAGAAATTTGACACATGAGGATGTTTTCTAAGATACTCAACGACAGCATTGCGCAATGCACCAGTGCCTTTTCCATGCACAATATATACAAAAGGAAGACCAACAAGGTAAGCAGAGTCAAGGTATTTGTCAAGTATTCCTATAGCTTCTTCTACCCTGCAGCCATGTAAATCCAATTTCATCGAAACTTCTTCTTCAAATAGACCTTCTACATCCTGACGCTTACTTTCCTCATGAAGCGACTTAGCTTTCTCAATAGCATCAAGAGAAACAGTTGCTCTAATGCCACCTACTTGAACTACTATTTTGTTTTTATCTTCTAATTTTTGTAAGATAAGGCCATGTTTTTTAAAAGAAGGTAAATAAACCATATCGCCTTCCCCAATATCTGCCATTTTAATACGCACATCTTCATCTCTGTTAGCTTGCTCTAATTTTTCTTCTACTTCTTCTTCCTTTTCTTCAATTTGTTTTTTTGCTTCCTGAACCGCTTTTTGGCTCTTTATGTAATTTTCGAGATTGTTCATGATGTTGTCCATTCTAGACTGTGTGTTTTCAACAATTTTTTGTGCCTCGTTATGTGCTTTTTTTATCTCTTCTTTTTTCCTGTTCTCCAGATCCTCAAGTTTCTTGACATAAATTTCCTTCAATGTTTCTACCTCTTTTTGATTGTTCTCTATGTCTACTTTTGATTTATCAATTTTTTCCCGATCTAATGAAATTTTAGAGAGCATTTCCTGTGCTATAGCATGTTCTTCAGAAAGCTCTTTTCTTGAGTCGCTGAGCACTTTCCCTGGCATTCCAAGCTTTTCAGCAATAATAAGTGCATGACTACTCCCAGGAACGCCGACATACAGTTTATAAGTAGGTTGTAAAGTCTCAACATCAAAACCAACAGATGCATTTCGTGCAAAAATAAATTCGTAAGGGAACTCTTTGAGTTTGCTATGATGTGTCGATGCAAGTGTTATTATGTTTCTATCATACAAGTCCTTAAGTATAGCATAACCAAGCACAGACCCTTCTTCTGGGTCTGTTCCAGCACCCAGTTCATCCAAAAGCACAAGGCTGTCTTTATTTGCATTCAAGAGTATATTTATAATTCTTTTAATGTGAGAAGAAAACGTAGATAAGCTCTGTTGAATACTCTGTTCGTCACCAATATCAGCGAACACATCTTTATAAAATCCTATCTCTGAATTTGAATATGCAGGTAAATGTAGTCCAGACTCTGCCATCAGGACAAACAGTCCTGTAGTTTTTATTGTAACTGTCTTCCCGCCAGTATTGGGCCCTGTAATAATTAACATATGATATCCACTGTCATCGCCTATCTCTATATCAATAGGCACGACACTATTTTGGGGAATAAACGGATGTCTACCCTGTACAATTCGTATTTTTTTTTTATCAGTAAGTATTACTTCACTTCCATCCATAAATATTGAGAGTTTACCTTTTGCGAATAGAAAATCAAGCTTTTCTATAACACCTAATGAAAAAAGCAAATCATCTATCCGAGTAAGAATTTCCTTTTCTATATCGATAATAATCCGCTCTTCTTCTTGTTTTTCTTTTAATGAGAGCTCTCGCAATTTATTATTTAATTCAACAACAGATAAAGGTTCCACAAAAAGTGTAAGTCTGCTACCAGATTCATCCTGAACAACACAAGGGAAGTTTGTTTTTCCCGATTGCTTGATAGGTATAACATATCTGTCATTTCTTGTTGTAATAATTTGATCCTGCACAATATTTTCGTACTGCTTTGAATAAATAACTCTTTGCAAAACAGTTTGGATCTTCATATGAGTGGCATGGATCTCTCTTCTTAAGATAGAGAGAAGAGGAGAAGCACTATCTACAATTTTTCCATCAGGTCCGATAGCTAATCTAATTTTAGAAACAATCTCAGTAAATTTTTTAAGCAAATTAGAATAATGAGAAAGAAGCGGGAAATCATTTTTACATGAAGAAAGCATCTTTTTGATTTCACCAATTGTTTCAAGCACCGATGCTGTTTGTAGCAATTCCTCACCAGATATGGGTGAAAGCACTTTTATCCTATCAATAATAGGATAAATGCCAACAAATTCTAAGAAAGGCAAAGCACCTTCCTGTTTATAAAAATCTCTCCCCTGAGTTGTTTCATGCATGGCTCTTTCAGCCAGCTCAATGCTTTCGTATGGTAACAAATTTCTTGCCATAAATTTGGCACTTTCAGTAATACAAAGATCTTCAAGTTGTTTCTTTACTTTATCAAATCCCAATGATTTTATAACTTCTTCATTCATAAAAATTCCTTTAATTCTTTAAAATTAAGTGTATTCACCACATCTCCTTTTTTTAGCCATGCACGACGCAAAATTTTAATCCCATAACCCATCATATTAAGATGTCCTATATTGTGGGCATCTGTACCAACAGAAAAATATTTTACACCCATCCTCCTCGCCTGCTTCACTAGTCCCGAAGAAAGATCCATTCTTTTTGGAAAAAGGTTTATCTCCATTGCTACACCAGTCTTAGCAGCTACCTCAAATACTTTTGACAGATTAACAGCATAACCTTGTCTTACATCAACCATTTTTCCCGTAGGATGAGCAAATACATCTACAAATTTATTTGAAAGAGCGCTAACAATCTTTGCAGTATTTTCTGCTGCACTGCTGTCAAATCCGCTATGCAGCGCACAAACTACAAAATCCAGCCTAGAAAGCATCTCGCTTCCAAAATCCAATGATCCATCTTTATTTATCTCGACTTCGCTTCCCTTTAATAAAACTGGAAAATCTCTTTCTCTATTTATTCTATCAATAAACTCCATTTGTTTCAATAGTCTTTTTGAAGATAAACCATTTGCGATTTTTAGTGATGAAGAGTGGTCTGTAATTGCAACATACTCATATTTATGAAAAAAACTTTCTTCCTTTATCTCCTTTAAGCTATTCATGCCATCACTAAAATTTGTATGCACATGAAGGTCTCCCTTTATATCCTCTTCCTGTATCAAAAACGGTAATGAAAAGCGAAGAGATAAATCTATTTCCTCCTCCCCTTCTCTTATTTCAGGCGGAATATATTGCATTCCAAGCTTCTCGTAAACATTCTTCTCGCCTTCTCCTTGGACAAGAAGGTACCCTCTTTTTGCGCATTCAAATCCTTTTGCCTTTCCTATCTCTTTAATCCTGATGTTGTGCATTTTAGAACCCGTATAATAAATCATAGCGGAAGAAAAATATGGCTCATCCACAATAAGAAATTTAAGCAAAATATTTCTCTTGTCTTTTAAAAATATATAGTCATCCGTCTCTTTCTCTATTCTTTTATAAGAGAGACTTTTCTTAATTATTTCTTTTGTTTTCTCACCGTCACTCAAAACAACAAAATTAATATTGTTTACCCGCTCTTTCCCTCTGCGAACACTTCCAGCAATTTCAATTTTCTTAACACCTTTTGTTTTTAGTAAAGTAACTATACTGTTTCCATAGGTATATCCGTCAAAAAGAGTTATCTCTCGCGTATTATTCTGGTACAATAGTAAACTTTTTCTGAGTTGCTCTTCCATTCTTAATCCAAATTCTCGATTTTTCCGAATTCTTCCGCCATGTATTGCTTTTGAGAGATCAGATACAGAATCTATATCTGCCCTTGTATAAAGTTTCACTATATTTTCAGGATACATACCGGGAAGCCTCAAGAGAACTTGCATTCCTTTGGGAACTTCTTTCTCAAGGTTTCCCTTTAAAGTAAAATTGCCTGTATTCAAAATTTCCCGTATATCTTCTCTTATATTTTGAGGCAAGAAAAGAGGAATCTCATATGAACTACTCAAAGGAAATTCCAACGCACTCACTGAGTAAGCACTCTTTTCATAAATAGATGCAAGAAATTTTTCACCTTTAAGAAGAAGTAGGTCTCTTGCGTCTAACAAAACACAGGCAATATTCCAATTCGTCATTCTTTTCTAAGCTTTCCTTTTACCTTTTTCCGAAGAGTTTTTTCAAGAATTTCAATGAATTTGTTAATCTCCTCCCCCTTCAGCGTCTTATTAACAGATGAAAATTCAAGAGAATATGCAAGATTTTTCTTCTCCTTAGGCAGCGGAGACCCTTTATAAATGTCAAAAAGGGTTATCTTTTGGAGTTCACGTGGGACGGCAGAAAGAATTGCGTTTCTCACATCTTTTTCAATAGTATCTTCGTCGACAATAATAGCAATGTCCCTCTTCACAGAAGGATATAATGAAAATGGTTTAAAATTAATTTCCACGCCATAATACTTCACTAATTTTTCAATATTAATTGTGCCGTAAAAAACTTCATCTGTCAAACCAAGCTTATTCAATACAGTCGTACTTATTGTGCCCAAGTAGCCAATTTTTTCTCCCTTATGATAAATACCGGCAGACTGGTACGGATGCATAAATGAAAACTTTTCTGCCTCAAAAGTAACAGGAACATCATAATATAAAAACAATTCTTCAAATAACCCCTTAAGATATAACAAACTGTAAGGAAAATGCACTCCAAGATAGTTCTTGCTAGTTCTTGCACCAGAGAGCAATATTCCTAATTCGTCTGTTTCTTTAAATAACTTTTCTTTGCAAAATACCTTTCCTACTTCAAATATAGAAACATTTACATTCTCAGATTTTTTGTTCCTCTCCAGCACAGAAAGCATTGTCGGAAGAAGCAAAGGACGCATAAATGCCATATCCGTTGAAAGAGGGTTAAGTAATTTTATTACTTTCTTTTTATCCGTATATCCAACAAGATCAAAAGAAGATTCGCCGAGAAGAGAAACAGTTTGTATTTCATCTAACCCTAATTTAACAAGTCTTTCTTTTAAATCCCATATAAAATTTTCATATTCAGTTCTTTTAGCATCTTTTAGTTCTCCTACAATTAGTGCTTCCCCAAACTCGTTGTATCCTTTCATCCGCACAATTTCTTCAATAAGGTCTATTTCCTCCTTAATATCCGCTCTGAAAGAAGGGGCAGTCACTATGAAATGCTCTTTCTTTTCTACGAAGTCAAAACCTTCAAAGCTAAAGTATTTCCTGAGGTTTTTCCTCTCTACTTTTTCACCTAATATCTTTTCAACACGAGCTATTCTCAGATTTACAGGATTTTTAGGCGTTATATACGACACTGCGTTATCTTTCGCTGGAATTCCATAAGCCTCTTTCGATATAAGATTAGCTGCGATAATAGAAGCTTTCGAGGGAAATAGAGGATCCGCGCCTCTTTCAAAGATAGTAGACGCATCAGTGACAATACCTAAACTCCTCGCACTTCTTGCAACACATCTTGGGGAGAAGTAAGCGCTCTCCAAAAGAACGTTTTTCGTTTTCGAAGTAACAGCCGTTTTAAATCCACCTATTACGCCTGCAACAGCGATGGGCCCTGATTCATCTGCAATAATAAGATTTGCGTTAGATAAATTTCTCTCAATTTCGTCAAGTGTCTGTATCTTTTCTCCTTTTTTTGAGGGTCTTATATATATTTTCTCTTTGATAATATCTGCATCAAACACATGTAAAGGTTGCCCGTAAAAACCCAGCACAAAATTAGTGACATCAACAATATTGTTTACAGGGCGCATTCTCAGCATAAAGAGTTTTTGCCTTAGTGAAAGTGAAGAAGTTGTGACAGTAACATCTTTAATAAATCTTCCAGAATAAAAGGAACAGAGCTCCTTATCCTCTATTATAATGGGGATATCCGTAACGCCTTCTATTTTAAAGGAAATCGCCTCTTCCAGCTGAGAAAAATCTGCCCGTCTGTCCTCTTCTTTTGCTTTTACAATCTCGATCCAGCGTGCAACGCCTCGCAAATAAAAAGCATCTGCTCTATCAGGAAGAAGGGATAATTCAAGATAATCATCATCGATTGGTAAAATATCTTCAACCTTTTCTCCTATTGGTGTATCGGCTGGGAATATTAAAATTCCCTCCTTTTCTTCACTGCTTAAAATTTCAGGGTCTAGCCCTAATTCAGAACAAGAACAAAGCATTCCACTTGACATAATTCCTTTGAAATCTTTTTTCACAATATCCGCACCAGATGCAACTTTGCTATGCGGTAATGCTACGGGTATAACATCTCCAATTTTTAAATTTGAAGCGGCAGTAATGATCTGAACGTTTTCATTACCCATATTAATAATAGCCTTATTGAGATTTGTATTGGCAATGTGATGAATTGCCTCGACTTTTCCGGTTATAATGCCATTAAATCTGTGCCTGACCCTCGTGATTCCTTCTACTTCAAGTCCCATCATTGAAAGCTTATCTCCAAGTTCTTCTGGAGTATAATCAAATTGAATGATATTTTTCAGCATTTTTATCGATGTAAGCATATGCCACCTCTCTATCCTCTAAATTGCTTTAAAAATCGTAAATCATTCTGGTAGAACATACGTATATCAGGTATCTTATGCTTTACCATCGCAATACGTTCTATCCCCCAACCAAATGCAAAACCCTGATAAATTTCAGGATCGATACCCACATTTTTCAGCACATTTGGGTGGACCATTCCAGAACCTCCCATCTCCAACCATCCTGTATTTTTGCATACAGAGCAACCTTTGCCTCCACAAATTACACAACTGATCGATGTTTCTGCTCCGGGTTCAACAAACGGAAAATAAGAGGGCGTAAATCTCACTTTTACCGCTTCTCCAAACATTCTTTTTGCGAAAAGAGAAAGTGTCCCTTTAAGATTTGCAAATGTAACTTTTTTGTCTATAACAAGTCCTTCTATTTGATGAAAAACAGGAAAATGAGAACTATCAGGAGCATCCTTTCTATAACACCTCCCCATTGCAATAATTCGTATTGGAGGCTTGTATTTTTCCATTATTCTAACTTGAATAGGAGATGTTTGCGTTCTGAGAAGAATTTTCTTAGATAGATAAAATGTATCCTGCATAGCTCGGGCCGGATGAAACTCAGGAATATTTAGTGCTTCAAAATTATAATAATCTTCTTCGATTTCAGGGCCAACCATTACGTCAAACCCCATAGAAAGAAAGATATCTTCCGCATGAGATATTGTTTGAGAAAGAATGTGCAGCCCCCCTGTGTGCAATTTTATACCGGGGAGCGTTACATCAATTTTTTCATCTTCCAGCTTACGACTTGCTTCTATAGATTCGACTCTTTTAATTTCTGCCGATATATTCTTTTCTATGAAATTTTTAAGTTCATTAATCTTTGCGCCAAAATGCTTTCGCCGTTCCTTTGGTACAGTTTTAAAAAGCTGAAAAAGAACACTTACTTTCCCTTTTCTTCCAAGAAAATAGGTTTCGAGTTCTTTCAATTCTTTCAGAGATTTATTTTTTATTTTCTCTTTGAATTCCTCTTTTATTTGTTTGATTTTGTCTTCCATAACAAACCTCCATTTGATTATCAATTTTACACAGAAGTAAAGTAAAGTCAATTAAAAACTTTGTACATAAAAATCATATAAAGGACTATACAAATTTAATCCAATTATACTGGTTGTGCAACAAACCCCATATTGTATCTACTTTTTCCCTGCAATAATACGCTTATATCCCTTTATTGTATGGATATTTTGCAAAAATTCGCATAACAGCAAAAAAAATATATAATAATATTATGAAACAAAACGCATATGCTAAGATTAATCTTACATTAGAAATTGTTGGAAAGCGCTCGGATGGACTTCACAATATTGAATCGGTCTTTCAAGAAATTTCGTTGTGTGATAAAATAGAAATAGAAAAAAATAATACATTGGATATCAAGTTTATCCCCCAAATAGATACAAAAAAAAGCACAGCCCACACATCATCAGAAATATTTTTCAAGAAGACAAGAATAAGAGAACACGCAAAAATAAGAATTAAAAAAAATATTCCAATAAGATCTGGATTAGGTGGAGGAAGTTCTGATGCTGCAACAACACTACTATTGTTAAACAAACTTTTCATGTATCCTATGAAAAATGATGAACTAATAAAAATAGGAGAAACAATCGGATCAGATGTGTCTTTTTTCTTTCTTGGAGGCACAGCACTTGTAGAAGGAAAAGGAAACAGAGTGCGTCTAATAAACCCCGTTAAAAAACTGTATGTTCTACTTGTAATACCGTCTTTTTCGTTTTCCACAAAAGATTCTTACTCACAAATCAACGGGTTCAAATTCGACACAACAAATAGTACAAAAAAACTCATATCTATTCTAGAAAAAAAGAAATACGATTTAAGCGAAATAGAAAACTGTCTTCATAATGATTTTGAAAAAATGTATCTAAGTGTCGATAAAAATTTTACCTCTACCTTAAGAAATTTAGAACAAAAAACAAGCAAAAAATTCCACTTGACCGGATCAGGTTCAGTTTTATTTGCTCTTTTTAATAATATCTCCGAAGCAAAACAAGCACAAACCAAACTAAAAACAACAGGCGTTAAAACAATACTTACAGAAACAAGGTAGCATACAAATAAATACGGGGGATGTATTCTGCATCCCCCGTATAAAATCAATTGAAAAATACTTACTTAAGCTCTACTGTTGCTCCTGCATCTCCAAGTTTTTTCTTTAATTCTTCTGCATCTTTCTTTGGCAGACCTTCTTTAACAGCCTGTGGTTCACTTGCGCTAGATTCTACAAACTCTTTAGATTCTTTAAGCCCAAGCTGCATAACTTCTCTGACTACTTTAATAACACTGATTTTCTTCTTTTCATCAAACCCTTTTATTATCACATCAAATTCTGTTTTTTCTTCTGCAGGTGCTGCAGCAACTGGCCCTGCCATTGCTGCCATTGGTACCGCAGCAGTTACTCCAAATTTTTCCTCGAGAGCTTCTACAAGCTCTGAAAGTTCTAAAACACTCATTTTTTCAATTTCTTCAATAAGTTTTTCTTTAGTCATGTGATCCTCCTTAAATTTTTTAAGCAGCCTTTTCGGCTTCTTCTTTTTTATCTTTAATTTGTCCTAAAACAATAACCAAATCCTTTTCTGGCTTTTGTAATACAGTAACCATCCTTGTAAGAGGCGATTGTATAAGGTAAACAAGTTTGCTAAGAAGCGTTTCTTTGGAAGGAAGTGTTGCAATTTTCTCTATATCGCTTCTTACAGTCCATTTGCCATCAATGAGTCCTATTTTAACTTTGAAAATAGATTGGCCCTCTTCATTTTTAAATTCAACAAATTTCTTAACTAATATCACTGGATCAGATTCATACAAAGCCACACCCACAGATTTAGTAAACAAATTCTCATCAACATCTTTAAAACCTGCCGCCTCCATAGCCCTTTTTAATAAAGAAGCTTTTATTACTTTGTAATAAATGCCTTCTTTATTAAGCACCTTCCTAAATGCAGCAGCTTCATTTCCTTTAATGCCAGAAAAATCAACAAGCAGAACATTCTTCTGTCCTTTTAATTTTTCTGCCATTTCTTTAACTACTTCTACCTTTTGCTCTTTTCTCATAAATTCCTCCTTAAACAAAAAACCCTGGCCTTTTATGTGCTTGCCAGGGAAAATCAATTATAGCATTTTTCTATATTTGATAAACCTCGGCTGGCATATTTATTTAAGGGCTTTACCCGCCAACTGTCTTGGGTTATTTATCTATTTTTTCAATTTCAATAAATCCTGCGCATCAATCCGTAATGAGGGCGACATTGTTAAAGAAATAAATGCCTTCGTAATATATTGCCCTTTAACAGATGCAGGCCTCGCTTTCAAAATTGCTTCATTAAGTGTAAGCAAATTTTCCTTAATTTGCTCCGCAGTAAAAGAAATCTTGCCAATAATTGTGTGAATCACTCCTGTTTTATCAACTCTATACTCTATTTTACCTGCTTTAAAATCTTTTACAGCTTTAGCAACGTCGTCTGTTACTGTTCCTGCTTTTGGATTAGGCATTAATTTTCTAGGTCCTAATATTTTTGCGATTTTTCCAATATCACGCATCATATCTTTTGTCGCAATAGCAACATCAAAATCTAAAAAGTTTTCCTTGGCAATTTTATCTATCAGTTCTTCTGCTCCCACTATGTCAGCTCCTGCATTTTCAGCTGCTCGCGCATCATCTCCCTTTGCAAATACAAGTACTTTTACCTTTTTTCCTGTCCCGTTTGGAAGACTGATTACTCCTCTTACATTCTGATCGGCATGTTTTGGATCAACATTCAATACATATACAGCTTCAATGGATTCATCAAATTTTGCACTTTTCAATTTTGGCAATATAGCAATTGTTTCATCCACTGTATATGCTTTTTCTTGTTCTATTAATTTAATTAATTCTTTATACCTTTTACCTCTTTTCATCTTTACCTCCTTGTGGTAATAGACCTAAGTCTCCCACAAAAAAATCATTCAATTACATCCACGCCCATATTACGGGCAGTTCCTTCAATAATTTTTGCCGCCTGATCAAGATCATCTGTATTTAAATCAGGTAATTTCATCTTTGCAATCTCTTTTAGCTGCTCTCTTCGTATTGTTCCAACCTTTATCTTGTTAGGTTGAGCAGACCCAGAGTCAATCTTAAGAGTTCTCTTAATAAGAGAAGAAGCCGGAGGGGTTTTAGTAATAAAATCAAAACTCCTATCCTCGTAAACCTTAAGGACAACAGGAATAATCAATCCCGATTGTTTTTGAGTTCGAGAATTAAATTTCTTGCAAAATTCCATGATGTTAACGCCCTTTTGCCCCAATGATGGGCCAACAGGAGGCGCAGGAGTTGCTTTACCAGCTTCAATCTGAAGCTTTACAATTCCCATAACTTTTTTCTTCTTTTTAGCCATATTTCACCTCTTAAATTCTCTGTATAAAATCAGTTTTTATTTCTACAGGCATTTCTCTTCCAAACATTTGAAGAATTACCTTTGCCTTACCTTTTTCTCGATTAATTTCTTCAACAGTGCCTTCCATTTCTTTAAAAGGACCAGCAAGTATTTTTACCTTGTCTCCTATATCGAAATTCAATTTCTCTTCCGCCTCTTCTTCCCCAATCCTTGTGCGAATTGTTTTAATTTCATTTTCTGTGAGAGGCGTAGGTTTTCCACCACTTCCAACAAAACCAAGTACTCCAGAAATATTTTTCACCACAAGCCATGTCTCATCAGTAAGTATCATTTTTACAACAATATAGCCAGGAAATACCTTTAAAGGCTTTATTTTTCTCTTGCCCTTTTCAACAACACTATAATAATCAACAGGAAGGATTACTTCAAGGATTTTATCCTCAAAACCATATGCTTTTATATGGTCTTCCAAATTATTTTTAACCTTCTTTTCAGAACCTGAATATGTATGGACAAGGTACCACTTCGGAGTTTTACTTTCTTCCATTTATTTCGTTACCAGCGCTTCCATTCCTTTAGCAAAGATGAAATCCCATAGCCCAATATATAAAGCCCAAAACAAAATAAAGCCAACCACAGTAATACTATAGCTTTTCATTTCCTTCCATTTTGGCCAGAGAACCCTATGTAAAAGCTCCACCTTCACTCCAGAAATAAAGTTCCGAAAGCCCTCTCTTTTTGCTTTAACAGTTTGCATCTGCTGTGCTGTTTTTCTTTTTATGTTTCTATTTTTAGCCATAATAAGTGGCAGGTCCGAAGGGACTTGAACCCCCAACCCTCGGTTTTGGAGACCGATGCTCTACCAATTGAGCCACGGACCTATTTATGCCTTTACCTCCTTATGAAGAGTATGCTTTTTACAATACTTACAATACTTTTTAACTTGAAGCTTTTCTCTATTTGTTTTTTTATTTATCGTCGTTGAATAATTTCTTCGACGACATTCAGTACACTCAAGAAGAATAATATCTCTCATTATTGCAATCCTTTCCTTATTCCTTCACTGCAGTAATAACACCTGCTCCTACTGTTCTACCACCTTCACGGATAGCAAACCTCTGAGTTTCTTCAAGTGCAACAGGATA
>Ga0164313_10001965_pt1 | contig 18463 bp, 14 predicted proteins | sample GuaBasSedimGuay4_FD_113735 | JGI IMG/M metagenome (GOLD analysis project Ga0164313, IMG submission 113735) | Subseafloor sediment microbial communities from Guaymas Basin, Gulf of California, Mexico - Guay4, Core 4569-4, 0-3 cm | ecosystem: Environmental > Aquatic > Marine > Hydrothermal vents...
CGTTTCAAATCCGTGCAGAGGGCTGCACCGCCTGTCAGTCCTGTATGAACCTCGGTTGCCCGGCACTATCCTGGAGCAATGAAATGCTGGAAGGGCATTACAAGGTCACGATTGATGAGACTTCATGTATCGGTTGCACCCTGTGTGTTCAGATCTGCCCCAGTGATTGCATCCGTCCGGCGGCAGAGCTAAGCGCATCATGAATATTGAGATCAAAGGACCCACCAATGTCCTGATTGTAGGTGTCGGCGGCCAGGGTGTGATCATGGTCTCCAAGATACTTGCCAGGCTCAGCCAGATGCAGGGCTTGCAGGTCAAGCAGAGCGAGGTCCATGGGATGGCCAAACGTGGTGGTTCCGTTTTCAGCCATATTCGTTTTGGTGATGAAGTTTGGTCACCGACCATTCCGATGGGTGAAGCCGATGTGGTTCTGGGTCTTGAGTGGGCTGAAGGATTACGTTGGTTGCGCTACCTGAAACTGGATCATGGTACTTTTATTTCAGATACCAAGCGTATCGTGCCGCCATTTTCATGTCGTGACCGGACCCATCACGCCCATCATGGTTATGCACACACCACGGTTGCAGAAATCGTTGACCAGGTGCCCAATGCCTTTGCACCCGATGCGACAGGCATGGCCATTGAACTGGGTAATGAACGGGTTGCAAACACGATCCTTCTCGGCATCCTTTCCACTGTCATGGATTTCCCCGTCGAAAGCTGGCTGGAAGTACTTCCGGAATTTGTGCCACCAAAGACCATAGAAACCAATCTCAAGGCTTTTGAGGCGGGCAGGGCATGGACGCAACAGGACCATGATCCGGATTTGCATGATTCAAAGATACCCGTAAAAAAGGTACAGAGAATGCAGCGCCAGGTGAGCCTGGAGATTACCGATGAATGGTGTAAAAGCTGTGATATCTGCGTGAAGATGTGTCCGGAGCGCTGTCTTGCGCTGGATGAGCGCCAGATTGCCAGGCTTGTGAATCCTGAAGCCTGTACGGGCTGCCGGGTTTGCGAATGGTTATGTCCTGATTTTGCCATCGCGGTGCATGTTGAAGCCGTACCCATAGACCCTATTGTCGACAAACCCGCCACAGAGGTAAGAGTCTGATGTCAGAGATGCCACAACGCCAGAGTTTGCAAGGTAACCAGGCCTGCGCACTCGGAGCTATTGCCGCCGGTTGTCGTTTGTTTGCCGGCTACCCCATTACCCCGTCTTCGGAGGTTGCCGAACGCATGGCAAAGGAACTGCCTCGCGTTGAAGGCGTATTTATTCAAATGGAAGATGAAATCGCCTCAATGGCTGCCTGTCTGGGCGGCTCCATGGGTGGCGTTAAATCCATGACGGCGACCTCCGGGCCGGGGTTCTCACTAAAACAGGAAAATATTGGCTACGGGATCCAGGCGGAAATCCCCTGTGTCATCATCAATGTAATGCGTGGCGGTCCCAGTACGGGAATGCCGACACGTCCAGCTCAGGGTGATGTCATGCAATCACGCTGGGGTACACATGGTGACCATCCGATCATCGTGTTGACACCGTCTTCGGTACAGGAAATTTACCAGCAGACCATCCAGGCTTTCAATTTTTCTGAGACCTACCGGATACCGGTGATCGTGTTATATGACGAGGCTATCGGCCATCTTGTCGATACCGTTGACCTGCCAAAGCCGGAGGACATCGAAACCCAGGACAGGAAATGGGCCAGCGGCCCGGCTGAAGATTACCTTCCTTACAAAGCAGGGGAAGACCTGATCCCGCCAATGCCCTTGCCCGGTGATGGCTACCGCACCCATACCACCGGTTTGACACATCTTGAAACCGGCTTCCCGACCCAGGTACCAAAGGACGTTACCCGTGTCACACGGCGTTTGCTGGATAAAATTGAGGTTCACCGGGACGCGATTGAGCAATATGAGCTTTCATACTGTGATGATGCTGAAATTCTCGTGGTGGCCTTCGGTATCACCGCCCGAGCCAGTGAACGTGCTGTCAATATGGCTCGTGAAAAAGGAATCAAGGCGGGTCTGCTTAGACCGGTGACGCTGTGGCCGTTCCCGGAAAGGATACTCAAGGAGCTTGCCGGGCGTGCTGAACATATATTGGTGCCGGAAATGAACGCCGGTCAACTGGTCCTGGAAATAGAACGTCTGTGTCCGGATTCTACGCAGGTCAGTGGTATCAATAAGTTTGACGGCGAACCGATCAGTCCACAGGAAGTCCTGACAAGAATCGAGGAGTGCAGTGATGAGTGATGTGGCAACACCTTTGAAGATCAGGGATATTTCCGCAGAACAACCAGCGGATAAATTCGAGATACGTGATTATCTGCGTCTGGATATGTTTCCACACTTTTTGTGCCCAGGCTGTGGTCACGGTATTGCTTTGCGGGCATTGTTGTGGGCAATTCACGATCTGGATATTGAGAAAGACCAGTTGGCAGTGGTCAGCGGTATTGGATGTTCCGGTCGTTTGAGTGCCTATGTCGATGCCAATACATTTCATACAACACATGGACGTCCATTGGCATTTGCCACGGGTCTGAAGCTGGCGCGACCGGATTTACATGTCATCGTCATTACCGGTGACGGTGATTGCCTTGCTATTGGTGGTAACCATCTGATCCACGCAGCCCGCCGCAACCTGGATATCACCTGCATCATGATGAACAATGAAGTCTATGGCATGACCGGTGGACAGGTTTCACCCACTACCAGCCTTGACCGTTTCACCACCACGACCCCTATGGGCAACCAGGAACCCGGCTTTGATGCCTGTGCGCTGGCCAAGGGTGCCGGGGCGACCTTCGTCGGGCGCGAGGTTACATTGCAGACCACAGCCCTTAAAAACCTGATGCAGGAAGGTATTGCACACGAGGGGTTCTCCTTTGTAGAGGTCATATCCGATTGCACGGAAATATATGGTCGCAAAAACGAACTTGGATCCTCTCCGGAAATGGTCTTGAGTCAGAAACGTAGTGTTTTGCCCAAATTTGATGGCACCGCGGTGGATAAACCATTTCGTGCAGGCACTTGGGATACCGGAATCTTGTCACGTGAAGAAAGACCGGAATATTACACGGCCTACCGTGAACATTGTCACAAGGTACTTGGAAAATGAGTGCCACGAAACGCTATGAGATAAGGCTCAGCGGCACAGGCGGGCAGGGCCTTGGTCTTGGCGGAAAAATGCTGGCAGCAGCCCTGAGTGATGACGGTTTGCATGTGGCCCAATCACAAAGTTATGAGCCCACTTCGCGCGGTGGTATGAGCCGTTCCGATTTAATTGTGACGACCGACAAGGCCGACTATCCATTGGCAACCGGTCTCGATTATTTATTGATACTCGATACCCGGGCCATGTCCATTTCAGAAGGTATGATCAACGAAAATGCCGTGGTACTGGTCGATGAAGAATTGGTACCGAATCCTCCCGAAGGCAATTTTAGGGTTCATGCCTTGCCACTGAGCAAGACAGCAATTTCACTGGGTAACCTGCGCGTCACCAATGTTGTAAGCCTGGGTGCATTGATTGCGCTTGGAGATATTTGCAGCCTGGAAACCATGGAAGCGGCTATCAAACGGATCACGCCTGAAAAATATGCCCGGATGAATCTTGATGCGGTACGGGCCGGGTTTGAGTTGGTCGAACACTGATCGCGTTTTTGTTTTTTTTGTTCAATTCAAATGCATCAATCCCCCTGTCATGATAATGTTGGTCGGTTCAATGATACTCCTGAGATAGTCAGATTAAGTGAGCAACCGGGTATCGAGTCATTTGCAAATGAGGTGGGCTGATGAGAAATTTAACGGGCAATTTGAATAACTCCTTAATGCTGAGATTTTTCAACAGCATGGCTCTGTTTTTTCTCTGCTATGGGACCCCGCTATTTGCAATGTCGGAAAGTGTCGGGTGCAACGATACGTTTGTCACGCTATCAGGTGAAGAACTGGTTATCGATGTTACACCCACTGGCAGTGACGATACCGTCAATATGCAATGTGCACTTGATGCTGCGGTGGCAGATGGTATCCCCGTTGTAAGACTTTCTGCGGGAACGTTTTTTATCAGTAGTCTTAGTGTGGAGGGTTTTAAAGGAACCCTTGAAGGAAAGACCAAGATATCTTCCATAATATCTGTACTGGATAACTCCGTAGATTGTGTTGCTATGGCGGATTCAGGCCGGACACCTTCGGTGATCAAGTTTATCAAGGGTGAACCCCGGATTCGCTTTTTAACACTCACTGCGGACCATCCCTGTATGGGGGCAAGCCGGATTTCAAACTTCCTGCATTTCACTGGAGGGTCGGCGAATGCCGCCGATTGTACCAATGATGTTATTTTTGCTGCAGTTGACAGGATCATTCTGGAAGGAACAGATGCCACCTCCGGTCCTTTTGTTGGCATTTCAGTGTGGCCTGAGGGGGATCAGTTTGGTGGATGTAAAGTTACCTTGCTGGGTACGTTCAAATTGAATCGAAGCGAGATATCCAACACTTTATTCGGCCTGATGACCACGATGAAATCCGGTGCACAGGTGGATGTGAATTTTAATGAGTTTCACGACAACCAGATTGCAGTTTACTTGTTAAATACAAACCAGAACACCACGGTTACGGCCAATAAATTTTTTAGCACTGCTACGTTTTCTGCTCTTTACAACGGGGTCAGTATTGCGACATTGTCTGCAAGTGCTCCGACCAGCACCCGGGTGGTCGTGCATAACAATGAATTTAATGTTTCGACCTCTAACGGTGGTACGAGTGTTTCTATTGTCGGGGTTCAGGATCCCGTACGCACCAATGTCAGTAGCGTTATCACCAACAATACCTTCAACCTTGTTGGCACAAAACCCTGGGGTGTGTTTTTTGGCGATATTTCAAATACCCATGTATCAGCAAACCGCTTTAATGGAAGCGGCTTTGGTGCAGTATTTGTAAGTGGTTCTACGCCGGTTTCAGGCTGGACTATTACCGCCAATACCGGATTGGCAAGTTTTGAATCTGCCATAGGGGATGATATTTCCCTGGGTGAAACGACCTCCAGATGCATTGTTGGCCCGGGTCAGGGGGCCACTGTCGGTGATCAGGGTACAAATAACTCCAAGTTGACAGCAGGGAAAGCACTACCGACTGTTTTAAAATCTGCAACAGGGTTAGATTCTGTGCAAGGTTCTGATGAAGATTTGATCAGAATGGATGTTTACAGGAAAATCCGCGATGCCACGGATATGTTGTATACACATTTTTGAAACTGAGTATGCGGGCTAACTCGATGGTAATCAGGCCTGGGTGTATTCCTCAATATAAGTGGGGATAGTATTTTTCTCTAAATGACCTGCCAGTATGATCAGCAGATCTCCGGGTTTGCAGGTATCCAGTATGCTGAAAATGACATCCCTGCCAAAGGTTACCACCTGGGTTTGATGTTCTGGCACACCTGCTTTGATCAATGCTTTACGAATAAATGGCCCCATAAATCTGGGTAATGGTGGACGGACCGGGTCATAGTCTTTGCAAAAATAGTAGTCAAAGTGTCCCGCGACAGCTTGTGCACACAAGTCGTTTGCCAGATCAGACCTGGCGGTTGCACCAGGTATGGCAATCAGCTTGCGGCCACTTATCTTTTGCTTGTCGGCAAACTCACCGATCTTTTTCATGCCATCGGGATTGTGTGCAAAATCTATAATGAGACGAAATGGCAGACCGTAAAATTCATTCATACGCCCGGGTGTCATTTCATGTCCTGCATGGAAGCCTGCCAATGCGGTGCGGATATGCTCTATGCTGGTTCCAACAAGGTATGTTGCAGCAGCAGCATGCATGGCATTACTGACATTGAAACTTGCAGTGCCGCCAAACGTTGCCGGAATTTGATCCACCCTGATTAACCCCGAGCGCTCATCGCGATCATAAATAATCAGCCACTGATGGCCTTCTATACTCTCAAGCACACAAAACATGGCATTGTCGCTTGTCACCAATTTGCGAAGCTGCTCAATGCCCGAGTGAAGGGATACCAGGCAGATTCGTTCTGCATCCAGATATTTCAGCATGTTCACACAGTTGCTATCATCGGCATTCAGAACCGCCGCGTGGGAAGCACGTTCCAACAGGGCACACTTGACTCCTGCCATTTCTTCAAGCGTTTCTATTTCGCCCTTTGCCAGGTGTTCCGCTGTGACATTGAGGCAAACAGCGACATGACAGTGCTCAAATGCAAATCCACGAACCGCAATACCGCGATGGTGAGTTTCCAGAACAGCAACATCAACTTGTGGACTGGTCAGTGCACGGGCATGACCAATAAATGCACCTGCATCATCATGGGAAACCTGCTTGCCATCCAGAAAGATACCGTCTGTGCAGACCAGGCCCGGCTTGCGACCTGACTCATGCAGTATATGGCTGACCATACGACTGCTGGTTGTTTTGCCATTGGTGCCTGTAATAGCAATGATGGGCATTGTTGCGCTGGCTGAATCAGGAATCAGCCAATCCACAAGATCGGTTGCTGCAGATACCAGCAAATCCTTTGTCTTGCCCAACAACATATCCAGGTCCGGGGCCAAATCAAAATCAAGGATTAGCCCACCTGTTTGCGTCAGTGGCCTGGTGATGTCCGGTGTTTCCAGCTTGATAGCAACAGGGACAAATTCCAGCCTTTCGCTAATGGCCATGGCCGTATCAATAATTGAAGGATGTATGTCATCGACAAGCTGTTTCTCACCATCGGGCAATATCGAAATTGCCTTAAGCTGAGCGTTAATGATGAGCAAATAAAATACACCGGATTCTTTTGGAACAAGGCCCCCTGTTAGTAAACCCGGTATTCCCGACTGTTTCAGCAGGACAGCACGCTGATCCGGGTTTCTAAGTAAGGCTTTTGAATAGTCTCCTGCCCGGTTCACGCAAAATGTGCCATCCAGGATATGGCTGGCTGCACCATGTCCCAGCATCAACAAACCATTACGACGGATCCGGTGGGGGAAATTGAACTTACCTGCAAATGGTTCCTGCTCCAATTGAAAACAGGGAATCTCACGCAGGGCAGCAGCACTGATGATGGCTGTGGTTTCCGCTGTTTGTATTCGTTCACGGGCGAAGCTGGAAAACTGTTGGAATGCCTCAAGCAGTGATTGCTGTTGCCCACTGAATAAACCGGCAGCTAAATTCACGGCTGTCATGCCTACATCACTATGCTGATATTCTATCAAGGCAATACAGCGATTTTGATGCGGTTCGCTCAATACCGAATAGAAGTTAACCCGATGCCCACACTTACGCTGAAATAATAATGCAGTTTGCGCTAATAATAAGGAGTACCTGACCATTCGGTTGTCGGGCAGAGGTTTTTCCGGGAAGGCTTCCTCAGGCGCGAGCACACCAGCCTCGACAAGCTTTAGCTTGATATCTGCAAGTTGTGGTGGGAATTCTTCATCTTTTTCGGACTCAAACTCAAGCCTGAGCTCGACAACACGTTTGTCTGATCTCCGGTTGGGTCCAAAATAAGGGAAAAACAAAAATTTGGGCATGTAGGCGTCTATGGCTATGTCATGTTGAATAATACGCGAAACACACCTTTTCGAAAGGATATATTCAGAATTCAGGTCAAGTGATTGTCCATGATAGCCAAGCAAGTGTGCGGGTGATCCACTAAGTTACAGCCTGTAATGAGAAAGGTTGAATACAATGGCCATTGCAGCATTGGGTGGCGATTATCCATTAATAAACAACAGAGGCCCGGATGATGAATTCAGGTAATGGTTTAGAAAAAGATAAAGTGCTTCAATTTCAAGGTTCTATGCAGGTTACACCCGTAAACAAGGCTCTGAAACTGAAGATTGATGGGTTTGACACCCTGGTGGATGCGTTGGAGTATGCAGCCGGGGGCGAAAGTGGTTTTAACTTTTTCAACCAGCGCGGTGAGCTTGCATCAGTCCTGTCTTATCGTGATTTGCGTGATCAGGCAAAGGTCCTGGCAAGCCAATTGTTGGGTACGGGCTGTCAACGTGGTGACCGGGTTGGCATCGTCGCTGAAACCGACCCTATGTTCCACCGCTTCTTTTTTGCCTGCCAGTACGCAGGATTGATACCGGTCGCCTTGCCGGCAAGCTTACAGCTCGGAGCCCGGGAAGCCTATGTGGGTCAGCTTCGGAGGATGTTGGAGGGTTGTGATGCGAGTACTGCTGTTGCTCCGGCATCTCATGTCTCAATGCTTCGTGAAGCCGCCGAAGACCTTGACCTGTTGATGTCAGGTACACCCGAAGAATTTGATGAATTACCAGGAATGGAAGTAAAACTGGATTCACCTGGTGCTGAAGATATTGCCTACTTGCAGTACACCTCAGGCAGCACACGATTTCCGCGTGGCGTGGAGATTAATCACGCCACTGCACTTAACAATATCCATGGCATTGCCCGTGACGGATTAAAGCTGACAAGCGAGGACAGGTTTGTTTCCTGGTTACCTTATTATCACGACATGGGGCTGATTGGTTTCATCCTGGTACCGCTGATTGCACAATTGTCTGTTGACTACCTTTCAAGCAGAACCTTTGCCATGCGGCCCAGGTTGTGGCTTAAATTGATATCGGATAATCGCGGTACGATTTCGTCCAGTCCGACTTTTGGTTATGCCCTGTGTGCGCGCCGTTTGAGGCCAACGGACTATGAGCGTTATGACCTCAGTAGCTGGCGTGCGGCCTGCGTTGGAGCCGAGCAGGTCAACCCATTGCCTTTGCAGGAGTTTGCACAGGCCCTGGCACCTTGCGGTTTCAATGAAAAGGCCTTTGTAGCCTGTTATGGCATGGCAGAGTGCGTGTTAGCCGTCAGTTTTGCGCCTTTGGATCTCGGTTTGAGTATTGATTATGTGGACCAGGGTGAAATGGCTGCCAGCGGCAAAGCGGTTCCGCTTGATCCATCGCTTGGACATGCCGCTGCCTATGCCGATTGCGGAATTGTTTTGCCGGGTTTCGGGATATCGATTCGCGACGAGTCGCATGATGATGTCGGGGAGCGCCAGTGTGGTGAAATTTATCTCAAAGGACCCAGTGTAATGAGCGGCTATTTTCAGGACCCGCAAAGCACTCAGGCTGTGCTGGATAAAGACGGATGGCTGGATACGGGTGATATCGGCTACCGTGTCGGTGACCGGGTTTTTATCACGGCGCGCAGCAAGGACGTCATCATAATCAAGGGTCGCAATATCTGGCCACACGACATGGAGGTTGTTGCTCAACGTATCGAAGGTGTCCGTTTGGGTGGTGTGGCAGCTTTCTCAGTCATTGGTCATGAGGGTCAGGAACTGGTTGTTATGGTGGTGGAAACCAGGCTGAAAGATACCGGTTTGCGTGTCAGCCTGGCCGAGCAAGTGAGCGCATTGATGAATAAGCATTTTGGTGTCAATACCATCATTGACATGGTTAAACCGGGATCTTTGCCGCGTACCACCTCTGGAAAACTATCCAGATTTCAGTCACGGGAGGCCTACCTGGAACGTCGTGCAAGTTTCAAGGCTGAAACTACCAGTGATAGTGAAAATATAGCCTTGCCGCCAGCACCCCCAGTACATCACATCGACAAAAAGGCAAATGTGGAGTATGTTTTATAGTCTCGGTCAAAGACAGGAGCGAAATGATGAAAATGGAATTGTTTAAACGATCTTTCTCTCTGGTCTTTATTACATTACTCGTAAGTACCGGATTCTCGGCGGTACAGGCAGATGAATTGCTTTATGAGTTCTATGAGGATGATCAGGCTGTGAACATCTTTCCCGGTGCAGATGGATTAATCGGCACGGGTGATGATCAATTCTCTACGCAACCTACACCCATAAACCGATCTGGACCCAATGTAAACGGGTCTTACAGTTACATTGCTTTTGATTTCGGGGGCGGTATAACTGATGCGCCACTTCTGCCGACCGGTTTCAATGCGATAAGCTTTTTAAGTGGCTCTGTTACAGGAGATCCTGATGAGTTCGTTTTAGGTGGGGCTATTATTTCCGGTCTGGATGTTGGTGGCACGGAGCCATTTCCAGGGCATGGGGCTTTTAGTGCCCAAATTACAAAACAAAACTCTGCCAGCTATAACAGTTTGACCGGTGAATTCAATATCAATATTGACTTTGCTGCGAACCTTGTCGCAGGCTCAGCAAATGGAGTCAATTTCGACTTCATTGGCGAAGCCTGGCTGGTGGGTTCGGTCGATTTTGATACTTTTGACAGTAATACTTATGTCCGCGACGTACTCATTCCCAAGGCAAAAACTGCCGGGGCTTCAAAACTGATTTATATTAACGGCAGTGGTACTGTGCCTGCATCAACCGGTGGCAGTGGTGGTGGCTTTCCACAAATGCCTCTTAAAGGTGTTTTTGTCGCTATCTACAAAGCTGGCAAGTGGCTAATTAACGATTTTGACGGTGACAAACACACTGATCTGCCCTGGCGTAATCAAAGCAATGGCCAAAACCGTCTATGGTTAATGAATGGTCCTGTTCGGGAGATAGCCGGCAGCGTTCCCACGATTAACTCTGACTGGATGGTTGCCGGTACCGGTGATTTCAATCAGGACGGCAAAGTGGATTACTACTGGCGCAACACGGTTCTGGGTATCAACCGTATCTGGTACATGGATGGTCTGACACGCACCGGCTTTGAGCGGACCTTGCGTATGAAGGATACCCACTGGCAGGTGGCAGCCATCTGCGACCTGAACAATGATGGAAACGCAGATATTATCTGGCGGCACAGTGAGTTGCCACAAACCCGTGCCTGGATAATGGTGGGTGCAATGCAGATCGACAGGGGTGCGTTGCCTTTGTCAAGACACCCATGGTTTATCGCCGGTTGCGGGGATTTTGATGGTGACGGTAATGATGACCTTCTGTGGCGCAACGCTTCCAATGGCCAGAATCGTATCTGGCTGATGAAAGGCACGGTGCGGATGGCCAGTAGCTCTATCAATATAGCTAATATCAATTTCAGGGCAGGGGGGGTTGGTGATTTTACCAATGATGGCAAGGCTGACATCCTGTGGCAGGATGATGCCGTTGGTCGCAGCCTGCTGTGGGAGATGGATGGGTTGGTGCGTTTGTCCGGCAAAGCCCTGAAGTTACAGAACCCGGCTTTTACCGGTACCGCCATTGGCGATTGGGGCGGTGACGGGAAACTGGATATATTCTGGCGCAATCTCGCCAACGGTAAAAACCAGATATGGAATATGGATGGTGCAATCAGGATGTCGATCAATGGTGTCGTCACCATGCCGGCTGATTTTTCTGCGGTGCCTTAGTGGGAAACCCCCACTAAGACACCTGCACAATCAACAAAAGTAATGACTTTCTGGCACCACTATTTCTGAAATATCACCTTATTCTGCTGGGTGGTGGTGGTTGTCCGTTCAAGGGCGCCAGTAACTATATTGTAGTGCTCGAATATGAGGTCATTACGGGTTTCACCGATAAACTTTATATAAACAAGTACCAGTTCATCGTTAAAATCGTTATCAATATCAACAATTCCAGATGAAGTTACCAGGAAAAACCGATTTGGTTTTGGTCGGGGCCTAAAGGACCTGACGACATTACCATTATTGATATTGAGTATCGAAATATTGAGTACGGTTTTATCCTGGCCTTTGATAACGCCCAGCGGTTGACTGGGAGACGACGCCATTAAACCGGGGTTCATGGACTTGTTTGCGGCTACGACGGGGTCGGTTCCGCCGGTGGAACTCGTGGTACCCAGCGATACTGTGATGTAACGCTTGTTACCTGATGTGGCTACCCCTAAGCTAAGGCATTCAAAAGGTAGAAAAAACCCAGGAGTGCCGGGTCTGTCTCCGTCCACGACATCGGAGACTGAGTAGGATGGCGGTGTATCATCGAGATCTACCTCGGCAACGGCCAGGCTTTGCGTGACCAGCGACCGGGTCCATGCGACCGTACCATTCGGGTTGACCATTTTTATCACTACGAAGTGGCGCAGTTGTTTCCTGTCGGCCGTCCCGGCTTTCAGGACAGTTGTGGTAGTTGAGGCCGTGAGAAACTTGTAGGAGCTTCCTACAGGGATTGGCAACGGGGTCGTATTAATCGGCCCGCACAGTATTCCCAGGTTGATATCGCCTATGACCAAAGCGTTTGCTGTTGGTGCGATCATTGGTCCGATGCCGGCAAAGAGTATTGCCCAGTAGATGGTTTTCCGGCATTTCTGAAGTATGAATTTCACGGTATTCTCCCTCGTAATTGCAGCGGTTGTATTAGCGCATCAAGTATACACGAATAAGGTCTTTATAGAGTTGAAAGGCGTATGTTATCCATTTGATACTTGTGTTTTATCCAGCCATTAGTACCAGCCCCATTGGCTGCTGATTAAAGTAAACTAGTGAGCTATGGAAGTGGACTCGTGAACACTGAAAATGGCAGGTGTCGATGCATTATTGCAGAGGATGGACTGGGTAATGATGTTATTGGGCCGGGTCTAATATGAGTCTTGCCAGTGATGAGGTTCATCTCCATTTTGCATATCCGGGACGTATTACAGACCCCGGGCTGTTGCGACGCTATCAATCGCTGCTTTCAGGTGATGAATTGGTTCAGATGTCGCATTTCTTTTCTGACCGCCACCGCCACCAATACCTCGTCACCCGCGCACTGGTTCGTACCACCTTGTCTGCTTATTACCAGGTTGAACCCGCTGAATGGAAGTTCACCCATAACCCGTTTGGCAAACCCGGAGTAACTTACCCTGACCAGCAGTTGCCCATCCGGTTTAACCTTTCGCACACCAATGGTCTGGTGATGTGTGGTGTCGTACGTGGGTATGATATTGGTGTGGACGTCGAAGACCTGCAAAGATCCACCCACTCGACATACGAGAGCCTCTCCCGTTACTTCTCAAAGCGGGAAATTGAGGATTTGCTTGAGTTGCCAGTCACACAAAAAAAGCAAAGATTTTTCGACTACTGGACCTTAAAGGAATCATATATCAAGGCGCGTGGAATGGGTTTGTCAATTCCGCTTCACAAATTCAGTTTTTTGTTTCAAGGCAACAGACTGTCCGAATTCAGTATCCATCCTGATTTGAATGATTCTGCTCGGAGTTGGCGGTTTTGGCGTACACAAATTGACGGGCGATACCTGATTGCTGTTGCAACTAAATCGACAGATAATGACCTTGTGCTCAGTGCTGTTAATTCAGTACCGCTGCAAAATAGCAAACCCATCCCATTGGTATTTCTTTAACGGGATGTCACAGTTTCAGGCTAAGCAACAATGAAAAGTCATAACATGGTCATCATTTGGGTTGCAATCATCACACTGGCGTTAGCCGGGCCGACACAGGGTTCGAATATCGATGCCGAGGCGTACGAGATAATGACCGGCTTACAGGAGTTGTTACGATCTGATACCAACATTGCCAGTTATACCATGCGTGTTGAAACACCTGACTGGCAACGCACGTTGCGCTTTGATAGCTGGGATGACCGTTTGGGAAAACGTCTGTTTATCCGCGTTGTTTCACCAAAAAAAGACAAGAACACGGCCTATCTGAAACGAGACGGAAACCTGTGGATGTATTTGCCCAAGCTTGAACGCAAAATCCGAATTCCACCTTCAATGATGCTGTCTTCATGGATGGGGTCTACTTTTACCTTTGACGACCTGATTAAAGTTGCTTCGGTTGTTGATGACTATACACACAGAGTTGTTGCCAGGAACGAGCAGTCAAAGACCATAGAATCAGTACCAAAGCAGGATGCACCTGTGGTGTGGGGTAAGCTGGTTAGTATTGTCACACTGGATGGCATTCCTGTTTCTCAGGTTTTCTTCGATGAAGACGGACTTGAACGGCGAAAATTACTGTTCGAGGATGTACGAGAGATGGATGGTCGACGGATACCGACGCGTTGGGTGATGCGTCCATTGGATGGCTCCGGCAAGCGGACTGTGTTGCAACTGGAGACAGTGCAGTTTGATCCACAGATAGAAAGCTCGATGTTTACGCAGTCAAATATGCAGCGAAGGGGGCAATAGAGTCATGCTGCTGCTGATGGCGTGGCGCAATATTGTGAGGAACTTGCGCCGTAGCGCAATTACGGTATTTGCTATCGCGCTTGGTTTAGCCTCATTGCTGTTTCTTTGGGGGTTTAAAGACGGTCTGCACAACAGCATGATGCGTAACCTGCAAGAGGTAGTCTTAGGCAGTATTCAAATTCATTCAAAGGGCTTTTTTCACCATCCATCCCTGGAAGGGGCGTTGGTCGACAAGGAACTCGTAGAACAGGAACTTGAGCGCCTCGGAGTGACGCGCAGAACGGTTCGCTTAAGTGCCTTCGGATTGGCCGCAGGGCAGGAAAGCTCTGAAGGTCTGGGCATGCTCGGTGTTTCGCCTGAAACCGAGCGAAGGACAACAATTTTGCATACGAGAGTCAGCCAGGGGCGGTTTCTGAACGCAGGTGACACCCATGCTTGTGTTCTTGGTGCAACAACAGCCGGCAACCTGGGACTAAATCTCAATGATGATGTCGTGCTGTTGGCCCATGATCGTTATGGGTCACTATCGGCAGAACGATTCCGCCTGGTCGGTATCATTGCGAGCGGTGAAATGGGAATTGATCGCGGGCTTGTCATCGTTCCACTCAATACATTGCAAACATTGCTTGCAATGGAAAATCGTATTTCCGATATTGTTATCCAATTACCCGCCGATAAATTGGAACAGACGGCTGCTTCGTTACGGGTTGCTCTTGATCCTGAACAATACGAAGTCCTGCGCTGGTATGACATGTACCCGGTTATGAAGCAATGGGTTGAACTGGAGACTGCATTTTATTACATCTTTCTGACGATCGTACTCTTCATCGTCGCCGCCGGAATTATGAATACGATGTTGATGAGTACATTGGAGCGTGTGCATGAATTTGGCATCATGATGTCATTGGGTTGCAGTCGTCTGCGCTTGGCATCTATGGTTGCAATTGAATCAATTTTAATCGGCACTATTGGCATAGTAATTGGCACAGCTATGGGTGGGCTGATCGTGGCCTTTTTTGGCCGGGTTGGTATTGACCTGTCGGCTTACATGGACACTGTAACCCGTTTTTACATAGATCCTGTGGTACGCACAGAGATTAATTTTGATCACCTGTCAATTACGGTTTTAGCTGTCGTAATTGCGGCATTGATTGCCGCCGTAGTGCCAGCTATCCGCGCAGCCCGGTTGGAACCGGTCGAGGCGGTTTATCATGCCTGACCTGTATGTTTATCTGCAGCTTGGCTGGAGAAATCTTTGGCTGTACCCAATGCGCACGGGGTTGACTACAGCCGCTCTGGCCCTGGGTATTGCCGCGTTAACTTTTCTTTCAGCCATGAACGATGGTTGGGTTCAGCAAATGAAAACAAATTTCACGTTGCTGTTAATGGGGCATGTTCAGATTCATGCCGATGGCTTTGAAAAAAGCAGGAACCTGACAAATAATATTGCTGAACCCAATCTGATTACTGACCAGCTTGGCTCTGAACCCATGGTGACTGGGTGGACACGCCGTGTGCAAGTGTCCGGTCTGGCTTCAACGGCAAGTGCTAGTGCTGGAGTCCGGGTCTTTGCTGTTGAACCTGAGCGTGAACGGCGATTGAGTCACATGGCCAAATTTGTCAGGCAGGGTCGTTGGTTAACAAAAGAAGACGACCATGCCATTTTGCTGGGTCAGGGTCTGGCGGACCGGTTACGGGTAGGTTTAGGAAACAAGGTCGTTCTTATGGTTGCACTGACCAACGGCGATATTGCTTCTGAGGTATTCCGGGTACGCGGGATAATCTTTTCAGGTGTTTTGGAAATTGACAGGTATACCGCGATCATTCCTCTTCAAACAGGTCAAAGGTGGCTGGGCCTCAAGGAAGCCGTCACAGATATTGTAATATTCGTGCGAGATTTTGAATCTGTGCAATCACTGGTCACAATACTACTTCAGAAGTTTTCTGGCAGTGATCTGGAAGTGCTCAGCTGGAGTGATATTGATCCATTGACAGAGCAATGGTCACAGTTTGCTGATGTATCTGCATGGGTTATTCTGAGTGTTGTGATGTTCGTTGTGATGGTTGAGGTATTGAATACAATGCTGATGAGTATGCATGAACGTACCCGTGAATTGGGAATGATGGGTGCACTGGGGGTAACGCACCGGCAAATTTTTGTGATGATTCTTTGGGAGACACTGATCCTGGTAGTAATAGGCAGTCTTTCCGGGTTTGTGTTGGGGGCGTGGGTATCTGCGCATTATGGAGAGCACGGGATTGATCTCTCCAGGTTTGCAACTGCATTTTCCTTTACTTATATGGAGTCAATTATTCGTCCGGAGTTATCCATGGAATCAGTCAGGGACATACTTGGAGCAGCTGTTTTTGGTGCACTTGTGGCAGGGTTGTATCCTGCGTGGAGGGCAGCAAGGCTGGACCCCGCTACCGCGATGCGGAAAGTATAGGAAAATCAACAATGATTAAGGCTGAGAAACTGACCAAGCGTTACTCCAATGGTGACGCGAAAATAATAGCACTCGATGAAGTTGACCTCAGGTTGAAAAAAGGGGCGTTTTCCGTGTTAGCCGGGCGTTCCGGTTCAGGCAAGACCACTTTGTTGAATATGGTTGGTCTGTTGGACAAGCTGGATGCTGGTAGCTTAACAATTTCAGGTCAAAATGTTCTGCGGCTATCAAGGGCAAAGCGGGCTGTGTACCGTTTATGGCATATTGGATTTGTTTTCCAGTCCTACAATTTGATTCGTGTACTTTCAGCCCGTGAGAATGTTGCTTACGTACTACAATTGCGAGGCGTTACTGCGAAGAAACGCAAACAGATCGCCGATCAGTGGCTGGGCGAGGTAGGTCTGCAGGGCCTGGAGCATCGCAAACCTGATGAATTATCTGGTGGTCAGCAACAACGGGTGGCAGTTGCACGGGCTTTGGCCGGCAAGCCGGATATAGTGCTTGCCGATGAGCCCACGGCTAACCTGGATAGCCAGACTGGTGAAGAACTAATGGTACTCATGCGGCAATTGAACGAAACCCATGGCATGACATTTTTAATTGCGTCGCATGATCCTGCAGTACTGGAAGCGGGTAAACAATTGTTACGTATGGAGGACGGCAGGATTGTGGAACGGATAAACAGGTAATGCCTGTCAATCATATCTGAACAAATTCGGCTTTTTCGCAGTAGGTCATGTTAAGCCCGACAGTCTGCTAGACAATCCCGGTATGACCCGGTGAACCGGGAGGGGCCTCGACAAGCCCGGTCGAGGTGAGAAATGACACAATCCAGCTCATTGTTTTTTCCAAATCCGGCTCAGGTTTCGCAAATTCACTCCTGTCACAATACGCTTTGTAGTAAGCGTTGTCATACCGCGTGTGGCTCATGGACCTGAATTTTTCACGACTATTATTGAAAAATGCCAGCAAAGGAAACAGGTCGTCATCGGGGGTGCAGTGCTGATTCATATGATCGACGAAACCAGCCATGTCAACGTAGGAGAACTGATATCCAAATAGCTTGTTAATAGTGCGGCTCACTGTGGCTATCGAATAGTATGCCCCTGCGGTCAAATGAAAAGTAGTGTGTCGGAAATCATCCAGGAGAGCAATCGCAATAATGTTGTTGGCACAAATCTCCACGGGCAAAAAACTGAGTTGGTTTTCCGAGTTAATGGACAGTTGATGCCTGATCATGTAACCAAGGACACGTGTAGAAATATCTCCACGAATGTAGTGTCCGGACTCCGAAGCAGTAATTAATGCGGGTCTGAAGATGCGTGTCTTCAGCCCTCTCTTTGCCGCTTCAAAGACCAGTTGTTCAGCGACCCATTTCGACTGGGGATAACCGAAATCCAGGCCTTTCATTTGGGCATTGCGCGAGTTTTCATCTTTAAGACCATCCACCTTCCAGCCAAAAATGAAGGTTGCGGAAATAAAGTTCAACTCTTTGCCCAGGCCAGTACAGCACAGGCGTATGACTTCTTCAGTACCGGTGACATTCGAAGCTCTCAACTCCCTGTATGTCTTGATATAGTCAACCTCGGCTGCGCAATGGTAAACCGTCGTGATTTGCTTCGATAATGAGTTCCACTGGTCCTTCGATAGATCAAGATTGCTCTGTGAGATATCACCACGCAGAGTCTGGATTCGAATCCGCATTGCCTCTGCTACCCGGCTTGATGGCATACCGGTTTTTGTCAGGGCTGTTACCAAACGTAACTTCGCATGTTCATGATCCTGCCCACGTACAAGCACAACAATGGGGTCGTCACACAGGCGTAACAAAGCCTCGAGTAGAAAGGAGCCCAGGAAACCGGTAGCCCCTGTCAGCAGAATGGTCCTGTTTGATGGTGAAGAGGAGTACGGCACTGGAATACAGGAAGAACTCAAAGACATATCCTGTCGCATTTGTTGCGCTTCATTATTAACA
>Ga0164313_10001966_pt1 | contig 18453 bp, 16 predicted proteins | sample GuaBasSedimGuay4_FD_113735 | JGI IMG/M metagenome (GOLD analysis project Ga0164313, IMG submission 113735) | Subseafloor sediment microbial communities from Guaymas Basin, Gulf of California, Mexico - Guay4, Core 4569-4, 0-3 cm | ecosystem: Environmental > Aquatic > Marine > Hydrothermal vents...
TATTTCATATTCATCGGTTTCCAGGCGCAGACACAGCCGATTCGGTCCGTCCATTGGATCGTTCGTCACGTACCATCTGTTCGCTTGATGACGATGAGTGAGATGTCATCCGGATAGTCGGTTCGGCCGGGGCGACCCAATGGGGCGACCCAATGGGGTGGGCGACCCAATGGGGTCAGGCCGTGTAGTTTGTAGTTGACGCTCCTTCGGTGAACCTGGATGGTGTATTGCAATGGCTCGACCGCTGCGCCTGGAGTATGAGGGAGGTATCTACCACGTTTTGAACCGCGGCAACTACCTATCGGCGATCTTCCGGTCGGAAAAGACCAAAGCGGCCTTTTTGAGTTGCCTGGGCGAAAACTGCGAGCCCTGCGAATGGAGTCAACGTTCATAATTCATATTTGACCTGCTGCTACTCTGAAAACAGTGATGGCACGCAAGAATCGCATCAAGACGGCGGACAGCCTCTACCACGTCCTCAACCGTGGCAATTACCGTACCTTAATCTTTGAGGGGCCAAGGCCCTCAAGGATATGAAAAAGGAAGGTTGACGCCACCGGACTCTCGGAGGCCGCTTGGGTTGCCCGTACCGTCAGACCTCGGCCAGGTCCGCGTCGTCGGATCCTTCTCCCCAGACCGACTCGGTTCTCGTCGAGTCCGCTCCGAAGAAATCCTCCTTGTCCAAGATTTTCATAACGCCTCGGACGACGATCAGGCGATCGTCGGGTGGCATTTCGGCATGGTTGGCCTGGATGTGCTCGGACAGAGTGGTCCGCGCGTCCTTCCGAACTGAGATACCGGACAGAAATTCGTCCGCCTCATCGGCGACTTCATTGATGATAGCTTCGAGATCCATCGGCATTCCCATTGTTCAAAGTGCCCCTACAGACTGAACCCATCGAGGACCTGAGGCAAGCGAGATACGTCTTTGCCTCCGCCCATGGCGAAGTCGGGTTTGCCGCCGCCGCGTCCGTCCAGGTCCGCAGTGAGCTGACCCACAATCTTGCCCGCCTGGTATCCGGAGGCGATCGCCTCCGGAGAGCAGAATGCCACCACCGTTACCTTGGCGCCAAATCTTGCCCCGAGAACGACCACCCCTTCACCCATTCGCGCGAGGACCTGGCTGCCGAGGGTGCGAAGCGCGTTGGGGTCGCCGACCTTTACCTCCGATGAAACCAGCTTCAGGTCGCCCACAGTTTTCGCGCTCCCCGCCAGTTCATCCGCCTGGCCGGCGGCCGCCCGTTGGTTGAGCGCCCGTAGCGTTTTCTCAGCCTTTTCGTATTGTTCGAGCAGTTGATCGAGCTTGCGGTCAAGGTCGACCACCGGTGCCCCCAGCTTTCCGGCCAGACCGGTCAGGCGGCTCTGGCTCTCATTGACGTATTGCAGGGCCGCTGCGCCGGAGACCGCTTCGATACGGCGTGTTCCCGCGGCGATCGCGGATTCGCCGATCAGCTTGACCAGACCGATCTCGCCGGTCGCGCGCACATGCGTGCCCCCGCAGAGTTCCTTGCTGTAACCGCCCACGTCGACGACGCGAACCGTCTCTCCGTATTTTTCTCCGAAGAATGCGATCACATCATCAGGTTTCTCGCTGTAGGGAACTTCGAAGATCCGGACCACACCGTTTTCCAGGACCCTGCGATTGATAATCGACTCGATTTCGGCCAGTTGATCCGGGTTGATCGCCTCATAATGCGAGAAATCGAAACGCAATCGGTTGGCGGCGACCAGGGACCCGGCCTGCCTGACATGGGTTCCAATGACCTGACGAAGAGCAAAATGGAGGAGGTGGGTCGCCGAATGGTGGCGTTCGATCTCCCGGCGGGTTTCGAGATCGACCCGGACGGAAACCTTCCTGCCGATCAGCGACTCGATCTCAAGGCCCGGGATGGATGCCTTCCCGGTGGCATCCGCCACCCGGTGGAGAAACCTGCCGGACTGATCCTTGATCGTGTCGCCGATCTTAAGGATTGCTCCGTCCGTCTCAACGACTCCGCGGTCGCCAACCTGTCCGCCCATCTCCGCGTAGCATGGCGTTCGGTCCATCACCAGATAGGTGCCGTGGTCGGTTTTTACCACGTCGATCACCACTGCATCGATCGCGGTGGATGAATCGATCTCGTAACCAACAAAAGATGTCGGGTGATCACCGGCGGATTCGGCGGCCACCTCGATGACCTCCTTCTTTCGGGCCGCGCGCGCGCGCGATCGCTGTTCTTCCATCGCCGCTTTGAATCCGTCCGTGTCGACGCTCAGGCCTCTTTCCGTGGCCAGCAATTCGGTCATGTCGAGCGGGAATCCGAAAGTGTCGTAGAGTTCGAATGCGAGTTTGCCGGGGATGATCCGGACCTCGGTCCCTGACGATTGGATTCCGGCCAAGCCCCGCTCGAAAATCTGGAGCCCGCGATCCAGGGTTCGGCCGAAGGACTCTTCCTCCGTGCGGACAACGCGCCGGATGAGCTCCTGCTGGGTCTTGATCTCGGGGAAGACGGGTCCCAACCTGTCGATCACCGGGCCGATCAATTGTCCGAAGAACCCGGTTTCGAGGCCGAGTTTGCGCCCGTAGAGGATTCCCCGGCGCAGGATGCGGCGAATGACGTAGTTGCGCCCCTCATTGCCGGGCAGGATCCCGTCGGCGATGGCGCAGCAGATGGTGCGCGCGTGATCGGCCAGCACCCGGAAGGCGACGTCCGTCTTCTCCTGTGTATCCAGGTTTTCGCGACGATCGGGGACGGTCGCTCCGTAGACCAGTCCGGAGAGCTCACCGATCTTCTCGAAGATCGAGGTGAACAGGTCGGAGGCGTAGTTCGACGGATCGGGGCTGAAATCGGCAAACCCTTTGGTCGAGGCCATGATGCCGGCCACCCGTTCGAATCCCATGCCGGTATCCACATGGCGCTGGGCAAGGGGCTTGAAGGTGCCGTCCGCCCCGGCGTTGAACTGGATGAAGACGTGGTTCCAGATCTCGATGCAGCGCGGGGAGTCCTTGTTGACCAGGGAGCCGCCGGTATCGCCGTTCGCAGTCAGATCGAAGTGGATTTCGCTGCACGGTCCGCATGGTCCGGTATCTCCCATCATCCAGAAATTGTCCTTCTTGTTGAAGGTCAGCAGGTGAACTTCGGGATCAAGGCCCTCCTTCCTGAAAATGTCGGTCCAGATCGAGTGAGCCTCCTGATCCACCTCGGCCGGATCGCCGGGATCGGGCTTGTAGACCGTGGCGTAAAGACGACTTTCCGGGATGCCCCAGACCTTGGTCAGCAACTCCCAACCCCAGTTGAGCGACTCCTGTTTGAAGTAATCCCCGAACGACCAGTTGCCCAGCATCTCAAAGAAGGTGTGGTGGTAGGTATCGAAGCCCACATCTTCCAGGTCGTTGTGCTTCCCGCCCGCGCGGATGCATTTCTGGGTGTCGGTGATGCGCGGATAGGGCGCCCTGGTTTCGCCCAGGAAGATGGGGACAAACTGGTTCATCCCGGCGTTGGTGAACAGGAGGTTGGGCGAGCTCGGAAGCAGGGAGGCCGAGGGTACGACCCTGTGCCCGCGTTCAGCGAAGAAATCGAGGAAGGATTGACGGAGTTCGGATGAATTCATGGCCGGTGGATCAAAGGTTTTCGCTGACAACGCACACCTGCACTCAGCCATGTGTCATCTGATGGGTTGTGTGGGAGAGGGTTTATCCCTCGATGGCCAGTTCGATCGAGGCGTAAAGCCTCTCTTACAACCGGGAAGTGAATGGCGTTACCCATCATTATTGGAGTTTCGGTGCATCAGCTCAGGTTCCCGAGAATCGCGTCGGTCATCGCTCCGGTACTCACGGAGGCGCCACCAAACGCGATGTCGGCCGTCCGCGTGCCCGATACCACCGTCTCGCGAACAGCCGTTTCAAGACGGGTTGCCAGATCATCGCGATCAAAGCTGAAACGAAGCATCAGCGCCGCGGAGAGAATTTGAGCGCACGGATTGGCCAGATCCTTTCCGGCGATGTCCGGTGCAGTCCCGCCGCCGGGCTCATAAAGTCCAAACGGCTTTCCGTGGCCGTTCGTTTCGCTGCCCAGGCTCGCCGAGGACAACATGCCCAGCGAACCGCAGACCACCCCCATCTCGTCCGAAAGGATGTCCCCGAACATGTTCTCAGTCACGATCACATCGAACTGATTGGGGTCGCGGACCAATTGCATGGCCGCATTGTCCACATAGAGGTGCGACAGTTCCAGTTCGGGCGCCCGTTCCGCGACGAGGTCGCTGACCGTTTTTCTCCACAAAACACTGGTCTCCAGGACATTGGCCTTGTCCACCGAACAGATCCTTCCCTGACGTCGTCGTGCCGCCTCGATCGCGACCAGAGTGATTCGCTCGATTTCCGACTTGCGATAGACCATCGTGTCCACCGCCTCGAAATCACCGTCATCAAGCGCGCGGGTGTGCTTTGGCTCCCCGAAATACAGCCCCCCGGTGAGCTCGCGCACACAGAGCATGTCAATACCTTTGGGAATACGCGCACTCTTCAGCGGAGAGGCTTCGGACAATTCGGGATAGAGGAGCCCGGGCCTCAGATTGGCGTAGAGCTTGAAATGCTTCCTCAACGGCAGAAGAGCCGCTCGTTCCGGCTGCTCCTTTGGCGGGAGATTTTCCCACCTGGGCCCTCCGACCGATCCGAAAAGGATGGCGTCGTGATCTCGACAGACCTTCAGGGTCGATTCCGGAAGCGCCGCGCCGTGGCGGTCGATCGCGATCCCACCAACGTCGGCTTCAGTGTGATCAAGCTTCAGCCCGGACATCCCCGCAATATGGTCCATGACCTTCAGGGCCATCGCCATCACTTCGGGACCAATCCCGTCTCCCGGCAAAACAGCGAACTTGATTGTCTGCATAAGCCGCCGAGTGTGAGGCATCCCCATGCCGGAAATAAAGGGAAAATTGACGCCTCCCCTCGGGAAATTCCCATTGCCTACCGGCTCTCGCTCAAACCATCCTGAAAGTCCCCATGAAGATCACCACTTTTGAGGCCGGCTATATCGGGACCAACGCGTTCCTTTTGACCGATTCAGATCGGGGCGAGGCCGTTCTGATCGACGCTCCGCATGAAGTGGAGCTCGGCGTGCGCCGCGTGCTCGAAGAAGAGGGCTGCAACCTGACGACCCTGATCCTGACCCATGGGCATTGGGACCATACCGGTGATGCCGCCCGGATCAAAGCCATGGGCGCCAAGGTCCTGGCGCATCAGGCCGACCGTGCCCTGATCGAAACACCGTCGATCATGGGCGCTTTTCTTCCTCCGGGCATCGAGGTCGATCCGGTCGTGATCGATCAGATGATCGGGGAAGGAGACAAGATTGATCTGCTCGGTCAATCGGTTGAGATCCGGCATGTGCCGGGACATTGCCCAGGCAATATCCTGCTCTATTTTGCCGATGAGGGAGCTGCCTTTGTCGGGGATGCTCTTTTTGCCGGCAGCATTGGCCGGACCGACCTTCCGGGCGGCAGCTTTGAGCAACTGGCGAATTCGATTCGGACCCGGATCTACACCCTTCCGGAAGAAACCCGGGTATTGCCCGGTCATGGACCGGAGACGACGGTGGCTCGCGAAGCGCATTCAAACCCCTTTGTTCCGGCGAAATGAATGGCGAAGAAAAAAAGCGATTCATGGCGCGAAGTCTCGAACTCGCGCAGAAAGGTTGGGGAAACACCCATCCAAACCCCATGGTGGGCGCCGTCATTGTCGAGAATGACAGGATCGTGGCCGAGGGCTGGCACGAGCAGGCCGGGCAGGATCACGCCGAAGTCGCCGCGCTGAAGAGCCTGGGCCGGCTGCCGAAACCGGGAGCATCATTGATCTGCACCTTGGAACCCTGCTCGACTGCGGGTCGTACCGGTCCTTGCACCGAGGCCATTGTCCAGGCCGGACTCCGCCATGTGATCATCGGCTCCGTCGATCCGAAACCTGAGCATTCCGGGGCGGGGGTTGAGTGGCTGAAGAAACATGGAATTTCAGTCGAGACGCGCGTGCTGGTCGATGAGTGCGATGACCTGAATCTGATTTACAACAACTGGGTCAGCCGGGGCCGGCCCCTGTTCGCGGGTAAGACGGCCACGACCATAGACGGCCGCATCGCGACCAGGACGGGCGAATCCCAGTGGATCACCGGCCCGAGTGCGCGTGCGGATGTGATGCGCTGGCGACGGCTCTTTCCCTCCATTGCGGTGGGCTCGGGGACGGTCCTCAGTGACGCGCCCAGACTGACCTCACGCCGGGAGGGTGAGGAGGAATGGAGCCCGATCCGCTTCGTTTTCGACGGCATGCTCACCTCCGCCATGGAGCGGACATTGCCGTCCATCTACACCGACGAATTCAGCCACCGGACCGTCGCGGTGACGACCGCTCAGGCCGGGACCGGATATGCGCGCCGGATTGAAAGCGGGGGCGCGCAGGTCTGGGTGCTTCCATCGATAAACACCCAGGTTCCAATCGGCGAATTCAGAAGTCGATGTATTGAGGAAGGTATTACGGGGGTCTATTTCGAAGGTGGCCCGCGATTGCTCAGCGAGATCATCCGCGAACGTCAACTCGATTACCTGTTTGCCTATCGGGCGCCGATTCTCTTTGGGGACGAACGTGCGCCTTCCACCTTGCGCGGTTTGCGGACCGAGAAGCTGGAACAGGGCCTTCGCCTCGAAAATGTCCGCCACGCCACCTTCGACGCCGATCAGTTGATGAGGGGACGCCTGGTCTATCCGGGACGGTTGAATGTCGATGAGATTCTTTTTGGCGACGGGTAATCGGCACAAGCTGGAAGAAGTCGTGGCGATTCTCTCCACGGTCAGCCCTGAGATTCGGGTTGAGTGTGCCGATGCGGTGGGTGGTATGCCGCCGGTTGAAGAGGGTGCTGCCAGTTTCGTGGACAACGCACGACTCAAGGCCCGCGCGCTTGCGCAGCGGGTGCCGGAAGGAGCGGCGGTCATCGCCGACGACAGTGGTCTTTGTGTCGACTTTCTAGACGGAGAACCCGGCGTGTGTTCTTCCCGGTATGCCGGTGCGGGGGCTTCGGATGAAGCCAATATCTGCCTCCTGCTGGAACGGCTCGAAGGCGTCCCTCTCGAGAAAAGGACCGCGCATTTTCGATGTGTGATCGTCCTTCTTGAACCGGGCGGCAGAGAAAGGGTGTTCGATGGTCGGTGCCACGGACGAATTGCGGCCAAACCTTCCGGACGGGGCGGGTTTGGATATGATCCGATCTTTGTCCCATCGGACCACGATGTCAGTTTTGCCCAATTGCCGGCCGCCAGAAAAAACTGTATCAGCCACCGTGCAGCAGCCCTGCGCAAGTTGGCCGAATGGCTGGCGATTTTCGGAAGGAGCGTTTCCTCGGATCGGGATTTGGGATCGCATTGATCAGTGTCTGCGTGTACCCGTGCCCGGGATTGGTAAAGAGCGTGGTCGGCGGCCCTCGTTCGACGATCCGGCCTTGCCGCATGACGAGGACCGTATCACTGACAGAGGCAACGGTTTGAAGATCGTGCGAGATGAACAGCAGGCTGATGCCGCGTTCCTCGCGTATTTCCTGGAGCAGGTCAAGGACCTGCTTCTGGGTGCGTGTGTCGAGGGCGCTGGTGACCTCATCGCAGACCACGAATTCCGGGTCGACAATCAATGCACGGGCGATGGCGAGACGTTGCCGCTGGCCGCCCGAAAACTCGTTGGGCAGGCGGTGAAGGTGATCCTGATCGAGCCCGACGAGTTTGAGCATCGAGGCGACCTTGTCGCGGATCTCGGACCGACTGAGTTTGCCCTCGATGATGAGCCCTTCGCCGACGATCTCTCTGACCGTGTGGGCCGGATTGAGCGAATGGAAGGGATCCTGAAAAATGATCTGCAGGTGACGCCGCCAGGCGCACAGTTGATCCTGGGTCAGGGTGGAGAGGTCCTCGCTGATTCCGCCTGGCAGGTTGACAAGAATGTTGCCCGAGTCGGGTTCAACAAGGCGGAGGATGCACCGTCCGAGGGTCGTCTTTCCGGAGCCGCTCTCGCCGACCAGCCCAACGACTTCGTTTCGACCGATCGCCAGCGAGACGTTATCCACCGCGGTGAACCGGCCACCGGTCGAGCCAAAGCTCTTCGCGTTCTTTGGAAACGACTTGGTGATGCCGGTCACCTCGATCATCGGCGGACTGGGTTCCGGGGACATATGGTCGGTCTCCATGGTTTCAACCGGCCAGCAGGTTTGGACTGGCCTCCAGCAGTTCCCGTGTGTATCCGCCGGTTGGGTTCTCAAAGAGATCAAGAACCGCACCCGATTCGACGATCCGTCCGCGCCGCATGACGGCGACCTGGTCCGCCATCTCCGCCACCAGCGCGAGATTGTGGGTGACAAAGAGGATGGCCATGCCGATTTCGGATTGCAGTTCCGAGATCAATTCAAGCACCTGGCGTTGGACGGACGCGTCCAGGGCGGTTGTCGCTTCGTCTGCGATCAGGAGGTCCGGCCGACAGGCGATTGCCGCCGCGATCACGACGCGCTGGAGCATGCCTCCGCTGAGTTCTCCGGGATAGGCGTGGTAGCGGTTTGCGCCATCGGGTATGCGGACGTGGTCGAGAAGCTCGACCGCCTTGCGCCTCGCTTCCCTGGCCGAGACACCGGTGTGTACTTTGACGACCTCGGCAATTTGCCGGCCGACCTTGATTGCGGGATTCATCACGCTGGAAGGTTCCTGCCAGACGGTGCCGATTTCTCCGCCCCGGATCTTTCGCATCCGGGATTCGGGGAGGGTAAGGAGATCGATACCTTTCCAGGTTATTCGTCCCTCCGTAATGCGGCCCGGATCAGGAATCAGACGTTGAACCGCCAGCCCGGTCATTGACTTTCCCGCCCCGCTTTCTCCCACCAGGGCCAGAGTCGATCCCTGGTCGATGGAGAAGGAAACCCGGTCGATAACGGGAGCGTCAGCTTTGGGAAACCGGACGGAGAGACGGTCTACCGATAGAAGCGGAGTCTCCTGTTTCGCTGAAGTCACCCTGGCTTGATAGCCCGGTGAATCCGGCTGAGGCAATGGATTAAGGGCACTTTGATTAATTCGAGACAGTCAGCGCGGCAAGGGTTTGGGCGTCGGGCAACGCAGCCCCACGCCCAAAGCCTTGCCGCCCTTCGGGTTAGGCAGAAATTCCACGCCCGCGGCGTTGGTCGGATCGAGGATAGCCCTACGGGTCCCGCGGCCGCGGGATCGACACGACCGCCTTGCGGTTCCTGGCTCTCTGCAAAACGATGACAATCTCCAATTAATCAAAGTGCCCTTAATTCTCCTGGTACATGCCGACCAACAGAGAGCGGATCGATCTTGAAACAGGCTGGAAATAGGGTTCGGCGGACTCAACGACGCCGACCAGAAGCTTGTCCTTCATCGTGACGATGTATTCACGTCTGATGATGGTGGGACCCTCTTCATCGATTCGATAACTGTAGGTCAGTTCCCGGTAGGGAGACCCCATGATCGGAAATCTCTTTGCGGTTTCTTCCGGGCCGTGGTCGCTGATGATCTCCAGACCGATTGGGTAGGCATAACGCAATGAGGAAAGGTAATTGTCCCAGGCCGACGATTCGATCGCAGTGAGGAATTCAGAACGGCTGAACAGTGCGAGTCCGACTTGCGAGCCGGGATAGCGCGTGTGTTCGAATAGAATCGAATATCTAGGGTCCGGATCGACCTGTTTCAGGGTGACATCGTTGCCCGTTTTGAAGCGGACACCTGCACCCTCGAGGATGAGGTGCTCGATCTCGCCGCCGTCAAATTTTTCGTAGGTTACCTTCGGGGTCAGAGTCGGTCGTGCGGAGGACGGCCAGCCGGTCGCGGCGACCGCCATGGAATGGGTCCCGATCAGGAGCGCAAGCGTGGTGAAAAGGTGCTTTCGATGGTGCATGACTGAGGGAAGGGTCAGGGCGAGGGGACCATGGTTGCCAACGCGGCGGCGAAGGCTGTCTGGTTGAGTTCGTGGTAATCAACCCGTCGATAGGAACGAGTGCTTGGCGTTCCGGGCGGGAAGCGCCGGTTTCCCGCTCCGAAGAGAGAATTGAACCCCCAGTTACGGATCGGAGGACTATAAACGTTGCTCTTGCCCCATGCCCCCTTGGCCACCTCGCTCTCGAACAGGGCGACCATGGAACCGCGATAGGCGAAGTCCACGCCTGTCCACTTCTCAAGGAATCGCGGAAAGTTCTCAACCCCGCCGCTGTAACGCTGGCTGCCCGAACGGTTGGGATCGGAGGGCACGTTGCCGGTCAGGATGGCCGCCGAGATTTCGGTGGGGTCGGCTGTGCGGTCATTTACTCCATCGAAGGAGTCGTCATCGTCCCAGTCCGTCGACAGGATATTGATCGCGTCGGCCATCAGAGCCGCCGGCGATTCTCCCGAATCGGGCGTCGTGGCTGAAGCGGCCGAGATACTTCCGTCCGCATTGAAGTGTCCCTGCACATAGAGAGCGCCGTTGGTGACCAGGCTGAAACCATCCACCCCACCAGCATCGATCTCCTGGCGGTTGGGAATCTTTTTGCCGTTGTGGAGCCGTATGGCCGGCGCTCGGTTGGAATCACCCTGGGAAATCCCGGGACTGCTCATTTCCACGTAAACGATGCCGTTCCAGTCCCCGGGGGAGGACTCGGTTTTGCTGGCTTCGTTGTAGTTGCCGAATCCGGTTCCCGTCCCGTGAACGGCCTCGCGCAGAACGCCCACGTCGACACTGTACATATCGACGAATTTCTCCCATCTCTGGTCGTAGATCATCTGAAGGTGTTCTGTCTCCGCATAGGCTGAGCCGTCCACGTTGGTCACCGAAGAGTCATAGTCAATCGCCGTGGTTGATATCAGGGGACGCGCCGGGTCGTCCACGTAGGTGACGACGCCCGAAGTGTCGCCGGACGCGAAATAGGCATTCCGAGCGGTCGCATCCTTGAAGAGGGTCACGTTCTGGGTTGCGGTGTCGACGTAGACGTAGAGTCCCGCCTTGTTGGCGAGTTTTTCGTTTTCAGTCGTGGTACCGGCAGCGGCGCTGTCCGGTGGTTCGATAAGATCGTGGGCCGGATTCTGGAGTTCGTTTGCCGCCGTGTCCGGATCGTCTGGAACATAATCCGTGGTTCCGATCGCATTGTGTTTCTGCACCCCATGAGACGAGGACTGGACGTATCCATCCCAGCGTTGGGAAGCCGTGGCCCGCCATTCATCCATGCCGCTGTTGAGCCAGTCCGAACCGTCGTTCATGCTGACCTGGTTGGCGGATCCGTCCCGGAAAGTGACGTCGGCGTTGGAGGTGGACTTGCCGATACCGGGAAGGGGTCCGTGGTGCATACCGGCGGCCGACGTCACGACGTCGCGGAAGTTGAGACCGGAGCCCGCCTGAATATACATTTCATTGTTGGAATGAACCGGCCCTATCACATCCATCGTGGGTCCCGGGGCGATTTCCATCGGGATATTGTAGAAGATGGCATGAGTGAAGAGCGGGGCATCCCGCGCCTGGATTCGCTGGGAGGCGTAGGTTGTGATGGGCGGTCCCAGGGGATCGGTAGCGGTGGCTGAACCGTAAACGGTCACCTCATAGAGATCCATCGTCTTGCCCTTCATCGGGTCGAACTCGTTGGCGGGGTCGGTCGGGTCGATGTATTCGCGGGACACATTCACCATCGTCCCGAACATGGCCATACTGGCCGGGTTCACGTTGCAGTGGGTGCCGCTCGTTCCATAGGTGAACAGGCTTGAGGTCGAAGCGGGAAGCGAGAGCGGATTTGTCTGCAGTTCGTTGGTCGGGAGCGAACTTCGGGACTCGAATCGGGAAACGAGTTCAGCAAAGCCGTACTCGACGACTGCTTCCGCCGCATTCTTGGCCTCGAGGCGGAGGAAATGCCGACGGTTGATCTTTCTCTCATTCATCGAGTATTTGAGAACACTCCCGCCGATGAGTGACGCAATGATGGTGAGGAAAAGCACGACGATGATTACCGCGCCCTTCCTTTCACCGAACCGCATGGATTGTTTCTTCTTCATGTTACCCCCTTGGTGAAATCGTGAAATTGTAGGTATTGGAAACCCGCTTGATGGCATTGCCATGAAGGATCTCTCCTTTCACCATAATGCTCCGGTTGTGGAAATTATAGAAAAGGCGTTGATTGGCCAAACCCCTGGACAGCTCGATCACTCGCTTGAAATTCGCGACTTGTGCCACGCTGGGGATGACATTTTCGACCGCGGTGTCGATCGGGAAGGTGATGCCCCAGGAATCGAGATCGGAATCGAACTTTCGCACCGGTCCCTCTCCCGTGGCGTCAAACGGATCTGAACTGGCCCGATAGTAGCCGACAACCCGTCGGATCGGACGGCTGATCAGGGGCGCGGTGCCGACCGGGGTATCGTAGAAAATCAGGACCATGAGGTCTCCGGATTCTCCGTCACGTTGCCGATCGTCTTCCGCGTTACGATCGGCGGCGGCAAAACTTGGATACACAATATAGTGATTGGCTTCGCGGGCGTGGTCGGCCATTTCGCTGGTGAACTTCCGGATATCGTTGTTCACTTTGAGCTTCTGCTCGGTCACGAAGAAGGCAGTGGAACTCTGGAGGAAAAAGGGAAGAAGCCCGGCAAAAAGGAATCCGACCACCGCCATGGTGATCAGGATCTCTGCCAGGGTATAGGCACGGCGGTCCTTCTGGTGGGCTCTGGATTTCATCTCAATAGGTGGGGACGTAGGATCGCACGAACCGAATGGTCGAGGAACTGACATCCCCGATCTGTCGGTCGTTGCCTTCCCATTCGAAGAGGACGGTGAAGGTGAGGGCTCGTCGGCCGGTCGCGGTCAGGTTGGTGGCCCGCGGAGTGATCCAGAACCGCATGAACCGGGTCGCCGTGCCGTCGTCGGCCGTGTTGGTGACAAGGGTTTTCTGGTTCCGCACGTTCAGCTGGATCGGGTCGTTGGTATCTTGGTCGGTCTTTGTGTGGATCGAGACGTTGCCGGGATCCGCGATCGCATCGACCAGGGCGGAGTATTCGATCGACTTGATCTGTTCGAGGTACCCTTGGGTAACCGTAGCGGCAACGTTTTCCCGGATGGCGCTCTCGGCCATGCGCCTGCTCTGCAGGGTCAGGCCTATGATGCCACCCGCAATGAGTGAGAAAACGGCCATGCCGACCACAGTTTCGGCCAGGGTCATGCCTCTGCATCTCCCGCTCCAAGAGACCGTCGGCGACGAAAAGGCGGTTGAACTGCATACAGAATTCATCGAATCAAAATACGGCGTAAAGCATTGGTTTGTTAAGGGCAGAGCTCCTGATTCTCGAGGTCCTGGTACCCGGTAAACGACTCTTTTACCTTCTCTTCGCCGAGCTTGGGGGTTTTCCGCAGAACCGTCCGTAGAGAGGATTAGGGGGAATCGCGTATACCTACTGAAGTGATTTACCTATGCCATACAGGATCAGGCGGTCGGGTGTTTCTCTTTTTGGGGCGGTTGCCCGGAGCGGAAAGGCCACCGATTCGGGCGACGCTTTCTTTACAGTTGCGACTCGATCGCCGCCGCCTAGTGTCCTCGGCTTTGCCCGCGACATAGGAAAGATGAAAAAATTCTACATCACCACGGCGATCGATTACGCCAACGGGACCCCGCATCTCGGTCATGCCTATGAAAAGGTATTGACCGACGTCATCGCCCGGTTTCGCCGCATGATGGGGGACGATGTCTTTTTCCTGACGGGTCTTGATGAACATGGGCAGAAGGTGCAGCAGTCCGCCCACGAGCGTGGCATCGAACCGATCGATCTGTGCAATGAAGCGGCCGGGCAGTTCCAGAACCTCTGCCGGCAATTGTTGATCTCGAACGACGATTTTATCCGGACGACGGAGGGTCGTCACAAGGAGGTCGTGTCCGGTCTTCTCCAGAAGCTTTACGATGAGGGTCAGATTTACCAGGACGAGTACAAGGGCTACTACAGCGCCCGGGCCGAGCAGTTCCTTCAGGAGAAGGACCGCGTCGACGGCGAATGGCCGGAGATCTACGGAGACGTGGTCGAGATCACGGAGAAAAACTATTTCTTCAAACTCAGCCAGTACCAGGAGTGGCTGATCGAGTATCTCACCGAAAACGAGGATTTTGTATTTCCCCGTTTTCGATTGAAACAGGTGCTCGGGTTCTTGAAGGAACCGATCAACGATCTGTGCATCTCGCGGCCGCGGGAACGGCTGTCCTGGGGCATTCCTCTGCCCTTTGATGCGGAATTTGTGACCTACGTCTGGTTCGATGCCCTGGTGAACTACATATCGGGGGTTGGCTATGGGACCGACGGTTTCGACGACTGCTGGCCGGTCGACTATCATGTCATCGGCAAGGATATTCTGGTGCCGCCGCATGCCGTCTACTGGCCGATCATGCTCAAGGCCTGCGGCATTCCGCTCCCCAGGTCGCTCCTCGTTCATGGGTGGTGGCTGAGCTCGGGGCGGAAGCTCTCAAAGAGCACCGGAGTCGTGGTCGACCCCCTCGACATGATCGAACAGTTCGGGCCCGATGCCTTCCGCTACTTCGTGACGCGCGAGATGAACGTCGGTCAGGACAGCGAGTTTTCGGTGGATCTCTTTCTATCCCGCTACAACAGCGATCTCGCCAACGATCTGGGCAATCTCGTCAACCGATCGCTGAATATGACCGGTCGATACGTCGGTGGTCGTATTCCCAGCGACCGACACGAGGGTGATCTGGAGAACGAGATTAGGGCCGATTGGGCGCGAACCCGCGATGAAGTGATCGGGCTTTATCAGGAATTCCAGTTCCATACCGGACTCGATCGAGCATTTCTCTTCATCAAGTCGATCAATCGATATGCCGAACAGAGGGCGCCGTGGAAACTGGCCAAATCCGACCATCCCGACGAAAAAGCGCTCCTGGGCGTCACGCTCGCCGTGATGGCCGAAGCCCTGAGATTGGCAACCTCACTGGTCGCACCGGTCATGCCCGGTATCGCCGATCGTGTCGCCGGGTTGCTCGGCCACACACGGGCTGCTGACTGGAAGGAAGAGCTCGAGTGGTCCGGCATCCTGGCCGGCAACGAAGTTGGGCCGCCGACCATCCTTTTCCCCAAGCCGGAGTCGAAAGTGACGGGCTGATTTCGGCACTCGGACTCTCTCCTGCCAGATTCGCTGGATCGATGTGAAACGGATTCCCATAAGAGCCGGCACAGAACGGTCCCTCTCGGCCCTCCTTGCCTTCCTGGCTGATTGTCGGGCGGTAGCTGCCTCGGATGGACATCCGAGGCTGGTGAGTGTCAGCTTGGAATCGAATCATCTGGATCCCCTTGCCGTGCTCGAGTCGATCTATGAGCCGGATGCACTCCATTTTTATGTTGAGCAACCGGCTCGACGGGTCGCGTTGGCCGGTGCCGAAGAGGTGGTTGGACGGGCGTTTGAGGGTCCGGATCGATTTGAGCAGGCGAGAGCGTTTATTCGTGAGACGTTCAATCACACCATCGCCACCGGCGACCTCGACCTTCCGCTGGCGGGCCCGCGGTTTTTCTGCAGCTTCGGATTCTTCGACGACTCTGACCCGCATGCGGCCTTTCCCCCGGCGAGGGTGTTCGTCCCCCGCTGGCAGGTGATGCGTTCGGCGGACCGCTTCTGCGCGGTGGCGAATTGCCTGGTGGAAGCCGATTCGGATGTGACCGCCCTGGCCGAACGCATCTGGCGGGCACATGCCAAGTTCCGGTCGTTCGATTACTCTTCGCTCACCGGAGCGGCCCGGGGAGAAACCAGAAAGGGTCGACCGTCTGGAGAGAATCCGGTTCCGGTTGAGGTCGGACCGCCGGACCATTTCAAGCAATCTGTTTCCCTTGCGCTTGGTGACATCACCAGCGGCAGATTCCGCAAAGTGGTCCTGGCCCGCGCCGTCGATGTGACGACTTCGTCGGATCTTCATCCATTGGCTGCGCTCAACCGACTGCGGGAACGCTATCCTGACTGTTACTCGTTTTCGGTGGGCAACGGCCGTGGGCAAAGCTTCATCGGGGCAACTCCCGAGCGGTTGGTCCAGGTGACCGGCCGGTCGATTGAAACAGAAGCCCTGGCTGGGTCGACCAGGAGGGGCGAGTCTGCCCTGGAGGATGGCATGCTGGTCCGGCAACTGCTCAACAGCGACAAGGATATTCGGGAACAGCGACTGGTCTTGGATTCGATCGTTCGCCGACTGGAGGGGCTGGGAGTGGCGGCGCGGGGATCCGAACGCATCGGTGTGCTCCAACTGTCCAATGTCCAACACCTGCACACCCCGATCAAGGCGGCGTTACCCGATGGAATCGATCTCCTTCGACTGGTCGAGGAATTGCATCCCACCCCGGCGGTCGGCGGGACGCCGCGGACTGCGGCGAGCCGCCGAATCCGGGAACTGGAGCCCTTCCAACGCGGTCTCTATGCGGCTCCCCTGGGATGGATCGATGCCGACGGGGATGGTGAGTTTGTGGTCGGAATCCGATCGGCCCTGATCGACGGATCTAAGGCGAGGGTGTATGCGGGTGCAGGAATCGTTGACGGTTCGGATGCCGAACGCGAATATGCCGAGACCGAGCTGAAGTTGCGTGCCCTTCTCGACAACCTTTTTGGCTGATTCGGTATGAATTGTCCCACTTTTCCAAATCCGAATACGGCCGCGGCCTGGGTGTTGGTGGAGACGCTTGGACGATGCGGCTTGAGGGCTGCGGTCATTTCTCCAGGATCGAGATCGACCCCGTTGGCCTTGGCCTTCGCTCGGAGCAAGTTGGTCGAAACGATTCCGGTTCTCGATGAAAGGTCCGCCGGATTCTTTGCCTTGGGAATGGCGAGACGCTCCGGGTTGCCGGTCGTACTGGTCTGTACCTCGGGAACGGCGGCGGCAAATTACCTGCCGGCTGTTATCGAGGCGAGAGAGAGTGGTGTGCCGCTCATTGTCCTGACTGCCGATCGACCACCGGAACTGCGCGAATGCGCCAGTGGACAGACCATCGATCAGATCAAACTCTATGGCGCCTATCCGCGTTGGCAGTTCGAGATGGCTCTGCCCGAAGCGACTGAGGGCGGGCTCCGCACACTCCGGCAGACCATGGTCCAGGCGTGGAGACGGGCGGTCTCCCCGATACCGGGTCCCGTCCATGTCAATGTCCCTTACCGCGATCCCCTGGAACCATCCGTCCTGGAGGGCGGTGTCGATTGTGGTTTCATCGGGGACGGCCGCCTTTTCTTTGCCCATCTGCCGCCACCGTCTGCCGTCGCGGGTCAGGTCCGGATCCCGAAACGTTTTCTGCGGCCCCGGGGGATCCTCATTGATGGTCCAGGGACGGTCTTTGATTCGGCGGCACACAGTGCGGCGGTCATTCGTCTTGGCCGTAAACTTGGGTGGCCCATCCTGGCCGATGGCGTTTCCTCGGTCCGCCAGTCGGGCGCGACGACGGATCCGATAGTGATCGCGTACGACAAGATGCTCAGGGATCCCGAGTTGCGCGCCTTCCTGAGGCCGGACCGGGTGATCTCCTTCGGTCCGCTGCCGACCAGTCGGGTTCTCCGGCGCTGGTTGGAGGATTGTGATGCCGAGATCCTTTTTGTTTCGACCGATGATCGAAATCTCGATCCGGGTCACGCCCGTTCGATCCACCTTCAATGCCGGGCCGCCGATCTTGTGCCGCCGGGACGGCGCCCGGCCGGATCCAAAGACTGGATACGCCTGTGGCTGGAAACGGACCGTCGGGTCGGGCGAACCATCACAACGGGTCTCCGCAGGGCTGGATTCCCCTACGAGGGCGCTGTCGTCCGATCCATCTCGACCGCACTGAAGAAGGGAACCTCCGTCTTCGTCGCAAGCAGCATGTCGATCCGGAACGTTGAATTTTTCTGGAAACGCGGGCGCGGGCACCGCCTCTTCAGCAATCGGGGCGCCAACGGGATCGATGGCACTCTTTCGACCGCGATGGGTATTGCCCATGGAGGTGAGGATACCCTGCTCCTGACTGGAGACCTCGCATTGCTGCACGACTCCAACGGCCTGTTGATCGGTCCCCAACTCCGCGGGAGCCTGACCATACTCCTGATCAACAACAAGGGAGGAGGGATCTTTGACACATTGCCGGTGTCGCGCTTTGATCCGCCGTTCGAGACCCTCTTTGCCATGCCGCAGAAGGTGGAGTTTTCGGCCTTGGCACGTTCGTGCGGGGCGGGCCACCAACTCATCGGTTCAGACCATGAACTCCGGGCGGCGATTCGAGCCGCACCCGGACCGGGGATTCGACTGCTTGAGGTTCGTGCCGATCGGAAAAGTGACGCGACGACCCTTCGCCGCCTCCTTTCTTCTTAGAGGCTGTCTTAAAAGTGCTGAAGCATGTCGCAGAGATTGATTTGGGGTGCTGGGCAAGGCAGGCGCGAGGCGCCCAGGCCCAAAGGCCTTGGTCCTCGTGCCCAACGCCGGCCACGACCCA